>C687J35504_10002530_pt1 | contig 12387 bp, 8 predicted proteins | sample RifCSPhighO2_02_FD_35504 | JGI IMG/M metagenome (IMG submission 35504) | reverse complement strand
GACGAGCAATCAATATTACTCCTAAAGCAAGCAATATCAAAACTAAATTTGTCAGCTAGAGCATTTCATAGAGTGATTAAAATAGCCCGAACAATTGCAGACTTGGAGAATTCAGAGAAGATTAAGTCTAATCATATCGCCGAAGCCCTTCAATATCGTCCTGCTACCGATAATTGAAGCGCTTCAAAATCATGAGCAAAGTCGAAAGATCGCAGAAGCACTTCAATATAGACCGTCGGGTACAGAGTATTTTCCCAAAGCGGAGTTAAGGACGGTAGCTTTGCAATATTAGCCCTTAAGTATCTAATTCATCTGAGGGTTTGCAAAAAATTTGGGATATAGTACAATTACACTTATCTAACACCGCCTTGGGTGGTGGGGAGCAAAAAAAGACGAATGGTTCCACCAGTCCATTCGGGTCTGGCATTCTCAGGTCTTNGACTCCGACCATTCGGCCTCCCGTTCAGGGTCTGAGGANCCTTCAGGGTCTCGAACGACGAGCTCATGGCCGAGAGGGGGTCGCTCAGACTNGAGGAGATCGAAGACTGGGGAGGGCGTCTTGAAGCTTTGAACCGCCATCAATTATAACCGGCCAAGATATTAAGGCGGTTTTTTATGAACACCACAAAATTTTTTTCNTGGGCGTTTTTGGCAGTAGCATTCTTNATATTCTTCTTTTTCTCAAAAATATCTTCCCTAATTACTGACTGGTGGTGGTTTTCCGAAGTCCAGTTCACTCAAATCTTTTTGAAGTCGCTCTACGCAAAAGTGATCATAGGCTTTTGTGCAGGCCTCATTGCGGCAGTCTTTCTTTTGGGTAATTTTCTGATAGCTGTGCGCTCTAAAATCCCTTGGATGGCGACAATTCCCGAAACTTTAGTCGGACAACCCATAAGCTTAGATGACCGTAAGGTAAGAAAACTCGGCGTTGTCATAAACCTCTTAGCTGCCCTCCTTATTGCTCTTATCGCCGCTGCCAGTTGGCATGACATTTTAAAATTCACGGCCGCCGTACCGTTTGGTTCAAGCGACCCGCTGTTTGGCAAAGACATAGCGTTTTACGTATTTTCTCTGCCAGTTTACACCCTAGGCCTAGGGCTTATCAGGATACTTATTTTGTTGTCACTCGCAACTTGCACAGCGGTCTATGTTCTTCGCGGTAGTCTTAGCTTATCTTCGCTTTTTGGCAAATTCGGCCTTGATAGATTAATTGAAAAACTTGGTAGTCCACTTGCAAAATTGACCAAAGACAAAAACGCAGACAATAAAGCAAGGCTCCACATCGCTATCTTATTATTCCTCTTTCTGGTAACAGTCGCCGCTAATTCTTACCTTTCGCTTTTCAATCTCCTTACAGGCCAAAGCGGTCCCGTGTTTGGCGCGGCATTTACCGACGCTAACGTCATGGTGCCCTTGCTGCGCGTCTCTGTCTTGGCCTATGGCCTGGCGGCACTCCTGGCACTTTTTTATGGAATAAGTGGCAAGGTTGCACCTCTTTTTGGAGCAATCTCCTTCACCATTTTGATAGGGTTGGCGCAGGCAGTAGTTCCTGCAATCTTTCAAAAGCTATTAGTTGCCCCTAACGAGTTAACCAAAGAAACCCCCTTTATCAAGCATAATATCGAGGCGACTCGAAGGGCATACGGTTTGGACAAGATCGAAGAACGGGAAACGGTTGCTGATAAAGTCCTTACGTCTTCTGACATAGAGACAAATAACCTGACGATCAAGAACATCAGGCTCTGGGATAGGGAACCGCTTCTTTCTACCTTTTCGCAAATCCAGGAGATCAGAACCTACTATGAGTTTGCTTCTGTCGATAACGACCGATACACGATTGATGGCGAAGTACGCCAAATTATGCTTTCTCCCCGAGAATTAGCGTCCGACAGCCTGCCAAACAAAAACTGGATCAATGAACGGCTGACATTTACCCACGGCTATGGCATTGCCGCCGGACCCGTCAATCAAGTTACCCCTGAAGGGTTGCCGGTACTATTCGTTAAAGATCTTCCGCCCAAGCCGGAAGTCAAAGAGCTTACTATCACCCGGCCGGAAATCTACTATGGCGAACTGGTAAACGACTATGTAATCGTCAAAACCAAGTCCAAAGAATTTGATTACCCCAAAGGAGAAGAAAACGTTTATACCACGTATGCCGGACAAGGGGGAGTGGAGGTCAATTCACCCATAAAGCGTTTTTTGCTTGCTTTGCGGTTCGGCTCACTGAAGTTATTTTTGTCAGGGGACGTAAGCTCCGAAAGCCGTGTTCTCTACTTGCGCAATATTAAAGAGAGAGTCGCAAAGATCGCGCCGTTTTTAACCTACGACCGTGATCCGTATCTTGTTATTGCCGAAGGAAAGCTCTATTGGATCCTTGATGCTTACACTTCAAGTAACCGATATCCATATTCACAGCCACTGCCATTAAACGGTGGCCCTTCGACTCCGCTCAGGGTAAATTACATCAGAAATTCAGTCAAAGCAGTAGTAGATGCCTANGAGGGAACGGTTAGTTTTTATCAAGCTGATCCGGATGATCCGATTATCAAAACCTATGCCAAAATTTTTCCCGGTGCCTTTCGTCCTCTCTCGGATATGCCCAAAAGCCTGGTTCCTCATCTGCGCTATCCGGAGGACATTTTTACCCTGCAAACCGCTATCTACACCACTTACCATATGGATGATCCCCAGATTTTTTACAACAAGGAAGACCAGTGGGAAGTACCCATTATTGCCCAAGAGGAAGAGAAACAGCTGGAGGGAAAGGTTCCGGCAATGACTCCCAGACACATGATTATGAAACTCCCGGGTGAGAAAAAAGAGGAATATATCTTGATGCTGCCCTTCACCCCGCGAGCCAAAGACAACCTCTCTGCTTGGATGGTCGCCAGAAACGACGGCGAACAGTATGGCAAACTTGTCGTTTACCGCTTCCCCAAAGATAAACTGGTGTTTGGCCCCAAACAGGTTATCGGCAGGATTAACCAAGACGCGGAGGTCAGTAAGCAAATTTCTCTGTGGGATCAACGTGGCTCACAGGTAATTCAAGGACCGCTATTGGTTATTCCGATTGAAGAATCTCTTGTTTACATCCGGCCGCTCTATCTTAAGGCAGAAGCTGGCAAAATTCCCGAACTCAAACGGGTCATTATTGCCTACGAAAACAAAATTGCTATGGAGGAGACACTGGAAGCAGGACTTGCAAAACTCTTTGGCGAAAGTGTTAAGAAGGCTAAACCCACTACCCAAACACCCACCTTCGCAGCACCCACAGATGTAAGCATAAGCAAAGAGGATTTACTAAGACAAGCCAGCGATGCGTATGAAATCGCCATCCGTGCCCAAAGAGACGGCGATTGGGCAAGATATGGAGAAGAAATCAAAAAGCTAGGNGAGATTCTTGCCAAGCTGCGTCAATGAATTTTAAAAAGTGGCTAACCATTATNATCGTAACATTAATACTGCTCAGCTTCTTGGCGTCGCTGCTTCTTGCATACTGAAGAAGAAAAATGATTCCGCTTTTTATACTCAGAAAGATACTTTTATCCCTGGTGCCGCTGGCACTTTTTTACCTTTTGAGAAAAATGGGCAAAGTTTCGCCCAAAGGAAAATTGAATTCGTCTGATTTTGAGAAAAGCCGGATTGTAGATGGCGAAATTGTTGAGGAAAAGAAATGAAAACTGATTANCACTCCTATATTGATAGGAGTCAACAAAGGGATCGACATCCACATTTCCGCTCCGGCAGTTAATGTTAAAANGAGAAAAGGGTCGTAAAGGATAAAATAATTATCTATGAGGACATAATTACCAGAAATCATTTTGATAAAATTAACGGCTCTATACATGGATTTGCTTTTAACAAGTCTTGGAAATTACAAAATGAGGCAACATTTAAATCAGAGGCAGAGTGGCGTGAAATTTTTAAAAAACTCAACCTGAAGATCGTTAAAGTTTACCCTCCGCCAATTCGATCCAGATTGTTTTACCCGGTCTATAGAATGCAATTCATCCTTCAGGTTTAGTATCATTTAACTGTGCAACATGTTACTAAGCCCNTACCAGTAAAAATTTTGCAATGGCTTCATTTGATTATTTTTGTAACAGCCGTTGGAATAATTTTTGTTTTGCATTACTATCCTGAAGACTTCTTAGACTTTTTAAGAGTACCTTTATTCTTGAGAGACATAAATTCTATGCTTGGGTCCAGCTGGCCTGTCTCTTTACATATCTATCAGATCATATTAATATTTTTCCTGCTTTTAACCCTAATCGACAGTCTCGGTCTTCTTTTTTATCACTCAAAAAGCTGGCGTATAATTTCAGATTTGTCCTCATTCTTAGGGTTTTTGATAATTTGGCCCGTGGCATTATTCTTTGTATTTACTTTAGTCTCCTCGGATAATCTTGATCTACAAAATATAAAAACAGCGCTGGTCTATTTCATTTTCTCTTTTTCACTTTTTATTTTAGATCTGGTGACTTGGTTCGTCGATGAACAGTCATTTTTAGCCCGAGGTCTGATAAAAATAAAGCGAAGTATAAAATAATATCATGACAAAAGGAGAAAAATTAAACATGGACAAAATCATCAAAAAGGTTGTGTTAATCGGCGTGATCTCTTTATTTCTTTTCGCCGCCTTGGTTTTGATTTTGTCTAATTTTAGAAATCAAGCCAACAAACCGCCTAATAAAGAAGCGCGCGAATCCGAAAAAGAGCAAAGTACCCAAAGACTTACAACCATCGCCAGTAACCTGGAAATTCCTTGGGCCCTGGCCTTTCTTCCCGGAGGAGACATCCTTTTTACCGAGCGTCCGGGTAAAGTTAAGCTTGTTGATAAAAATGGCAGCGGCAACCCCGCGCTGGTTGCCGATATTGCCGAAGTAAAANACATTGGCGAGGGCGGGCTTTTGGGAATTGCTCTCCATCCTGATTTTGCAAATAATAAGTATGTTTATCTTTATTACACGTATTCTGGCACAAAAGACAACACCNTAAATAGAGTTGTCAGGTATAAATTTGAAAATGGCAGGCTGACAAATCAACAAATCATAGTTGATGCTATCCCCGGAGCCGTAAATCATAATGGAGGAAGAATAAAATTTGGCCCGGATAATTTTTTGTATATAGCAACCGGCGATGCCCAAAATCCTTCTTTGGCCCAAGACATCAATTCTTTATCCGGAAAAATCCTCAGAGTCACGGATGATGGAAAACCGGCAGACACTAACCCTTTTGGCAATCTTATCTATTCCTGGGGTCATAGAAATCCCCAAGGACTTACTTGGGATAACAAGGGTAGGCTTTGGGCTACCGAACACGGAAACCAAGCCCACGATGAGCTGAACCTTATTGAAAAAGGGACAAATTACGGCTGGCCGGTTATTACCGGGGACGGAGAGAAAGAGGGGATGAGAAAGCCTGTACTCCAAAGCGGTTCTGCCACCTGGGCACCTTCGGGCGCTGCGTATGTTCTCAACTCAATATTTTTTGCGGGGCTTAGGGGTAATGCTCTATATGAAGCAAAAATAGTAGGCAGCGGAGCCGACCTTGGCAAACATCTAAAAGGTGAGTTAGGCAGAATTCGGGAGGTAGTTTTAGCGCCTGACGGGTTCTTCTTATACATTACCACCAGTAACCGTGACACAAGAGGCGTGCCCCGGGACGGGGACGACAAAATAATTAAAATCAATGTTCAAAAGCTCTAGGTTCTTACTTGTTTTGCTGATAATTTTACCTGTTGCAATAACTACTGTCGTAATCTCTTTTAAAAAAACACCGGAAAATCTCCCTCCGGAGATCATTAATAGGATTAACGTTTTTCAACCTCAAGAACAGACTGCTGTTACATACTTAAAGGAAACAGTAGAAAATGTACTTATCGGGACCAAAGGAACATACGGCGTTGCGATTAAAAATCTTAAAACCGGCGAAACTTATTATTTAAATGAGCATAGAATTTTTGAGTCTGGTAGCCTGTATAAAATTTGGGTTTTGGCCACAGCCTTTGATCAAATCAAAAACGGAACACTCAAACAAGACGAAGTTTTAAGCCAAGACATTTCCGTGCTGAATGAAAAGTTCAATATTGACGNGGGATCTGCCGAGATCACAGATGGAAAGATTACATTAAGTGTTAAAAACGCGATAGAGCAGATGATCGTTACATCCCACAATTACGCGTCNCTTCTTTTATCTGAAAGAATTAAACTTTCTGCTGTGAGTGCATTTTTAGAAAAATACAACTTTGATGAATCAACCATTAGTGAACCACCGAAAACTACACCTTATGATATTGCCCTGTTTTTTGAAAAATTATATAAAGGCGAGTTGGCAAATAATGAAAATACCGAAGAGATGCTCACCATTTTTAAAAGGCAACAACTTAATGAAGGTATGCCAAAGTACTTACCCCAAAATGTCAAGATTGCTCACAAAACAGGGGAGATTGGTTGGGCCAAACATGACGCGGGGATAGTTTTTTCAGATAGCGGAGACTATATCATAGTTATAATGTCGGAAAGCGATTCGCCCCGGCAAGCTCAAGAAAATATAGCCTTAGTGTCTAGGGCAATTTACGACTATTTTATCTTTCGCAGATGAACTTATNGGTGCGCCAGTTTACCCTTTCAAAACACTCGCCGACTAAATCAAATTTCGTTAGATGTTGCTGGTTCCCTGCGTAAATATANAGTGGTTTGGGTAATTTTAATAAAAGTCGTTTTTCGNTTTCNCGGCTGCCNCTCATCCAGAATTGTTGCCAATCGTTGGCGGTCCAGTAAATATCATATTGGCCGAAACCGGGTGAGATAGGTTTGCGTTCTGACCAGCCGTAAATCCAGGGCATATAATAGCGGTCCGTCACTAAAACATAGGCATCCTTTTCTGTTTCTGCCAACATTTTGATTTCACGAAATTCATCTTCATAAATTAGAGGTTTGCCGGTTTTGTAAATAAAAATACCGGCAAAAATTAAAAGAATTGCAAAGTAGACAACTACAAATACCCTTTTCAATTTGACACTTTTAACTTTTTTGGTAAATGCCACAACTCCGACTCCGGCAAATAAAACCAGAAACATATCCAGAAAAATGAAAAAGCGCCTGTAGAAGAACAGACGTAAAATTACAATAAGTAGTGTAGCTATCAGAGGAATTGTCAATGCCGCACTTTTTTTATTGAAAGCAAATTTTTTTATCCCTAAAACCGCAAACGGCAGGTAAACCAAAGTCAACAAAAGGGAAGTTTTAAGATCATAAAAAGTCCCGGAAGCCTTTTGCCCGGTTGAAAGAAAACTTTCAGGCGAAACGCTTCGCCAGATCGGTGCCAAAAGCGGCAGTACTGTTTTTTCAAAAGTCGGGATGTAGTAGATTGCGCCAGCCCCTATTGTTGCCAATGTCACAGTTAAATAAAACTTGCGGGCCTTCTTATCAAAAAAAATCCCTCCCACCAAACTTACTAAAAGAAGCGCCAGAGTCGGTCGGTGAGTGTAGGCCACCATGATTGCCGCTGGGATCGCAAAGTACGAACGCCCGATTAAGAAAAAGATTGTCAACAGAAAAAACGACATTGCCGCAATATTTTGTAAGTAGTAATACCAATAAGCCCGATATTGGATTGCCGAAGAGGCAAAAATCAAANCGGCCCACAAAGCGGCCTGCNCGCCCCAAAGTTTTTTGGCTAGCAAATAAAGTGTCGCCAGTAAAATTACCGAGAAAGAAACTGCCAAAAAGATTAACAAAGTATCGCGCCCGGCAAGATTTAATTTGTCCAGAGAACGCAACATGAAAGGAATCGAAGGTGCAAAGTCTACGCTAATTATTGGAGAAAGANAACTAAAGGTGGTTATTGGAACCTGGGAATACTGCTTCAGCGCATACAAATATAAACCGAAATCATAACCTAAAGGAACGCTGCTTTGAAAATAAGAGAAAAGCCTGCCGAAGATAAAAAAAATGAAAAGCGGAACAATCAACCAATTTGGCATCTTTCTATTTTTATCTGGGTGATTCTGGAGTTAACTCTGTTGTTTCCTCTTTTTCCGATTTTAAAGCACCCAGAATAATTGTGATTTCCGCACTAGCTGTAGCCGAGGGAGCTTCGATGATCGCGGCATATTTATCTTTGAGTAGATCTTTAATTAGATCTGCTTGATCTTTATCTTCTGCGCGAAACTTAATGGCAGCATCTTTATAATTTGAGTTGTCAGCATCTCCAAAAAAGACTTTGACAAACCCGGCATTTTTTAAAGTCTCCACAAACTCCTCAAGGACATTTTTACTGCCTCCGCCATCAAGCACTTTAACCATCAGATTGGTGGAAGGCGTAACCTTTTTTGCTTCTGCTACAATTTCAGGCGTTGGTGATNCCACTGGTTGTTTTTTGGCAGCGGGCTTTGACTTAAAAAACGAGGCAATTTCCCCGAAANTTAATTTTTTGCCAGCCCCATCCTGATTCTTGGGCAAAGAAAACAGNGTAAAAAGAAAAACAATTAGAATTAAAGCAAGAGGAAAATTGACTTTTTTAAAAAACAGAAGTCTCAAAAAGGCGATTGGATAAACGAAAGTTTTGCGTGATAAAAAAGTGTTTTTTACAAAGATCTCGATTTCCTCTTCTCTTTCTTTAACCTCCTCGTCCTTTGTTGTTAAAAGGATTATTGAAAGAATAATTACTAGTGATCCGGCAATAATGGAAGTAGTTAATCGGAGAGTAAAGTTTTCAATTGGTGCTTTGTAAAAAATTAGAATCGCGCCGATAATACCCAGAGTAGCCGAAGTTAAGTAATCAATAATTNTTGGCCCCTCTTCCTCTTCTGTTTTAGTGCCTGTTTCTTCCGGAGCAAGCGCTGCGGCTACTCCAATTACAAGGACAATTGCCAGGACCCAATTTAAGCTGAAATTATTGCTCACAAAACCGGCAAAAAGTGTCTCCAAGACAAAAAGTATAAGGTAAAAAATTAAAAAGAAAATGAAAAGCTCTTTAGCCAAATTTAATGATTTCTTGAGAGAGACCAAAACTGGAAGTTTATCTTTTTCTTCATTTTCAGGTTGTTGATTTTCTTGGGCAAGTGACATTTTATTAATTTAATAATCTAGCATTTAAAAGCTTGATAAAGCAATGGTTAAATTTGGTAATCTGTCATTTATTTCCTAAGATCACGACAATTTCCGCACTTGATGTTGCGTTTTCCTCCTGGTTGACAGTCTGGTAGTCTTTTTTTAAGAGTTCGGCAATTTTTTCTGCTTCTTTTTTATCTTCACCTCGAAAGCGAAGAGTGGCGTTTTGAAAGTTATAATTGTCGGCATTGGTNGCATTGACATTGGAAAACCCAGCATCTTTTAAAACATCTGAAAATTTTCCAGCCTCGCCCTCCTTGGCGCCACCATTTAAAATCTTCACCAAAATATCGTTCTTAAAACTTGGAACAGTTGTGGGCTTTGGAGTTTCGGTAACAGTGAGTGTAATTTTTGGAGTAGGACTAGGGGTTGGTTTATTTTTTGGGATAAAAGGGATTTTGCCGAAAAACAGTTTAACTTTGTTTAAAATATTTCCAAAGAAATGTCCGATATTTCGGAAAACATTCCTTTTTAGAGATTCATCTTTAACTTCTGGTTTGGGAGAAGGTGAAATTGAGGTTTTTGCTTCCAATAAACCTTTATGTTTGACAGCAATTTCCAAATAATCAATCTCCAATTGCCCTCCATATTTACTAATCTGCGGAACTTCTAAGGAAAAATAAAGTTTATCTCCCTCAATTCTAATTTTTTTTGGATCAAGATTTGTTTCAGCAATCAACCAATTACCCTCTTTTTTGGGTAAGGGGTAACTGGTTAAAACATAATCGAAACTATTTAAATCATCCACTTCATTCAGATCAACAAACTTTAATATTTCCGGATAAAAAAATGCATCCTCAGAAAAAGCAAAATAACCGTCGTTAGTTAAGACCAAGTCGTTCTTGGGAGACTCAAGCCTAAACAATCCGTTATTTTCCCCTTTACCAACCAAGGATTCTAAATCGAAATCATATTTCTTTAGTTCCTCTTCGATTTTTAGATCATGAGTATTGTTAAGCTTGACTGTTTGAAAACCTGTTGAGTGATAGGTTAAAATACTTAATTTTTTAGAGTTGGTCCAAAGAGTAATTGGCTTTTCCCCTAAAATAAAAACACTATTTTTAAAAACGGCCTTTCGTTGATTGACGTCTACTCTGGTTATTACTCCATCAGCTCTTTGGTCTTCAAAAACAAAGTTGACTCGATATATTCCCGGCTCGATACTCTCCAGAGTAATTGTTTCCTCTTGTGGTTCTGCTTTAAGTCTGCTGGCATCAGTGATCCCATCATCAGCGATTGTTTTTTTAGCCAAAATTCTTTCATCTTTTAAAACAGCAACAGTAAGGCTATCTTCTCCTTCATATCCGTTAAGGTCCTGCTTGGCTATTTTGAGAATTAGTGGACTTTTATCTACCCGAACTAAAAAAGTATGATTACCACGCAAAAGAGTATCGATGGTTACCTTACTCTCTTTAATCTCCCCNGGATTTAAGAGTGAAAGCTTATCCAGATCGATAAAGTAAGAGGCTACNTTTTTATTTTGAGGNGGATTATTAACAAAATCGTAGAGAGTTTGGTAATTTTTTNCTTTTTGCCAGAGAGTAAATTCACCCTCTTCTATCTTTTTCCAGTCCAACTGCCAAAGCAAATCACGGTAAAGTGGCCGGTAAAAAAACTCTTCTTTCTCATTGCCTCTTATCCCNAGTTTTATCTCATTTACGGTCGGTTTGAATTTTAAAGAGGCTTTAACTGATCCGACCCCAGATGAAAGCAATTCAAGCTGAAGTTTTGACTTGCTGGTTGTAATAATNTGAGCCGGTATTTTTAGAACATTATCCTTCCCGGGCGAGAAAGTCGTCATTTCTTCGGCACCTGGCAATTTTGAGCTGAAACGGTAATAAACGACCTTTCCAAACGGNGCAAGATAGCGGTAGGCAAGGAAAGCAAAAACCAACAATCCAANAGTTACNAATACTATTTTTCGTCTCTCCATTAAAATTTTGAGATAATCTCTTCTGTACCCTTGAATCATTTGGTATATAATATTTTCTGCAGAAAAAAGGCACTCAACTCGAGCATTCTTAGTCTACAAATTTTTCGCAACTAAAGCAACGAAGATATGAGTAAACTAACTAAAAAAGGGTTTTTCAAAANTAAAAACATATTATTGACTGGAGGAGCGGGCTTTTTAGGGCAATGGGTCCATAGGGAACTGTTNAAAAAAGGCGCATCTGGCGAAAAAATAGAAATACCAAGATCAAAAACCCGCANCTTACTTAACTTAAACAATATTAAAAAAGCGCTTAAAGGCAAGCATATCATTATCCATTTAGCGGGTATTGTGGGAGGAATCGGTTTTAATCGAGAAAATCCGGGGAGAATGGTTTACGAAAACTTGGTAATGGGAGTTCATTTAATGGAGGAAGCAAGAAAAGCCGGTGTTTCAAAATTTGTTGCCCTGGGAACAGTTTGTTGCTACCCGAAATTCACTCCTGTTCCGTTTCGGGAAGAAAATTTGTGGAACGGGTATCCGGAGGAAACAAATGCTCCTTACGGACTGGCTAAAAAAACGCTTTTGGTTATGAGTCAAGCCTACAGACAACAGTATGGTTTTAATTCGATATTTTTACTGCCCGTCAACCTTTACGGACCAGGGGATAATTTTGATCCCCAGTCTTCTCATGTCATTCCGGCTTTAATTAGAAAAATCTATGAAGTCCAAAGCAATGGCCAAAATAAAATTGTAGTTTGGGGAACAGGTAAAGCAACAAGGGAATTTTTATATGTCGAAGATGCGGCAAGAGGAATAGTTCTAGCCACAGAAAAATATAATAAATCAGAACCTGTAAATCTTGGAGCCGGTTTTGAAATAAGCATTAGAAAATTGGTTGAGAAAATTGCCAAAATCATGAATTATAAAGGAAAAATTATTTGGGATACCACAAAACCCGATGGACAGCCAAGAAGAATGTTAGACACTTCAAAAGCCAAAAAAGAATTTGGGTTTGCAGCAAAAACTTCGTTTGATGAAGGATTAAGAAAAACAATTGAATGGTATAGACAAGCATTTTCAGCAAAGATTGACGAAAATGGATAATACCCCAACGATTATTCAGCCCTCCAAGGGTTGGATTGCTTTAAATTTACGAGAACTGTGGGATTATCGCGAGCTTCTGTATTTCCTTGTCTGGAGAAATGTCAAAGTCCGATATAAACAGGCAGCCTTGGGAATTTTATGGGTAATCCTCCAACCATTATTAACTATGGTGGTTTTTAGTATAGTTTTTGGGCAACTAGCAAAGTTACCGTCTGATGGCATTCCTTACCC
>C687J35504_10002526_pt1 | contig 12399 bp, 11 predicted proteins | sample RifCSPhighO2_02_FD_35504 | JGI IMG/M metagenome (IMG submission 35504) | reverse complement strand
AAAGAAAGTTTTGGGTCTATGACAGAATGAAAACTTATGCCGAAACGCATGCATAGAAATTCAATTAGCTCAAGCTATTTGATATTTGTGCAACACAGCATTTCCAGTCTCTTTTTTATTTTTCTCTCATTGGGATCAAAATCTGCCATTTTTTCAACAGCTTTTTTGCCTAATGAAATATCACCACTCCCGGTTAATTTGGGAAAAAAACAATCAACCAGTGCACTATCATACAAATGCTCCTCTAACATGATGGTTGCTAAACAGTGATCATTTGCTATATCTAGCACAACATCTGGCTGCTTTTTGAAAAATTCACACGCACCTGAACAATACTCCGGATTATCTTCCACCACTAATATTCTTGACATTTTCATAATATTTTATTTTGATTAAAACTTTAAAAAAGCAAAGGGCAGCCTCACTCATATCTCAAAGCTTCCACAGGATCAAGTTTGGCAGCGCGCATTGCAGGATACAGTCCTGAAATAACACCTATTACAACAGCAAATCCTATTGCAAACCCTATCAGCATCGGCTGCACAACTGTCGGCAGTGTAAATCCAAAAAATCTGCTTGAAAATTGGCTCATGCCGAATGAAAATCCGACACCCATAGCAGCTCCGAGCATTCCACCAATCAATCCAACAACAGCAGCTTCTGTTAAAAATATAGACAAAACCTGTTTATTCGAAGCACCGATTGCTTTCATTATTCCTATTTCTTTTGTTCTTTCCATGACAGACATCAGCATAGTATTCATTATTCCAAAGCCAGCAACCAGAAGAGATATTCCAGCTATTCCGCTCAAAACCAAAGTCATTGAGCCAAACACAGCATCAATTCTTTCAATAACCTGATCAGTTGTCATAGCCTGAAAAACATTTTCTCCATATTTATCATCAAGGTATTTTTGGATTTTTTCAGCTGTTTTTTTGACATTTCCATTGGATTTAGCCATTATCATAGTAATTTCATCTACATTTCCTGTAATATCACCCAGTGTTTCCGTGTTTGTCATTATAGAATTATCATCACTCTGGCTTCCAAGAGGCTTCAAAATACCTGCGATTTTTACAGTTTTGTCTTTAATACTTATTTTAGAGCGAAGCTTGGGATCTTCCAGAAAATAGCCATCAACAAAACCGCTTCCCACAACAATCGCATTCTTTTCTGAATCTTTTACAAATCTACCTTCTTTAATTTCATAGCTCTGGACATCTGAAAAAAATTTTTCAGTATCAGAAGCTGGAAAAGCCATTATAGTTGCTATTTTTGTCTCTCTTTTGTATTCCACAGGAAGTGTTTTTACAACTATCGGAATAGCTGTTTCAACTCCTTGAATATTTTTTATTCTGTTAAGATCACGCGTTGTGAGTTGATCGCCGCCTCCACTTGGAGGACCAAATCCATTATCACCCCCAAATCTGGCAGATATTATGATCCTGTCGGGCCCTAATTGTTCGAGCCGTTCTTTTACAAAAAACTTCAGGCTATCACCCAAAGAAACAGTTGCCACTATTGTTGAAATGCCTATGATAATGCCTAACAAAGTCAGTGTAGTCCTGAGTTTTCTATGGCGCAGATTATTTGCAGCCATTTTTATTGTTTCTTCCATAGACAAGACACCTCTGGTTTCTTTTTCTATTATCTTCCCTCTTTTGACAAATTTCCAATTTGCATATTATTACATCTTGTTTTTGAAAATAAAAAATGATGAAAAAATAAAAGATATATATTCAAAAATATGTCACATACATCTACCGATAAAAACTTATTTCCCAAGTTTTCTATTTCTGACAAAGCTATGCGTTTTCTTTATCCATGGCCATATCAAGTAGCGAATTATCAACAAAATAATTACAATGTATACAAGATATATCCATATAGGCGTTTCCTGTTTCAGGGATTGTAGTGCAATCGCCTTGTCAATAATTACTATATCAACTGTCCCATAAGAAATTTTTTCATCATAATCTTTATCTTTGTATTTCATGGTTAATTTTACCGGATAAATACCTGGATATATTTCTTTGATTTTTAACAGGAATTCCACACTGTCAAAATCATTCGGCTCAAGTGTTCCGATAAATACCTGTTTTTTCAATATTTCTGCTGCTTCAGTTTCAGCTTCAACAATGAGATAATAAGCTGTTCCTGGTGCAACATTTGCTATATCCACGTTTAGTGTAGATTCGCTGCCAGGATATGCAGACGGCGTCAGGCTGACAAACATCGGAACAAGCTCTGGATTTGTCGGGTTTTTGTTCACAGAGATGTTGAAATCTTTTTCCAGCCATAAATTAATACTGCTAGTTTTGTATCTCAATGTCATTTCAGCATCGCCTTTTACAGCATCTTTATTAACCCCTAACTTGTATTCCAGAACTATGTCATCTTTCCCGTTTATTATGCCATATTCCCTGAATGATTTGTCTGAACCGTCAAAATACAATGGATATCTTGGAATTAGTTCAAAACTAGCATTCTCCGCTTTTGCATTTCCTACATTTTCAACTTTTATAAAAATTTTTACATAATCTCCTGCCTCAGCTGGATATGGATCATATTTTGCAAGTGTTGGCTTTAATGAAGCTGATGTTACGATAGATTCAGCAATAACTGCATGTGCCATTACCATAACAAACACAAAAAATATCAGCAAATATTTTCTCCCATTCATATTTTCCATCTCCGAAGCCCATCACATTCTTATATTTTAATACTCACACTGATATTATATGATTCACTTATAAAGTTTTTTATTTTTCCTCTTTCCACTGTCACGTACAATTTTTCCATCAAGCATCTGAACAACTCGTTTACCTGAGCCTGCTAATTTAATATCGTGTGTTACAAGTATTAATGTTCTTCCTTGCTTTTTATTTAAGTTCTGAAGCAATTCAAAAACCTCTTTTCCCGACTTTGTATCCAGATTTCCTGTAGGCTCATCAGCTATAATAACTGCTGGATTATTAACTAATGCACGGGCAATTGCAACACGCTGTCTTTGGCCGCCTGACAATTGGCTCGGTCTATGATGCTCTCTGTTCATCAGTCCAACCAGTTCTAGTAATTCAGAAGCTCTTTCTATTCTATTGCCATCATGATGTGCAAATATCATTGGTAGCATGACGTTTTCAACAGCTGTTAAACGCTCAATTAAATTAAATGTCTGGAATATAAACCCTATTTTCATGCCACGAATTTTAGCCAGTTCATTATCATCCATGTCAGAAGTATTTTTGCCTTCAATATGAACATTACCATTGGTTGGTCGGTTAAGGCAGCCTATCATATCAAGCAGTGTTGATTTACCACAGCCAGATGGACCAACAATTGAAACAAACTCACCTTTATCAATAGTCAAGTTGACGTCTTGCAGTGCATCTACCTTTATTTCACCCATATTATAAGTTTTCGAAACATTATCAAGTTTTACAATGTGCATCTGGAAGACACCTCTATGAAATTTATCAAGGTTTCCTCTTAAGGTAACCTCTTCCATCTTTTGGCGACCTTCGGTCGCCATTATACTAGACAGCATGTTTGAAGTTCCTTAAGGTTTTCCCTTATCTGGCAGATCTTCGATTTGCATAATAAAGTTTTTCGTATAGCACAAATGATTTCAGATTTCCATCATAAGTAGGAACATAGACAAGCCTACCTGCACAGGAATATTTTATTGCAGAACAAGTAAGAATACCTTCTACCCACCTTCCTGACATTTTTACCGATAATCTAATGCACAGATAAAAATAAAAGGTTTTCTTTGCCCAAATTTCATTAGAGGCAAAGAAAATTGGGTATACAGTGAATCATGCTTAAAATGAAAGGAATCGCTTGGATAAGGCAACAGCATAATCCATTTGGCAATGTCAGCTATTTCCCGCAAGCCTTGTTCACGCTACTTCTTCCCGACCTTCTTTTTTATTTCTTTGATTTTCTTTTCAATGATTTTTTCAGAAGGATGCTTTTTTATAGTATATTCATAATATAGGAATCCACTAACACCTACAACGATCAGAATTATCAGGAGAATGTATATGTTGGTTATATCAGTTTCACCTGATACTGGTAGTATTGTTGGTAATTTTGAAGCAATTGTAGTTGTAGTAGTTGTTGCATCAGCAACAGATAAAGTTGTTGATGTAGTAGTTTCAACTGCTGATTCTATAACCACAGCAAAAGTAGAGAATCCAGGAACATCAGATTCAAATATAGCATCATCACCCATAGTGTTTGTGTAACGTGTTGTTAATTTTTGCCATATACTGTCATGATAGCGGTATAGTGCTACTTTTGAAGTATCAGAAACTTTTGATATAGGTACCTTGAATTTCAGAATAGCTTTTGATATCTGGGAATTCTGAATATTGGTGGGTGTTATCTCTATATATTCATGAACACTGCCAATAGAAGGTGCAGGTGTATTTTCAGGTCTGGAAACTAATTTTGCAATATTGATTTTAGGATTTAACAGGTCTTCATTTGACGTAAACGAAATATATGAAACACTCATGGTTTTGTCAATATCATATTTTGCTTCTATGTTAGCAGTTAATTTTCCATTCGTTCCAAAAATAAGTGTTATCTGTTCAGCAATAGCAGCAGCCCCAGATGTGATTGTTGTTCCACCACCGCTACTATCACCTCCAGGGCTACTGGCAGTGGTGGTTGTTGTAGCAGTGCCGGATATAGAAGATGTAAATGCATCTGTATTATCACCGAGTGTAAAAACAACATTTTTAGTTCCTGAAAAATCACTGTCTATAGTAACTGTCCATTGCAGGGATTTGGACGTGCCTGCTGTAATAGTTGTTCCTGTGCTTGAAGTTGGATCACCTGTGCATGTAGTGCCAGAAGGGCATGACAATGAATAAGCTGTGACAACATTGCTGGATGTTGGATTTTGTATGCTTATGCTTAATGTATAGCTCTGGCCAGAGCTTTTTGAGCCGGCACTGCTTGGTGTTCCGCTTATTGTAAGTGCAGCTGGATTAATAAATTCTATAACCTGGCTTGTTGAAGATTTGGAACCGCCTGAGTATGTAGCTGTAATATAATATGTATATGTATCAGCAATGCCTGCTGTTGCTGTAAATGTTTTTGTAGTTCCTGAAGTTGAAACAGCTGTATTGCTGTAATATCCAATAGAAGGATCATTTACAGTAAAAGAACCGCCATTATTAGAGCCGGTTGATATAAGCTGTATCTGATTGGCTGTGGTTTCTGAACTTCCGGCAGTAAGTACAGACGTTATCTGGAAATTTGTTCCTGTTGTAGCAGTTGATACACTGGCGCTGGCAGTTACACTACTAATATAACCTTCACCTTCAGCAAAACTCAATCCTGACGCAAGTATAATTACTGTCAATATTGCTAATATTTTTTTCATTTATTTATCTGCCTCCGGTTTTTAATTTACCTCTTCATTAGTTCTTTCCCATGTTTCCATTATTAATCTTGCCACTTCTCATTTTTCCATCAGCTGCTCCAGTAATCTACGCCACCTATCCATGTTTCTTCTGTATTATTGTTCTGGTCAGTTAATTTTACGCTTAACTGGGTAAATCCTTGTGACCATCCAAGAGGATTAGATATCTCTACTGCACTACAGCCAGTGGGTCCTGTAAATGTTCTTGAAACAACTGACCCATTTATTGGATCATATAATGTCAGATTATTTGAAGTGCAGGGTCCGTTATTGCATGATTCAGCTTCAACATAAAATGATACACCTTCTTTTGGTGTCTGTGCTTTATCAAATCCATAAGCACATACCTTTGCTCTTGTTCTCTGGTTTGTAGTATTAACCCTGTCCCAGTTGCTCCAGAATGACCATTCGAAAAGTGCCAATGAGACCGAATCACTGTCACTGAAAGTATTATTCGAATACCTGAATGCAGATACACCTGTCTGACCACTAACCCCCAATGTTACATTTTGAAGATATAGTGTTGAATTAAGCACACTATAAGCAATAGTATACGGTGGTGTCAATGAATTAGCACCCTGATTCATGTTAATTTCATCATTCAAAACAGTTACATTTGTATTCGGATCATAAATCATCCAGAATGATCTGGCATCACTATCCTGTATAAAGTCAGCATCTGCTGTTTCAGTGAATGTCCCGTTGAATATGAATTTATTAGCACTGTTTGTGTAGTTCCATGCATTATCTGTATTATTATATCTTCTGAGCGTAGTCACATAATTTGCACCATTTTTTTTCTGTTTTGCAATTCCTCCCCATGCTCTAAATGAGCGGATTGCTATAGATGTGCCATCACTGAATCTTGCAACATCATTGATCTGATCATTGTAAATCTTCCAGAATACCATAAGTTTTCCCGGTGTAGTTATATTTAATTTTACAAATGCAATCCCTCTTGTGTCAGTAACACCCGGTGTGACTGTATAATCTGTGTTTTCAACCAGCTTATTCTTAAAGCCCATGCCACCCATATCACCTGAATACCCGCCTTTATCATTTTGTTGTATCAAGCCATTAACACTTACATTTACACCTGTTAGTGGCTGGGATGTTCCTGCAGTTGAAACAACATAAGGCATATAAAATACAAAGCCTTTCTGGTATTCTCCACCCCAGTTGCCGAAACTGGAAGTGTAGCTGGTATTTATAATTTTGACGCGCCTTGAGTCCTCAAAACTCCATATATAAACATTACTCCAGTTAGCTGTTACATTGAGAACAGTTATATTATTAAATCCACCACTCTGACTTCTCGTATCATTAAGTACTATTGTCCAGTTCCCGGCTATTTTGCTTTGCAGAACCAGTACCCTGATGCCATTGGTCCGGGATTCAGGCTGAGAACCACCATAATATCTTATCGTAAGATTTTCCATCGCAGAAATCATGGTATTAGCAGCAGGCCATACACCATAAGTTGTGTTTAATGCAAGCAAATCCCATCTTGTTTCACTATATACATTATTAACATTAACTCCTCCTTCACCCGTATAATAATCATAGCCCTGCATTTCAATCCATGCTTCTCCCGGCATCCTGACATTATATGTCCCTATCTGGAACCAGACATCATCAGTTGTTTGCTGTCCGTTAGAATTATTCACATCAACTGAAAGCATATTTTCTCCTTTCTTTGCACTTGAAGGCAGTGTAACTGTTACATTCCATATTTCCTTACCAGCTTCACCCCACCAGTAGAAATTCGGCGTATCTCTTTCATCACTCCAGTTATCGCTGACGAGAACAGCTGATAACACATTCAGATCAGTAAGCTTTCCACCCCATGGTTTTCCAGATTTAACTTTGAATCCAGTAGTTGTTGTAGTACTACCCAAGCCAGAATAATTTCCACTGTCTCTGCTGACATTTGTAGCAGCATAAATCAGCATACTAACATTTTGACCATTTCCAAGTGTCTGTCCCCACATCTGCCATCTCTGCATCCCGTTAACACTTTCTATGCGCATGTCAAATGCAGTTACCCTGAACCCGCCCCATGATGTATCGCAGGTATTGCTAAGGTCACAAAGCTGCCACACAGAACCCATAAATCCTGTTGGCCATGAAGACAAGCTAAAGTTCTGGGGATAAATTGTTATTGATGCAGTGCCATTTGTAAGATTTGAATTTATTGCAGTAATAGGGGATAAAATTTTTTCTCCTCCTGCACCTGGATTAAAGTTCATCAGCCTGCTTAATGATAATGTTCCGTTTAAAACAGGTGTACTGTCATTCATTTTTGTTGCACCAGAAAGATTAAACTGCACAGATGCATTGGAAGATTTTTCCCAGTTATCAGGGCTTATCCAGAAATTAAAGTTTTTGCACTGGAATCCGGATGGAATAGCATCTGTCTTGCCCTGATATGTAACATTAAATATCATAAAATAAAACCCTGAAAACGAACAGCTGCTGCTGAATGCTATAGGCATCTGAATTTGACCATTTGTATCTGATGTATTTTTTGTCATTGTTAAACACGATGAAATATCTTGGCCTGTATCTTCATTTCTTGCCCAAATGATATTGTTAAATGAAACACCACTTGCAGCGCTCTGTGTGCCTTTTATCTGGAATACACTGCCGCTAAATATTTGGGTGCCTGAACATGAACCACCAGCTTCACCACCTGACTTGCCTCCTTCAGAACCACCCATTACCATACTTCCTCTTGACAGGAAACCCATTACATATTTAGCCATGTAAAATGCTTCTCCATCCACAGATTCACCAGATATATTTGCTCTCATTTTTATCAGGAACGGACCTGTCTGATTGTCAGGTAATGTAACTTCCACTGTTGGATCTACAGCAGTTGAAGTTGGATAAGTTACAGTATATGTTATATTAGTTATATCTGTACTGCCTGTTATAAATTCCAGAGGAATAATTTTCAAAATAGTTATATTTTTTATCAATGTACTTGCGACTACAGAGCCAGATGAAAGATTATACGCAGAAATAGTGAATGTAGCATTTTCACCTGGATATAGCATAGTCATAAATTCCATTTCTCCGCCTAATGATGATACAGCTTCAGGCTTCAGCAGATATTTTTGTGCTGAAAAATATCCTGTACCTGTAGCTTTCAGATCCGAGCCGACTGTAACATTAATAGTGATTTTATAGTAACCCGAATCAGACGGAGCTGTAAACTGAATTCTGCAGACGCTTGTCATCATATATGTGCCTGTTGTGTTTGTTACCGTGTCAATGTTGATAGAGCTCCCGTTTACAGCATTTTTAACTGACAACACCTCTATGTTGCTGCAGTTAACTTTGCCAGCAGCACCATTCATAACACCCTGAATAGTAGAGCTATCGCTTAAATTTGTAACTATGATATTAAGCCCAGCAGGACCACCAGCCTGAAATGCTGCTGAATCCCCCCATTCCTTAAAGAAATCCTGTTGTGTTTCCAGTTTAACTTTCAGTTGTTCTGTCCGGATTACAGTGCTTCCTTCTAATTCCATTGACCCCACATTTGCCCTGATAGATATTTCATAACTTCCTGTCAGGGAACTGTTTGTTCTGTATGAAGCATTATAGTCACCTGTACTGCCTCCAAAAATAAATGAAAGCGTGTCAGTAGAACCATCCGGTTTAACAACCACTCCGGATATATTGGTTGCATTGGATGCAAGCCCGCCAGTATTTCGGATTTTTGAAACAATGGTTATATTATTTCCCGGATAAAAATCAGATTTTGTCTCGCCTGACAGGCTCAGTGTACTTACAATAATTATATATCCAGAATTAATTGAAAAAATAACAGTTCCGGCACCGCGGTCAGCACTTAAAACATAAGTTCCTGATGCACTATCAGGAATAGAAATATTATATGTTATTATTCCGTTATGTGTAACTGCATTTGTAATATTCCGAATAGTCCAGCTTTGCAAAGCACCGTTTGCAGCATAAACATTAAGGCTTGGCGCATAGTTTGAAAGATAAGCAGAGCCATTATAAAGTGTAATATTTAATGTAAATGAAGAGTTGGCTGAAAATGGCGGCTTGGGATTAAGAAATGCAGCGGCAATGCTTGTAATCGGCGTTATAAAAACTGAAATTGTCTTTGTTGTAGAAACAGCAGTTATGGACATATTATATTCACCTGCTGTAGCAGGTGTTGTAAAGCCAAGAGAAAAAGTTCCTGTACCACTGGTATTGGTTGTATTTGTTGTTCCATTAAACACAGCAGTTACAGATTGATTAGCATAACCTCCATTAGTGCTGTTGTAAACAGTTCCTGTTACAAAAATGCGGATATTTGTAGTAGCTGTAGCATTAGTATACACATCAAAATAATCAGCACGGGACGTAGAAGCAAATAAGCTGATTGCCAGAATAAATATTAGTGAATATAAAAAATATGGCTTATACATTAATTTAAAATGTGAAGAAGTAATATATAAAGATTTTTTAATACTTAAAAATAAAATATTAACTTATGATACGCTCATTTTCAAATCTGTTGTCGCCACCTGTTATCGGTATGATTGTTCCACTGATATTTGCAGTGTTTTCTCCGATTGGATGGGGCTCAATGAACATGGATACTAGCATTATCACAGGACTGATTTTTATAGGAATACTCCCTGTGCTTCCATGGATTATCGAAGTTAAAAAAAAGAAAGTTGATTTTGATGTTTCAAAACGCAAAAAGCGAACTGTTCTATATACATGTGCTGTAATAAGTTACATTACAGCATCAGTTATTTTCTGGCTTACAGGCAATAAGATCATGCTCGCGATTTCTCTTTCATATGCTTTCGTGACAATTTTAATTGAGATTATAAATTTGAAATGGAAAATTAGTGCCCATGCTGCAGGCATTGCAGGGCCTACAACAGCTATAACATACGTTTTTGGTACGTTTTTTCTGCCTCTTTATCTTCTGACAATTTTTGTTTTCTGGCTTCGACTGAAACTAAAAGCACACACTCCAGCCCAGCTTTTTGCAGGAGCTGGCCTTGCTGTATTAACAACGTATTTGGTTTACGCTACAATATGGTAATCAGTATGTTTGATACCTGATTAAAATTTTAACGACTTGGCATGAATATTAAAGAGTCTCTGAAAGTCATTTTCAGTCAGGTTTTTTTCAATCCCCTCACTTGATAGGGGGATTGAAAAAATATATGTGAAATAGAGAATATGAAGATTCTTACGGTATGTAAAAAGACCCGTCAAGTTCCATATGCCTAACTGCAGCACCACACACCATTGGAACCTTTCCCATCAAATCATCATTAGTATGAATGTCTATAGCTCTCTTAATCCTACCCACGCTTGTATAAAATGGGTCTATTTGCTTAGCTGCTTCTAAAAGTCTTTCATAATCTATATCATTTCTTTCGCAATAAGTACATGGCATAAATCTCGGTCTATCAACTGGAAAAATTCCACTTTCATCCACAATAACACGTTCACCAAATTTTCTCCTGACTTTCAGTGATTCTGTACAATAATAACGCATATGATCACACACTGGTTCTGTTAATTTATTGATGAATTGAACATTAAAATCTTGAAAGCGAGTTTTCTGAAGGAATGGCATGTATTACATTTTGATATACAAAATGTATGACATAATTATAAAGACGAAACAAAGCATTTATAGTTCTTTGGCAAAGTCTTCCCATTTCCTGACTTTTCCTTTTTTGATGTCTTCCTTACTTTTGTTTATTTGTTTCAGTAAATCATTATCGCTAAGCACTTCGATAGTCGCCTGCATGCTGTCATATTCATCTTTAGATATTATTACATAACTGGTTTCATGCATTCCTATTTCTTTAACTATGGTCATTTTCATCACCTAATTCAGTAGATGGAAAACTTAAATAGATTATTTCTGACTTAACTTCGCCACTTTTATAGATTTCTTTTGATTTATGCATGATTTTTCAGCCTCCATTTTTGGATGGAGAGTCTGAAAAATCCTTTATATGATTTTACATCCCAAATCATAACAAATTTTCTTTGCCTCCAATGAAAATTGGGCAAAGAAAATCTTCATCATGCTCAAAATGAAATCAATCCCTCTTTCCAGTTCACTATAAATCATAATAAATCTTTCCCATAAAGAACAGCAGTATCATTTTCAGGATAGCTGTAATATCCGGGAAATTCATTTATCAGTTTATAGCCTAATTTTTCGTAGAATTTTCTCGTTCGTTTCATGGCTTTGTTTGTATATGCAAAAATTTTCCCGAAACCTCTTTGTTTTGCATGTGTTTCAACAAATTTCACCAGTTTTGTTCCGATGCCTTTGCCATGATATTTGCTTTTAACAGAAAGCCAGTAAATCTCGCAATGCTTATACCCCGGGAAAAACAATCTGATAGTGATATAGCCTTTCAATTCGTTTTTTTCTTTAAAGCCGAAAAATACTTCATGCTTCTCTTCAAATCTGTGCCTTAGCATTTCCTTATAATCATCTAGATTGAGATGGGAACTCATCTGGTGGCTGGATTCCAGGTCTATCCGGGCAAGCTGATTCAGATGCTTGCTACTAAGTTTGACTATCATACAATTAATTATAAGAAATCTCAATGTTTAATATTAATTTAAATATATCAATAACTTCAATAGAGCGGGCTCGTGGTCCAGTGGTAAGACGTCTCCCTCACGCGGAGAAGATCATCGGTTCAATTCCGGTCGGGCCCATCAAGCCTTTTTTATTTTTCTGTAAATTCACTAAAAAAAGAAAAAATCCTTGGGAAAAAAGTTCTTATTTGCACCGATCATATGCATTTATATAGTTTGCGTAGCGTAAAAATAAAAAGGATGTGATAGTGATGCCGTACCAATGGAACAGGGCTTTGATGCCCAGATTAATCTAAGTAAAAATGGCAGAACTAGTTCTGACTTTTTGGGGAATTGTCCCTGGCTCTGAA
>C687J35504_10002520_pt1 | contig 12417 bp, 14 predicted proteins | sample RifCSPhighO2_02_FD_35504 | JGI IMG/M metagenome (IMG submission 35504) | reverse complement strand
AAAAGAATAACTAGCGAGTCTGCCCTTATAGGCAGGCGGAATTCTCATAAGAGAACTCTGTTCTTGAGGTTTAAGCTGTGGTGACGCATCGTGCTTTTGATATTGCTTTTTCTAACAAGCCCAATATATACCAAACATTTTTAAGAGCTTTCTTCTCACAACTTGCTAATAGCGATTTATTATGGAACCTAAAGGAAGAATAAATAAAAGAGAAATAAAGCGGATAAAAAAATTAGAGAACGGCTTATTTCTTGGAGAGGTAACTTATACGCCGACCGGAAGGATAGAAACTAGGTTATTTATGGAGGGCGGTAATAAAAGAGGTGTGAGGGCTAATACAGGCCTTGCAAGACTTCTGCAATATCTCTTAGAGACAGAGGGAGAAGTATCTGAGGCAGTAATATCAAATTCAGTAAGCCTTAATCCTGCAACAATTAAAAGCTATATAAATATCTTGAGAGCACCAATTCAAAGAGAGTATAATAAGACGATAACCTTTTCAAAAAGTAAGGGAAATTATCATATTATTGTAAAAGATACCTATCCGTCTCCAGATCCTGAGAATGACAGCTTAACATCTTCAAGCTTGTGATGTCAATTTATTCCCCAATAATCTTAACCAAGACTCTTTTATTTCTTTGTCCGTCAAATTCGCCGTAGAATATCTGCTCCCAGGGGCCAAAATCTAGTTTTCCATTAGTTATTGCAACTACTACTTCCCTGCCCATTATTGTTCTTTTTAGGTGAGCGTCAGCATTGTCTTCTCCAGTGTTATGATGCAAGTAATCTTCTTTATCCGGAGCTATCTCTTCAAGCCACTTCATAAAATCTTTCTTCAGGCCAGATTCTTCATCATTAATAAAAACAGAAGAAGTGATATGCATGCTGTTTACAAGGCACAGGCCTTCTTTAACATCTGATTCCTCAATAGCGTTTTCCACTTCATTTGTGATATTTATTATTTCTTTTTTTCCTTTTGTGTTTATTTTTATATAATGTGTGTAAGACTTCATCTATCTTCATAGCATCTGAAATATATAAAACTAGCTTCTCAATTGCACCACTTGTTTGATAACGTGCCATCAGGAAAGAGAGTTAATTTCTTAGAAGAAGTATACTGCACCCTATCTTTCTCCCTTAATATAGCCAAAGACATTAAAAACTGAGCAAGAGCGTCTTTGGCTATTAGCGGAAGACAAACAAATATTGCTCAAATAATTTTGTCTTCTGCTATAATCTTACTCTAAAATCCATAGCGCTAATCTCCTTTTCCATCAAATCCAGTTCGCTTTTAATAGGAGATAAACTTCTGTCTACTTCATCCTGCATATTTCTAATTGGCCACGCAGAGACTTCATCTACTCCAATTTTTCTTAAATATTTTACAGTATGAATAAACTTCTTTGCAGTGCAGATAGTATTCTTGCTTAAAACTAAATTTGCCCTCATGCTCATTCCAGCATCATGGATTCTGGATACCACTAGCTCTAAGCTAGGATAACTCTTTACACCATAAATCTGGGCGTTTCTGGTTTCATCTATATCATGGACAGTTACATACACGGTCTTAAGCTCTAATTCTTTCCAAAGAGAAAGATATTCTCTAGAAAAATTCTCTTCTTCACCAATTCTTATACCATTAGAATAAAGGCTGGCTCTCTGATAATTTATTCCTTCTTTGCGCATTCCATGCGCAATTTCTAGGACCCTTGTTACAGATTTTGGAGATAATGTCGGTTCGCCGCTGCTGCTTATAGATAATGATCTTGCTCCTTTTTCATAACACGCTCTCAATGTCCTTTCAATTAAAGCCTCATTCAGAACACCATCCTCTTTTGGAGCATATTTTCTAAGTGGCAGCCCCGCGCAATGATTGCAATTAGCATTGCATCTCCCTGTCCCTACAAATATTGAAACACTATTAAGAGGATAATTTAGGGTATTCATTTCATGCATAACGCGCCCCCCTTTACCCAAGAATAAGCAACAGTGCCATCTTGAAATACCACTAATTGCCTTACAAAATCTTTCTTAGGGTCATGTCTTGTGACGTAATCAGTTATTCGGAGTATGTTTCCATTATAATCATAAACTCCCCCTCCCCAGCTATGCCCATGGCATAATTTTGCGTTCCTATTAAGCCAATGTTTTATGCTGAATAATCCGAGTCTGGAAGGAGTATGCTCGTTTCTTGTTCCATCGGGATTTCCAACTGACCATGAAGTGATATTGTCGACTCGTTTTTCAATTAGGGCATGGACTGCTTCTTCATATCTTTGAGAATTTTCTACACCTCCTTTTCTAAGCAAGAGAGTGCATCTTACTCCAACGCCTTCTTGTTTAATATTGCTGAATATATTTTCTAAACTCGGATAGCTTGAAAGATTGTAAGCGCGAGCCTGTTCTTCCTCAGTTACTCCATGAATAGAAATTGCAATGTTCGTCAATCCCAGGCTTTTCCATTTAGGCAACCATGTCTTGGAGAAACTCTCTCTGCCAAATAAGATGCCATTAGTAAATAAGTTCACATTCGGGAAATATGCGCCTTCTCCAGCGCACTTTTGGTAGACCTCTAATGCGCGGGTTAAGGAAATTGGGTCGCATGTCGGTTCGCCGCTGCTGGTCAAAGATAAAGACCATCCCCCATACCTGGCTGATAATTTTATGGCGGACTCGAGATTCTTGTAATATCGGGAATTTTCATTATCTGCCTGCGGTCTTAAGTATTTTCCAGCACAAAAGTCACAATTAGCATTACATGCCCCGTTGCCAACTAAAGCAGAGACACTATATATCTTTTCTATGCACACCATTATTTTCACCTCTTAATTCAGGAATTTTATCTAAAACATATTGCAGCCGTTCCTTTTTGGATAAAACAGGTACATTGAGGAGATTATAGTCTTCTTGAGAATAGTGTTTTATTATTTCTTTGTGGATTCGCAAGGCTTCTTCCTGCCCTTTTTCAGTCCTTAATCCATCATGGACAAATGGCAGAGGATCAAGAACAAAGACAGTTCTATATTTAGATTCCTTTACTATAGAACCGATATCTTTTGGAATGCCTCCAAGGTAAATTGAGCAATAAGCCAGGTTATCTACTAATCCCCGATCAAGAAAAACTATTTGATTATCTAACTCTCTTTCAGCCCTGGCTTCCATTTCATATTGCTTTGCAGCAATTGCTCTCTGCCTGTAAAGAATCTCCTCATGTGTTGCCTTAAAGCCTTTTCTTTTTTGGATAATCTCCCTTGCAGACTCAGGGATGATAGAAAAACCTTTCCTTTTCAATTGCCTAATTAGAGTGCTCTTCCCACAGCAAGGCCCTCCGCTGATTACTATCTTCCTAATCATAACATTATATAGAGTTGTATCGTAGTTACACTTTGCTTACCAGAGTTTGTCCATATAGTTGTATAGGATAGAAATAATTAAATAAACAAAAAATAGACAATTTTATGCTTAATACAGAAGTTATAAAAAAGATAGAAAGTTTTGTGTATCAAAAGCCCCGTTCTATCCAGGAAGTGGCCCAGTATATTGGCAAAAACTGGAGAACTGCCAATAGGTATATTGAGGAGATTGAGAAGAATTTTGGCACGATATCTACAAAAGTATTCAGGGAAGGAACAAGAGGAGCTTTGAAAATAGTTTATTGGTCCTCAGTAGACAAGGCGAGTCACAGCGTCTTTCAGGAAAGGTTAGAAAAGCAGATTCTTACAGCCCGCGCTAAGGAAGAATTTTCCCCATTTGACATTTATCAGTATATCCCCGAGAATAAGAAAAAGGTATTCACAGATGATAATGAAGAGGACACACTGCCCGAATTTAGGAGCTTTCTTTTAGGAGCACAGAAACAGATTCTTCTTTTTTCAGGCAATCTTTCATTTATTAACCTTCAAAATAAGAACAAGGATTTCATTTCTGTATTTGACGAACTCGCTAAGAAAAAAGTAAATATCAAAGTATTGTGTAGAGTCGATTTAGTAGGCCGGGAAAATGTTGAGAAAATGCTTTCTCTTAACAGTAAGCATGGCCATGAATATATTGAGATCCATCATGCAGAACATCCCTTAAGAGCAGCAATAATAGATGGCCGGCTGATAAGGCTCAAAGAGATTGCGCGCCCAAGTGGGAAGAGAAAAGAATTAGGTAAAACTCTATTATTATATTATACTATAAAAGACAAAGAATGGGCGGAATGGCTGGCAAAGATATTCTGGAAGATATTCTCTTCATCTTTAGATGCAAATAAGAGATTGCAAGAGCTTAATAAAATAAGAGTAATGTAATTTAGAAGTAGTAACAATTAGAAAGATTTAAATATCCAAAAACCTCTCCCTAGTAATGAGAATAATTCAGGGAAGTGCATTGTTTATAGTGATATTGTTTGGTCTTTTTGGAGCTATAGCTCTAGGTATAGTATTGCATGAATATTCTCATGCGCAGGATTTCTCACAAGTAGCAGAAAATGAGGAGATTTGCGCTCTCACCATCCCCACTGATTCCTCAAAATTAGTGTCCATGGGGCTAGCCTATTATTCTTTCGAAGCAGACTCTTCTAATCCTAAAGCAGAAGAGGAGATAGAAAGAATAAGCAAATATACTGAGTTCAAGGCATATGCTGTGACGTTGACAGTACTCATGATATTTGTCATCAGCATGGAAATTGTTTTTAGATGGATGAAGAGAGAGATTATTGAGAAGACAGACTTACATAGATTCTAATCTTCTGATTCTCTCATTTATATCAGGATGGGTGCTAAATAGATTCTGCACTTTTTTCTTGAATGGATCTGATATGAATAAAGGAGCCACTGCCTTCGGATATTTTTTTGTATCTGCATACGGCACATGTTCGGCTTTTATCCTTTTTAGAGCATTTGCAAGTCCCTTAGGGTATCTCGTAAATTTTACACCAGTAGCATCCGCGACATATTCTCTTCTTCTGGATATCGCTAGTGAAACAAGTTGCGCCAGGATAGGAGCAAGGATAGCAAACAATATTCCCAAAATTATAAGGACTGCATTTCCCCTGTTTCTATCACCACTTGAAAACCAAAGGCTTCTTAGGAATACTTCTGCAGCAATGGCAATCATCCCTACTAAAACAGCAGTTAATGTCATAAACCTTATATCAAAATTAGCAATGTGAGCCATCTCATGCGCAATTACTCCCTCTAATTCTTCTTTGTTTAATTTAGCAAGTGCGCCAGTTGTCACGCAGATTACAGCATGCTCGGGATCTCTGCCCGAGGCAAAAGCATTAATCTCTTGGGATTCCATGACATATACCTTAGGCATTGGCAAACCAGAAGCTAAAGACATGTTTTCCACAGCATGATAAAGCATCCTATGGTGGGTGTGCGAAGCAGGTTTGGCTTTTACAGAAGCGAGAGCAATCTTATCAGAGTTATAATAGCCAACCCAAATATAAATCAGAGAAATTATTATTGAGAATATCATGATGATAAAAAATAAGCTGGGGTCAACTATCATAGATATGACATATCCAAGTATTAGAAAGAAAATGAATATGATTACCATTAACACGAAAGATTTTAATTTATTTCTGGAAATTTGGTCTTCAAATGATAGCCTTTCAGCCATCTATTTAATTGGATTCCTCCCTATATAAATTTTAGTTGCCTGGCTGATAAGGCTCAATATGGAATTTTCTGAAGTTACCTATAAAGTCTCCATAATACTCTAAATATCTCCTCGTTCTTGCCAGATTTTGCTCAGCTCTTGTTTTATACTTCTTTGACTTAAAGGCAAAATAATTTTCTTCAAAATAATCTGCAAGATATCTGGCAGCAAGTTCCAATGTAAGAAGACCCATCGCACTCATCACGCCTTGATAGCAGTAATGAATATTGCTCTCTTCATCATAGCCTTTCATGGCAGCTTCAAATATTTCGGGCATGTATTCGGAAGTGGAAGGTTTTTTCCTGCACCAGCTTCTTAGAGCATCTCCTAAATCTATCAAGGGTGAAGCTTCCATCATAGTATCTAAATCAAGAAGAGAGGTTGCTCTTCCATCTTTAAACAAAAAATTAGAGAGTTTCGGATCTCCATGGATGATTATCTTAGGCCCATACTCTGGAAGGCGATGCTTTTTCATATTATTTCTTATAAACTCGAATTCTTCAGTTGCTTGTCCAGACTTTACTCTATTTTTCGGATTGGCAAATGCTTCTCCAAGTTTATTTAATATCTTTGGAGTATCATGAAATCCAGGTAGTTTGAAAGTTGGCTTGAAATTAGATTCGCCCATAAGCCTATGGAATTTGCCCAGCGTTTTTCCAGCCTCGTAAGCTAGCTCTGGAGTAGGCTCTTGCACAGGATCATGGGAGATATACTCAAAGGCTCTCCAGATATGGCCATTTAGCTCATAATAAGAGCCATTGGTCCGGGAATTCAATAGTACAGGCACATGCAGCCCGTTCGTTCTCAAATATCTCTCTACTGCGCAATAATCTTCTATGACTCTTTTGTCCCATATAGGGTTTAGTCTCTGCAGGATAAATTTCCCTTCTTCTGCCCCGACACTAAATGATAAGTTTACTAATCCATCTTCCAGAAGTTTGAATTCCTTTATCTCTCCAAGGGAAAATTGTCTTGCAATTTCCGGAAGTATTTTAGAATAATTGTTCTTATTTTTCATATATGGGGAAATCCAGAAAAGTATATAAGTGTTTTTAAAAAATATATAATACTATTATAAAAATATTTATAAATGCACATTTCATTTAATATAGATGAAAGTAGTAAAAGAACAGGAGAACAACACTTTAGTTTTGAAGACTAAACAAGTGGAACTAAAAGACCTTACAAATCTTAGCAATCCTCTAATCATGAAAATCCTTAACGTCATCAAGGAATCTCCCTCTTATCCAAAAAGTATAGCCCAGAAATTAAAGATTCACGAGCAAAACATTTATTATTATATAAGAAAACTCGAAAAAGCAGGAATTATAAAAGTAGAAAGGGAGGAATCAATTCAAGGAACAACTGCCAAGTTTTATACTCTAAGCTCAGAATCCTATTTTTTCGCTCTGAGGGATTTCCATGAGAGTTCAAAGATAAACGAAAGAGAATCAGACTTTCTTAAGCCATTTATCAAAAACGGAGAGTTGGATGCACTAATAATAGTTGGCAGTCCAGACCCTCATGGGCCCTCAAATGCAAGGAGTCGAGACGGTTATTTTGGCATGGATCTTGCCCTATTTATCGGAACATTCCTAAATTCAATATCAGAGAGCAAGGTAAAGTTAGATACAGAAACTCATGAAAAGGACCTTGAAAAAAATAATCTTATTCTTATAGGGGGGCCAATTGTTAATAAGATAACTGAAAAAGTCAATAAAAGTCTGCCTATATTCTTTGATGAATCAAAAAAAGGGTTTTATTCGCAATTAACAAAAAAGTGCTATATTGATGAAAGCATAGGCGTCATTTCTAGGTGCACTAATCCTTATAATAATGAAAAAGAAATTTTGGTCGTTGCAGGCATAAGGAACTGGGGAACAAAAGCAGCAATTCTGGCTTTTATAAAACACTTCCATGAAATTGAAAAAGGAAAGAAAGGTTCATTTAATAGGGTTGTCCAGGGCTTGGATTTAGATTCTGACGGAGCAGTCGATGATATTGAGGTTCTTGAATAAAATTCTCTCCATATTCTGATAGGGAATTATCTTCGTAAAATTTAAAAATATGTTTAGGCCTTTAATAAAATGAGAATACTCCCAGTCTATCCCAAATTCCCTGTTTCTTTTTGGAGTTTTAAATATGCAGTAGAGATGTTAGGGAAGAAGTCTTCCATGCCCCCACTTGGACTTGCAACAGTTGCAGCGATGCTGCCAGGAGACATAGAGGTGCAGAGAATTATTGACATGAATGTTGAGCCTTTAACAGATGAGCAAATAGGAGATGCCGATATCCTTATCACTTCTTCAATGATTGTTCAGAGAAATTCTCTGGAAGATGTAATAAACCGTGCACATGCACATGGAAAGAAAGTAATCGCAGGAGGTCCCTATCCAACTTCTTATCATGGGGAAATAACAGCAGACCACTTTGTTCTTGGCGAAGCAGAAAGCATTATGCCCAAGTTGATTGAAGATTTAAAAGGCGGAAGATTGCAAAGAATATATGCCCCTTATCATCATTCTCCTAAACCCTCTATAACAGAGACCCCTATTCCACGATGGGATTTACTTAAAATGCAAAATTATGTGGCCATGGTTATCCAATATTCCAGAGGGTGTCCATATGATTGCGAATTTTGCGATATAACTGCTCTTTTTGGGAGATCATCTAGGACAAAATCTCCTGAGCAGATGACTGGCGAGTTAGACGCTTTGCATCATGTAGGCTGGAAGGGTTCAGTTTTCATAGTAGATGATAACTTTATAGGAAATAAAAATCATGTTCGGCAATTACTTCCTGAATTAATTAATTGGCAGAAGCAGAAGAAATATCCCTTTCAGTTTTATACAGAGGCAAGCATGGAGCTAGCATCTCCAAATCATACAGACATCTTGGAGGGGATGGCTGAAGCAGGATTTGATATGGTGTTTACCGGAATAGAATCAGTTGACCCTGAAGTTATTAAAAAAATGAACAAGGGGCAGAATCTAGGAAGACAGACCCCTCATGAAAAAGTAGAGACTTTGCAAAAAGCCGGACTCGAAGTAACTGCAGGATTTATTATTGGAAGCGATGGGGAGAAAAGAGAGGTTTTTAATAATCTTTTTAATTTTATTCAGGAATCAGGCATAATTATTCCGATGGTGGGACTTCTCACAGCGGTTAAAGGAACTAGATTATATGAGCGTTTGCAAAGAGAAGGCCGGCTTAGGACAGAGACAAGCGGAAATAACACCCATCATTTAGGATTTAATTTTCAGCCAGAGTTGGAAGAGGAATTTCTCATCAGGAATTATACTGATTTGTTGGATAAACTCTTTGAACCTGGCAATTTCTATCAGCGTTGCCAGGTATTATACGAGCGTAGAAAAGATCATCCCACTCTAGCAGTTAATCATCGGGTGGATAAACATAGCTTGCAGGCATTTGCAAAAATAGTTTATCAGAATGTAGTGAGGGAGCCGAGCTTGGATTTTGTTAAATATATGGCCAAGACCGCATTAATTGCCCCCAAGAACTTGCCTGAAGCCATAACCTATGCAGTAAAATTACATCATTTTAGAAAAATGACTCAGGGAACTCAGGCAATCATGAATTATCAAGACGAAACAAAAGGATGGTACAGCTCATTTCAAGAAGAAGTTTCGAGATTTAAAGGCAATGCCAAAGAGCGTTTAGCCCATATTCAATCTATTGAAGAAGGGCTGCTTAGAAAAGCTAGGGTAAATTATGAGCGCATTAATGAAGATTTTAGGCATGATGCTCAAGAAGCATTTGAATGGCTTAGAACATCATTAGAACAAAAGCGCTTAACATACCTCAATCTTTTTTAAAGCAATCCTATTCCTCTTAAGCTAAAATTCAACTTTTGGCAATGCTCTTTCCTCGCTGGCAATCTGCAGCATCTGCTTTTCTTTCTTTCCATACAAATTAGCAAACATTGACCCTGGGAAGGTTTCTACAGAGTTGTTGTATCTCAGAACAGAGTCATTATAGTATTGTCTCGAATATGCGACTTTCTCCTCTATAGCAGAAAGCTCTTGCTGAAGGTGAAGGAAATTCTCATTAGCCCTTAGTTGAGGATAGTTCTCAGCGATAGCAAATAATGATTTCAAGGCATTCTGCAATTCAGCTCCAGCCTTCGCTCTTTTCTGGATATCTTGCGCACCGAGCAGCGCTTTCCTTGCATTTGTAACATCTGCCATTATGCTCTTCTCATGCTTTGCATAGCCTTTAACAGTGTTTAACAAATTAGGCACTAAATCTGCTCTTTTCTTTAGTTGAACATCAATTTGCGCAAGGGAATTATCAATTCTGTTTTCAAAGACAATAAATCTATTGTAATATACAACAAATGCAATAGCTACAATCAAAATTACCGCGCCTAAAAGAATCCATAGCCATATCATGCTTTCTTTTATTCAATGGCTTTTATAAACTTTACTTTTTCTCTTTTTGATATATGAATTAATTCATATCTTTTGATAAGTGTAAAGTTATCCAGCTCCAAGGGCTCCCAGATTCCAAGGCCGTATTCTATTAAGTCGTATTGAGTGTCATCTTCTGCTTTTTCTAGACCTCCTCCAATCCAAATCCTCCTTCTATCATTTATGTTTGGATTGAAAACTATTCTTTTTTCAAATAATCTACTTTCATTGGCATAATGTAACTTATAATCCTGTATGCTGACAAATTCTTTAATATTATCTCCAGAATATAATAAAGCTGGAATAATATAATCATCCGCTTTATTGCCTACAACAAATGTTTGATTAGGATAATCTTTCTCAATTTCATTAAGATCATTAATAATCTGCGCTTTTACATCCTTATCTAAAATCTCCCATCTTCCAAAGTTTGAAATTAATGAAGTAAAGTCTGGAGAGTTAGTCGAATACTTTATCTGTATAAGGTAAGGATTTATTATAATTAGGCTTAAGATTGCAAATATGGCAACTTGTAGAGCATATTGCTTTTTATTCAGGTTTTTCCCCAGATACAATATCAATATTGGCCAAATAATTAGAAGATATCTAATTTGAGGGTTTAATAGGAAGAACAAGATAGTGATGGAAATAAAAACCAGAAATTTCTTATTTGCTAAGGCAAATTTTCTTTTAAAGAAAATTACCGAGAAAAAAGGTATTAAGAGAATAAATGATACAAGGTCCAGAATAGAATTAGTTACTTGATTTACTCCAGGATAAATACTGCCGTATTTGAAGGCAGTTATAATGCCTATTAGGTTTTTGAGTATGCTATAAAAGGGAAAATTGTAGAATATATAATCCATAATTAATAAAGGCAATAACCCCATTAGCACAAAGAGAATAAATCCTATGGCCTCATGGACTTTTTTATCAAAGAAATAAGAAGCAAATAGGAAAATAGCTATAAACAGTATAGTGTTCCAGAAAACCCAAGACAACCCGACTAAAATGCCAGCACCTGCTAAATAATCCCATCTCGGATCTTTATCCCATTTCTCTAAGAGGGAGAAACCTAATAAGAGCAGCAATGCAGATACCTGGATAGGCCCTATCCACGGAGCACTATACCAAAAGAGGGGCGATAGAACAAATAAGATGAGAACATTTTTATTCTTATTAGAAATATAATATAGGCTGAGTATTATAAGACTCATTAATAAAATGTTTAATATCTTCATACCTAAAATACTGCCAAAAACAACCACAAAAGGCGCATTAATAAGGCCATAGCTTAGACTGTGGGATGAGCGTATATCTGCACTATATTCTCCCGCGAAATACTTTGCCACACTCCTATATTCTGCAGAGTCTATATGGCCATAATATTGTGTAGAAAGAGATACAAATACAAAAAGAATGCCTGTAAGTAGGAGAATAAAAATTGTCTTTCTATTCCAGTCCCTGTTCATTTTTATTTAATTAATAGGCATTATATAAATTTTATCTAATTGTATAGTTGCTCCGATATTTATAAAGGAGATACGGGTATCACGGAAGAATTTATAAGTTAAAGGAAAGGTTTAGATTTATGGATAAATTAGTAATGGAGGAGGACCACATGGAGAAGCTATATAATTCTAAAAATCCCCTAGTCAAGTATATTCATAATAAGCGTCTAGATGAAGTCATGAAATTTATTCCCAGGGATAAGAATCTAAGAGTTCTCGATGCAGGATGCGGAGAAGGCCAGTTATTGAAAAAGATTGCTGATGATAGAAAAGTAGTGCAGCTCTATGGGACCGATGTAACTAAAATAGCCCTGGAAAATGCAAAGAAGAGAATACCTCATGCAAAATTAACCCTATCAGATTTGACTTCATTAAAATATCAGGATGATTTTTTTGATATTATTATCTGCACTGAAGTAATCGAGCATATCACTCAATATAAGAAAGTCTTGGATGAATTTAAGAGAGTTCTAAAAAAGAAAGGTCTCTTAATACTGACATTTCCAAATGAGGGACTGAATACCTTTTTAAGATTAATATTTTTAAGAAAACCCAGAATTCCAGATCATGTTAATTCCTTCTCTCCAAGAAGAATAATTGAAGAAACGGATTTGAGATTATTGTCCCATATTAGCATTCCTGTTAAGAATCTCCCAAGCTTTATATCTATTATTCATCTACTTACATTTACAAAGAACTAAAGGCTAGCTTTATAGGATAAATTTTATGTGTCAAGAACCAGCCACTAAAGTGGCTGGCGTGACAAAGGCTGGTTCTTGAGCATGCTCAAGAATTGAGTTTTCTGTATCTCACCACTAAAGCCTCAA
>C687J35504_10002518_pt1 | contig 12420 bp, 17 predicted proteins | sample RifCSPhighO2_02_FD_35504 | JGI IMG/M metagenome (IMG submission 35504) | reverse complement strand
GGACGGCAGCTATATCCGCTTCGATGAGAATGCGGTCGTTCTCGTCGAGAAGGAGAAGAAAGAGCCCAAGGCCAACCGTGTGTTCGGCCCCATCCCGCGCGAAGTCGTCGAACGCGGCTACCAAAAGATCGGCTCTCTCGCGCCTGAAATAGTTTAGATAGTCACTAGGGAATAGCCACTAGGAACAATTGTATGAAACTAAAAAAAGGCGATAAGGTCATCGTAATAGCCGGAAAGTCCAAAGGCCAGAGCGGCGCTATCGCGCGCGTTCTCACGAGCGACAATATGGTCCTTCTCGACGGCATCAATCTCGTCAAACGTCACCGCAAACCAACCGCGCAGAACCGCAAAGGCCAGATCGTGGAAAAGCCCATGCCGATACACGCATCGAATGTAATGCTTCTGGACCCGAAGACGGGGAAGCCCACGCGCATCAGGATCACGCGGGGCAAAGACGGAGCCCGCCAGCGCGTCGCGGTCAAGAGCGGCCAAGAGATAAAATAGCAAATATCAAAGATAAAATATTTAATATTTTCTACTTACTATTTGATATCGCTTATGCAGGTCACGAAAACAACACATCAGAAAACATACGAAGCGCTCAAAGGCGACTTCGGCTACACGCAGCCCGATGCAGGCGCCGCGGGTGGTGAAGATCGTCGTTTCATGCGGCGTGGGTTCGGTCAAAGACAAAAAGAGGCTTGAGCTCATCGTGGACAGGCTCGCACGCATCACGGGGCAGGCCCCTGCGGTCCGCGGCGCCAAGAAATCCATCGCCAACTTCAAGGTCCGCACGGGCGATGTCGTCGGCTATCAGGTCACGCTTCGCGGCGCGCACGGGAAATCATTCCTCGACAAACTCATCCACATCGTCTTGCCGCGCGTGAAGGACTTCCGCGGCATCAAGACTTCCGCCATCGACGAAATGGGCAACATTTCCATCGGCCTCAAAGAGCACACGGTCTTTCCGGAAACTTCCGACGAAGACTCGAAAGACATTTTCGGCCTCGCGGTCACCATCGTCACGACCGCTAAAAGCAAGAAAGAAGCCGAAAGCTTCCTGCGCCACCTCGGCCTCCCGCTCCAGAAAGAGGAGAAATAACGAACCTACGTTCCGAATAGTTGATGGTGCGTGCCCACAGCACGCAAATAGTAATAATCTGGCGCGAGCTTTTTGTACACGAGCCGGTAATCGCCGGTGATATTAATGCTTCGATATCCCTCGAAGGGAGGATTGAGTTTGTGGTCGTTGAGCAGGGGATTGCGCTCATCTGCACTCAGAAGCGCGAGCCGCTCGCTGACTTTTTCTTGCAACTCATTGGAAAGTTTTTTGTATTGACGCTCGAACACCCTGTGTTCAGAAAAGCGCATGCGTTACTTATTGAGGTCGGCCATCAGCTCTTCAAGACTGTTGAATGTCTTTATATTCTTACCCGTTTTGAGATCTTTTTCGCCTTGTATGAGTAGCCGCTTAAGGTACGGCGTGGGCTCGTAGGATTGTTCCGAGAAGGTAATTTGCTTCTCTTCGATAAACTCGTCCATGAGGCGATTCATGACCGCGGAAAAAGGGATACCCATACCCTTGGCGATTTTCTGCGCCGTTTCTTTGCGTTTCTTGTCTGTCTTGAACATGACGGTTGTTTTCATATACCAAAGTATATATTCTGGTATAAACCTGTCAAGATGCAGCAAGGCGTCGCCTTGCTACAATACAATATAAGGGCCATTTTAGGAGAAAAACCAATTCAAAACCCCAGCGGGCCTTGCGGCTGGCTGGGGCGTGTATACCCACACTCTACTCAGATGTCATGAGGCGTCAATGAAGCCATGTGGATGCCCTCCGCCACCTCGGTCTCATGCTCCAAGAGAGCAAACAAAAACAAACGGCCGCCTTGCTTCGGGCGGCCGTTTTACTCAAGCTTCACCAGGTCGTCAACTCCCCACGTGGAGAGGTCGATTATCTCGCGCGCGAACCAGATTTGTCCGCGCACGTCAACGAACACAGTTATCGTCACGATTCCGCCGATGTTGACGAATATCGGCAATTCAGGCAATCGGTAACGCCTGATTGCGATAGAAGAACAGGCGGCTCCGACGGCGAACCGTTCTTCGGCGGTCAACCTAGGCGAGTTTCTATACGAGGTCTCTCCCAAGTCGCCAAGCCGTTCGAATCCTTCCGCGATCAGTTTTGGCCCCAGCGGGCCATCAGGTAATCGAGTCATGACCCTTCTCCGTTATTGAGGCCCCGGAGCATATAAACACGCCATGTTTTCTGTTGCAATTCATGTTTGACTTCTGTATCAACTTCGCGTATATTTCTCAGGCCTCGTAAGGGGCTTTGTTTTTTAGCAAGAGTCAATTGCAATAGATTGGCTGACTGCGAGAAACAAGGCACGCACGAAGCTTCCGTAACCCAACATCCGAAAGGTGGGGTGCAAGAACTTCAAGCTCCTCCTTTTCGGGCATATCTTCATGGCCAAGAAATCAATGATAATCAAGGCACTCCGCGTGCCGAAATTCTCTACCCGCACCGTGCGGCGCTGCTTCAAGTGCGGACGCCCGCGCGGCTTTATGCGCGACTTCAACCTCTGCCGCATCTGCTTCCGCGAGGAGGCTCTCGAGGGCAACATTCCCGGTATCAAGAAATCTTCATGGTAAATGACCCCGTTGGTGACTTCATAGTGCGCCTTGCAAATGCGACGGCCATCAAGAAGGCATCGGTTTCCGTGCCGTTCTCCGCTTTCAAAATGGCTATCGCCGAAAAGCTCCGCGACGCGGGCTTCCTGAAGTCGATCGAGAAGAAGGGCAAGAAGGTCCGGAAGACCATGGACATCGCACTCAAGTACGATGAGGCGGGACACTCCGCGATCGAAGGCGTGAAGCGCATCTCGAAGCCCGGGCGCCGCATGTACAAGAGCGCCCGCGATGTCGTGCCGGTGCGCTACGGACGCGGTGCACTCCTCCTCTCAACGCCGAAGGGTGTGCTCACCGACAAAGAGGCGCGCAAACAAAACATCGGCGGCGAAGCGCTGTTCGAGATCTGGTAAATACATTTGTATGAGCAGAATAGGAAAATTAGCTATCACCATTCCCTCCGGCACCGAAGTCGGCGTGCAATCCGGTGAGATAATCGTGAAAGGAAAGGGCGGCACCCTGAAGCGGGTGCTTCACCCGGCGGTGTCCGTCACCGTCGAAGGCGGCAAGGTCTCCGTCGTCCCTGCGCAGACGACACGCTTGGCCCGCGCGCTGTGGGGAACGTACGCCGCACATGTCCGCAACATGATCGCGGGCGTGAACCAGCCGTTCACCAAGAAACTGCAGGTTGAAGGTATCGGCTATCGCGCCGAACTGGCGGGGAACAAACTGAAATTGCAGGTCGGCTTCTCGCACCCTGTCATGATAAATGTGCCTACCGGCCTTGCGGTCGCGGTCGAGAAGAACATAATTTCCATCTCCGGTCCCGACAAAGAGGTCGTAGGCGGATTTGCCGCCGGCGTCCGCGCCATCAAGAAGCCGGAGCCGTACAAGGGCAAGGGCATCAGGTATGAAGGCGAAGTCGTCCGGCAGAAGCAGGGTAAGAAAGCCGCGACGGCCGCCGCCTAGCTCGGTCGAGTGAACAGGAACCGGTAAACAGAATTTTATGACAATGACAAAAACACAGCAAAGAACCCGTCGCCACAAGCGCGTCCGCGCGAAAGTCGTAGGGAGTGAAGCGCGTCCGCGCCTCTCGGTCTACAAATCGAATACGCGCCTTCTCGCGCAGATCATCGACGACAAGAGCGGCAAGACGCTCGCGTCGGTCACATCCCTCGGCGAGAAGGGAAAGACCCCCCGCGAACGCGCGGAGGCGGCCGCGGCGACCTTGGCAAAGCGGGCGCACGAGAAAGGCATCAAGGCCGTCGTCTTCGATCGCGGCGGGTTCCAGTATCTCGGTACTATCAAAGCGTTTGCCGACGCGGCGCGTGCTGCCGGTCTCACGTTCTAAAGCGATACCAATACATACTATATGATGGCAGATAACACAGAAGAAAAAAAAGTGACCGTAGACGTCGTTGAGGCTCCGGTCGTGGCGGAGACAGCGGCCGTGGCGGAGAAAGCTCCGGAGAAAAAGTCATTTCAGCGCGGCGCTTCGCGCGACCCGCGCCGCGGCGGCGGACGCCCCGGGGGCCGCCCGCGGGGAAACCGTCCGCGCGACGAACGTAGGAGTGAATTCGCGCAAAAGCTTATCGGCATCCGGCGCGTGGCGCGCGTCATGGCCGGCGGTCGCCGTTTCAACTTCAGTGCCGCCCTCGTACTTGGCGACAAGAAAGGCCGCGTCGGCGTTGGCTTAGGCAAAGCCGCCGACACCGCGCTCGCCATCGAGAAGGCCACGCGCGCCGCGAAGCGCGCCATGATTACCATCAATCTCTCCAAGAACCGGAGCATCCTGCACAACGTGGCCGCGAAATTCTGCGCGTCGCGCGTCGAGATCCGTCCCAGCCCCGGCAGAGGTCTGGTCGCCGGCTCGTCGGTCAGGACCGTTCTCGAACTCGGCGGCGTGTCCGACGTGACCGCAAAGCTCCTTTCGCGCAGCAAGAATCCGGTCAACAACGCGCGCGCGGCTATCAAGGCCCTGCAACAGGCGGCATCTCCTCTTCCGAAAAACAGAACTCCGTCCGAAGCGGGAACCGCACATCTGTAAAATATATGGCAAGCCTACACGAACTGAAGCGGGATACGATACGGGCGAAGCGGCGTGTCGGGCGCGGGGGAAAACGCGGCAAGACATCAGGACGCGGCACCAAGGGACAGAATGCACGCGCCGGCCGCAAGAAGCGACCCGAATGGCGTGACATCATCAAGAAACTTCCGAAGCGCAGGGGTTTCGGCAAGAATCGCGGTCGTACGGTCGATAGTTCCCGTCCGGACGCGGTCGCGATATCACTCGGGCGCATCGAGATTGCATTCGATGCCGGCGCGGAGGTTTCAACGAAGACGTTACTGGAGCGCGGTGTCATCCGTGTCCGCTCCGGCGCACCCGTCAAGATCGTCGGGGAGGGCTCGCTCACGAAGAAATTCACGGTGAAGGGTATTCCCGTCTCTGCAACCGCACGCGCCGCCATCGAAAAGGCCGGCGGTACCATTTCATAATCGTATGTGGGAAGCATTTTGGCGCAAGACGAAACTTATCCTCGCGGATGAGACCCTGCGTGCGCGCGTTCTTTTCGTCCTCGGCGCGTTCATCGTGTTCCGCCTGCTCGCGGCGATACCCATTCCCGGTATTGATGCGCTCGCGCTCGAGAATTATCTCGCCAACAACCAATTCCTCGGCCTCCTCAACATATTCTCCGGCGGCGGGTTTTCCAACCTCTCCATCATGATGATCGGGGTCTCACCCTACATCACCGCCTCCATCATCATGCAGCTCTCGACGGTACTCTCGCCGAAATTGAAAGCGCTCTATCAGGAGGAAGGGGATGCGGGCCGCATGCGCTTCATGCAGTACTCGCGGTACCTCACGGTCCCGCTCGCGTTCATCCAGGCGACCGGATTTTTGGTACTGCTCCAGCAGAACGGCGTCGTGCCGGCCCTCGGTATGCTCCAGATGGTGACCAACATAACCGTTATCGCGGCGGGGGCGCTCCTCATCATGTGGATCGGTGAACTCATCTCGGAATTCGGCGTGGGCAACGGCATCTCGCTCCTCATCTTTGCCGGCATCGTCGCATCAATTCCGTCGTCGATCGCGCAATTCATATTCTCGTTCGACCTCTCGCAACTTCCCGCGTACGTCGGATTCGCCGCGGCCGCCGTCCTCGTCACCGCGGGAGTCGTCTTCATCACCGAAGCGGAACGTCCCATTCCCGTCACCTATGCGCGTCGCGTCCGCGGCATGAAGGTCATGGGCGGCGTTTCCACCTATCTGCCGTTGCGCGTCAATCAGGCGGGCGTGATGCCCATCATCTTCGCGCTCTCGATACTGCTCTTCCCGCAGATGATCGCCACGTTCCTCGCCAAGAGCTCCATCCCGCTCGTCGCGACCGCCGCAGGCGCCGTTGTCGGCGCGCTCGGGAACCAGTGGGTCTACGGCGGACTCTACTTCGGATTTGTATTCATCTTCACGTACTTTTATACGGCTATCACCTTCGAACCCAATCAGGTCGCGAAGAACCTGCAGAAGAACGGCGCGTTCATCCCCGGCGTCCGCCCGGGACAGACCACCGCTGAATACCTCGGCAACATCATCACGCGCATCACGCTGGTCGGCGCACTCTTCTTGGGCACGCTCGCGCTTCTGCCGCTCATCCTGCAGGGACTGACCGGCATCACTGCGCTCACGATAGGCGGCACCGCGCTCCTCATCGTCGTCTCCGTCGTCCTTGATGTCGTGAAAAAAGTTGACGCACAGACCTCTATCAGAGAGTATTAGCCGATGAAACGGGAGCTGATAACGATCGCAGGATCCTTGGGATCGGGAAAATCTTCAACGGCGAAAGCCGTTGCAAAAGTGCTCGGATACCGGCACTTTTCGTCCGGTGATTTTTTCCGCGAGATAGCAACGAAGCGCGGTGAGTCCGTCGAGGCAACGAACTTATCGGCCGAGGTCCAGAAAGATATCGATCGTCAGGTCGACGATCTTCTCAAAGAGAAGGGAAAGACCGAGACAAAATTAGTGGTTGATTCGCGCATGGCATGGCACTGGATGCCCGATTCGTTCAAGGTTTTTCTCAATCTCGATTTCGATAGTGCGGCCGAGCGCATCTTTCAAGACGTCCTGAAGAAAAGCCGGGTGAGCGAAGAAGCCAAGAGTGTCGAGGGTGTTCGCGCGAGCATTGAGCGACGGTTTGCAAGTGAGCAAAAGCGTTATCTCTCGCTCTATGGCGTCAATCCTACCGACCCGAAGAATTTCGACCTCGTCGTAGACACAAAAACGAACGACCTCGGGGAAGTGACGGACACTGTGTTGAGGGAATATAAGAAATGGCTCAAGAGTGTATAGTCGCCATGCTCCTTTACCCGTCGCTCACTCGGAAGTCCCAAAGCAAGCTTTGTTACTTCTCTCGCTCCGCTAGGGTATAATCCTCAACATGAAACCCGTCACCGTCGCGTTCTTCGGCATATCCGGTTCCGGCAAGGGAACGCAGTGCGTTCTCTTGGAAGAGTATTTGAAGACAAATGATGCCGCGACCGACGTTGTACGTCCGGAAATGGGCGACCTCCTGCGGGACTTCATGAAAAGCGGCACGTCGCTCGCGGAGCGCACGGGAAAAATCGTCAATTCCGGCGGCCTCGTGCCGTCATTCATTCCCGTCTACATGCTGACGGGCATTTTGAACAGGACATTCGACGGTACTCAGCATCTCATTCTCGACGGCACCTGCCGCCGTGTCGACCAATCCCGCGCGCTCGACGATATGATGCGATTGTGGGAGCGCACAGACCTGCAGGCCATCGTTCTCACGCTCTCCAAACCTTCCGCAAAGAAGCGGCTCATCGCGCGCGGGCGTGCCGACGACGCGACCGATGAAGCGCTCAATAGCCGCTTTACGTGGTACGAAGACCATGTGATGCCTGCGATCGAGGAGTTGCGTCGTTTGGGATGGGCCGTGCACGAGATAGACGGCGAAGCGGACATCGACACCGTTCAGGCGAAGATCAGATCGGCGCTCGGCATCTAAGATTTTTAATTCGCCCCGCCCATAACAAATTCCAGGACATGATCGCGCGGACGAACGACGAACGGGAAATATTACGCGAGGGCGGCAAACGTCTGGCCCGTCATCTGCGCGCGCTGTCGGCGATGGTCGTTCCGGGCGCTACGTCGGCGGAACTTGAAGCGCGCGCGCGTGAAATGGTGGAAGCCGAGGGTGATACGCTCGCGTTTTTTGGATACGGGGGCGGGAAGGGGAAGCCCGGATTCCCTGCGGGCCTGTGCGTCTCCGTCAACGACGTTATCGTGCACTCTCCCGCAAATGAGAATGAGGCGGTTTTTCGCGAAGGCGATGTCGTGTGCCTCGATTTCGGCATCAAGCACAAAGGGCTCTTCACCGATCATGCGGTGACGGTCATCGTCGGAGTGCCTCAGAGCGGCGATGATGAGCGCCTCGTCAGGGGCACGTACGAAGCGCTTGTCGCAGGCATAGCCGCCGCGCAGGTCGGGAATACGACCGGCGACATCGGGCATGCGGTGGAGCGCGTGGCGAAAAAGTACGGTTTCGGATACCCGCGCAACCTCTCCGGCCACGGCGTCGGACTGAAGGTACACGAAGAGCCGCATGTGCCGAATTTCGGCGCACCCAAAAGCGGCGAGAAATTAGTGGAGGGTCTCGTCATCGCCATCGAGCCGATGATGACGCTGGGTTCCGGCGATCTCTACATCGACAAAGACGGCCACTCGTATCGTACGAAGGACGGCTCCCGCACCGCGCACGCGGAGCACACGGTTTTGATAACGAAGGACGGGCCGGAGATTTTGACCGTATAGTTTTTGCTCGCAAAGGAGTACGTTACAATGGGGGCATGAACATCGCCGTTTTTTGCTCCATGTACGATGTGGCGGAGAAGTATCGGCAAGATGCCGAGACGTTCGCGCGACTTCTCGCGAAAGGTGGCCACACGCTCGTGTGGGGCGGCACCGACCAAGGGCTGATGCATGTCATCGCCGAAGCTGCAGAGCGTGGCGGGGCGCGCACGGTCGGCGTCATCAGCGAGCGGATCAAGCACACCGCCTACAAGACCGCCGATGAGATGGTCATCGTCAAGGATACATTGGAAATGAATCGCGGACTCGTCGAGCGCGGGGATGTCATCGTCGTATTGGTCGGCGGCATTGGGACACTGAACGAGCTGACCGACGTGCTCCGGATGAAGAAGAACGGCCTTCTTGACGGGAATAAGCGCATTGTTGTCATTAACACGGACGGTTTCTACGGGAAATTCAAGGAACAGTTGGAGAAAATGAGCAGGGAAGGGTTTCTCAAAAAAGAGGTTATGGACTCGGTACATTTTGCCGGTACGCCGGAGGAGGGAATGCGGTATATTGAACACAATGGCAACTGACGTACTCATCGTCGGCGGGGGAGGGCGCGAACACGCGCTCGCGTGGAAATTGAAGCAGTCGCCGCGTATCGGGAAGCTCTATATTGCGCCGGGGAACGGCGGGACGCTCTCTCTCGGAGAGAACGTGCCGATAGAAGCTATGAATTTCGATGGTCTGGCGAAATTCGCGAAAGAAAAAAATATCGGTCTCACCGTCGTCGGTCCCGACGACCCGCTGGTCGGCGGGATAGTCGATGTGTTCAAGTCGCACAACCTTCGCGTGTGGGGCCCGACGAAAGCGGCGGCGCAGATAGAAGGTTCGAAAGCGTTCTCCAAACAACTCATGCGGGACGGCGGTATTCCGACCGCAGATTTCAAGGTATGCACCGAATACGACGAAGCGCTCCGCTATGCGCACGAGTGTGGCGCACCCGTCGTGATAAAAGCGAGCGGGCTCGCGCTCGGAAAAGGAGTGTACGTATGCGAGACGTTCGAAGAGATCGACCGCGCGCTCAAGGAGATAATGGTNGACCGNATCTTTCAGGACTCGGGTAGCAAAGTTGTCATCGAAGAATTTCTCGACGGCCCTGAGATATCGGTGCATGCCGTTTCCGACGGCAACACATACAAGATGTTCCCGCTGATACAGGACCACAAGCGCGCGCTGGACAATGATCAGGGCAAGAATACCGGCGGCATGGGCGCCATCGGCCCGCTTCCCTTTGTGAATGATGCGCAGGCGGCCGACATTGAGGCCCGCATCGTGAAGCCGACATTCGATGCGCTTAAGGGAGAGGGGATATCGTTCTCCGGACTTTTGTATCCGGGCCTCAAAATGAGTTCGCAGGGCATCAAAGTGCTTGAATACAATGCCCGCTTCGGGGATCCCGAGTGCCAGGTGTACATGCGGCTCCTGAAGACCGACATTCTCGATATTTTTGAATCCTGCGTTGATGGAAAACTTGCAGAACAGCCTATCGAGTGGAATTCAGGCTTCGCGGTCAATATTGTCGTCGCCTCGGGCGGCTATCCCGACGCGTATAAAAAAGGACTGCCGATAACGGGTATCGAGGATGCCGAGAAACTCCCCGGCATCATTGTGTTCCATGCGGGTACAACGTTCGACAGGAAGCTAAAAACATCCGGCGGTCGCGTACTCGGCGTATCCGCCGTCGGCGACACCCTCAGAGAAGTGCTCGACCGCGCCTACCAAGCGGTCGGCAAGATACATTTCGAAGGCATGCACTTCCGCCGCGACATCGGCGCGAAAGCTCTGAGTTTTTAACTAATTTTTCTCTCTTAATCGCTTAAGCTCTTGCAGCAAAAGGGTTTTAAGTTGTACGTCCAGTTGCACAATTTCCGACTCAGAGACACCCGCTTTCTGTAGCTCAGATGCAACTCTGGGCGTCATGTTATGTTCATTTACAAGTTCGAGCATTTCCTCAGCGCCAATTTTTTTCCCCTCGTGTCCGCCGTATAAAGTCCCGGCACCACCGGCAAGGATACCTAGTGCCGCAGCCCCTGCATAATCTCTAATTCGAGACAAGGGTTTCGGATTCTCAGACCTTTCGGCACTCATAAAGGTAAATATAGCATGGGATACCGAAAGCGAATTCACATTGTGGATATTAACCTAACGGTATAGGCATCGATAGTAAGACATCCTGGCGTCTGTTGGCCGCAGCCTCTCTCTTTTATGGGCTATAATTGTCGCATGCCTCCGACATTGGAGAAGCCGCGCATTGGCGCACCGGCAAAATTCAAATCTCCCGAAGAGGAGCTCGCCTATCTGCGGCAACGGGTTGCGGAAAAAGAGGGCGAACTTGAGGTGGCGAATAACCGTTTCGAGAGCGACCGCATCGCCAAGCGCGAAGTCGCCGTCTATGCCGAAACGCCGGCGGCGACCGTTCTCCACGAATCTTATGTGATGCCCGAGCACGAATCCGTGCGGCACCAACTCCGGCTTGAGCCGGAGACGCACGACGTCCAGATGGACGAACTTCTGAAGATTGTGGTGGAGCGGGGGATAAAGAACGCGCTCGCCGTATGCGCCAAATTGAAGAACCCCCACCTCGAAGATGATTTCCACCGCATGCTCACGCGATACGTTGCCGAGGGCCTGCCGGACGCCGGCGGCGCACCGCCGGAGCGTATCCGCCGCGCGCTCGACCTCGTGCTCTTCACCGTCGATCCGCAGGCGCACGGCGAGCGCGAAAAGCAGGACAACAGCCAGCACCGGCTGGAGCAGGTCCTCTCCTCGTCCGAACAGCTGTACGCGGGACTCCTCTCCTTTATCGGGAATCACGAGGGGTTCTCGCTCGAAATAGCGGTACCCGAAGGCACGGAAGCGGCAATCCTCTATCTGGCAGTGCCGCGGCAGAAGAAAGATCTCGCCGAACGCCTCATCTCCTCGGTATTCCCGAATGCCCGCATCAATGAAGAGCGTGGCGATTACAATATTTTCAATTACGAAGGCGCGCATGCGGCGGCCTATGCGACACTCGCGGACACCCCCGCGTATCCCCTGAAGACGCCGGATATGTTCGAGCACGACCCGATGAACGTATTACTCGCGGCCTTCGCCAAGATAGCGAAGCACGGTGAGGGCGCGGCGGTGCAAATAATGGTGGGGACCGAGGGCGACCGTTACAACCATCACTACAAAAAAATGCTACGGCGCCTCGAGAAAGGCAAAACCCTGCATAAGGCCCTCGCCGTCCCCGAGAGCGCTATAGGAGAGATGCTCTACGACATGTCGCACATGATGGCGAAGGGCAAGGCGCAGATGGATGCGGAAAAAGAGCGCGCGTTCCGTCGGCAGGCCGACAAGGTCGCCGCCGAGGAGATAGAGCGCAAGATCAAAAGCAAGATCGGGCCGACCCTCATCCGTCTCGTCGCATCGGCGCCGGCAAAGGCGCGCGCCGAAGACATCCTCGGCAATCTTATCGCCCCTTTCAGCCAGTACGACGACCCGAAAGGCAACCGTTTGGTATTCAAAAAAATTTCGGGGTGGAGCCTCAACAGCTTTCTGCGGGATTTCACCTACCGCATCTTCGATTCATCCTACGCGGTCCCGCTCTCACTCGCGGAGGTCACGGCCATCTTTCATTTCACCGCGGAGCGCGTCCACACGTCGCGCGAGTTGAAGCGTTCGTTCGCCAAGCAGTCGCCCGCGCCGGTCGAGATGCCGTCCGACGGCATCACACTCGGCGTGAACCGGTACGGCGCGGAGGAGCGGCCCGTCAAATTCGGCGTCGCCGACCGCCTGCGCCATTGCTACGTGATAGGACAGACCGGCACCGGAAAGACGGGCCTTCTCAAAAATATGATCATTCAGGATATCAAGAACGGCGACGGCGTCGCCTTTATCGATCCGCACGGCAATGACATCGAGGATATCCT
>C687J35504_10002514_pt1 | contig 12432 bp, 10 predicted proteins | sample RifCSPhighO2_02_FD_35504 | JGI IMG/M metagenome (IMG submission 35504) | reverse complement strand
ATGCCCAGCTTATGCGCCTCTCTCATAACGGAGAGCCACTCCTCGGACGTGCATTTCTTGGGGCTTATCATATCACGACACCTGTCCACAAGTATCTCGGCCCCGCCGCCTGGAATAGAGTCAAGACCCGCAGACCTAAGTCCGGCTATAACGGTGTTTACAGAAAGATTCTCAAGACGCGAGAGGTAGCCGATCTCGGGAGGCGAGAAGGCATGTATGTGTATGCAGAATCTGTCCTTTATAGACCTGATCATCTGCTCGAAGAAATTCAACCTCAGACGCGGATGCATACCCCCCTGCATCAGAATCTGTGTGCCCCCTTGTTCTAAGGTCTCTTCTATCTTATCGAAGAGCTCTTTTTCAGAAATGACATAAGCGCCTTGACCATCTTCATCGGTGGAGAAGGCGCAGAAACGGCACCGGGCCACGCATATATTCGTGTAATTAATGTTTCTGTCCACGGCGTAGGTACGGTAAGATTCGGGGTGAAGTATATCGGTAAGGGAATTTGCCGCCATTCCCAGTCGAGTAAGGTCCTGCGAGCGTATAAGCTCGACGCCTTCCTCAAAATCTATTCGCCTTCTTGAGAGCGCTTTCTCTAATATTTTCTCCATAGTGTAATTCAAAACCAATCCCATCCGGCACTAAACCCATCTTTAAAGCATAGTCATAAAATCGCCGCATGCCGTTTATTTCTTCCTCGTCCAGTTCATACCGTATGCACTGGGTAAGATACCTGATGCACAGTCCCGGCTCAAGTCCCAATCTGCCCGACTCTCTGATTGCAATGGCGTCCAGGTGTTCAAGACCACACTCCTTCGCATCTTGCAGAAGCGGCACAGCTTCATTTAGCACCTCTGCAGAGGTTGATGCCCACACTGCGTAAACAAACGGCAGTCCGGTAAGTTCATCCCACTCTGTACCAAGGTCCAGCGATGGGAGACCGCTGCCCGCCCGCATGGCGCTGTCACCAATCAGCAGAAACGCATCGGCCTGTGGCTCTTCCATGCTTGTACCGCCCTGCCAGGAAAAATATCGCGGGCAGAGACCGTATCTCTCTTTGAGAATGATTCTGGTAAGCGCCACCGAGGTGCGGGAGGATTCGTCCAGTGCGACACTCCGAACATCATCAATATAACCCCTCCTTAAGAATAGTCTGACGCTCTCTACCGGCCCTTTGGATGAGATACTGACGCCAGGGAATATTCTAAGCCCCTTTCTCCTAAAACACTCTACTGTAGGAACAAGGGCCACATCGACAACACCCTTCTCTAATAGGTGAGGCAGCCTGGACGGCACCTCAAACAGTAATTCTACCTTATTGCTAAACCTTTCTAACCCGTAGGTAATGGGTTTTACGTTGAGGTAAGGGACTGCACCTATCTTAAGTTTTCTCGGCATTTACTCTTATTGAGACACAGATGTCCTGTAAGATATTAAAGTGCGCAGTTTATCATATTTGCACTTACAATTCCATGTAACTTTTCGAAAATCTTGAGACTAAGAAGCTTAGTTTTGTATTGACCACGGATACCTGTTTTGATACCATGTGAAAGCTCTGACACAGCAGAGTTAAGGTATCTTATATAAACTAAATGAATAAGTTACTTACACTTACACTGTGCTGGCTATTTCTAACCGCACTAGGTAGCCACATAAACCCCTTATTGGGGGAAGCGCCGCCGGAGACACAGTCTGTATCCTCAACAGACATTGACAGATGGACAAAACAACTCTATTCGTCTGACCCCGCCATACGTAGTTCAGCAGCAATATCTTTGCTAAGGACCGACAACCAAAAAGCTCTGGAACCCCTGCTGAATATACTGAATAACTCACTTGTGGCAACAGTACCACCCCAGAAAAACGACTCAACGGCTGTATCGAACAATGAGGTGCTCATTTCCGTAATGAAGGCCTTCGGTTTCAAGGGAGACGACAGGGCAGTTGGACCTATAATAAACCTTCTCCAAGACGAAAACCCCGATATAAGACAAAATGCTTGTGAGGCCTTGGGAGACCTTCATTCGTCTAAGGCTATTCAAAAGATGTCGGCCAATCTTCTAAACCCTGGCTTCCCCCAGGAGGGGAGGGTCCTTTTGGCCCAAGCCCTGGGTAAGACAATGGAACAGGAAGCGGTAGGGCCCCTGATCACCGCGTTGAGGGAAACTGCAAGCGTAGAACTTCAAGACACTGCCTTAGAGGCCCTGAGACATATCTCAGGTAAATCATATGGCAAAAACCCATCCGACTGGGAGGATTGGTGGGCAGTAAACCGGCATAAGACACGTGAGGAATGGTTAAGAGATATAGTAACAAAACTTGGGGTGACTAACAAACAACTGCAAGAAAAGAACGAATCGGTAGAAAAAGAGCTGGCCGAAAAGTCCTTGGCGCTCCTGAAAAAAGCTGTGGATAACAAGGACCAAAAAGCACTCGTAGAAGCCATTAGGAGCCAGTACCCGGAAGTTAGGGTTGCTGCCGCAAAGGCATTGGCACAGACGGATAACCCAGAGACTGTGTCTGCCCTGGCGACGGCACTACGGAATGACAGAGAGAAGGATGTCCGGGTGGCTGCCGCCCAGTCCCTGGGGGAATTGGGTGACGAAAGTGCGACAGAATCATTACTGCGCGCATTGAACGACGAGAACGTCTCTGTAAGAGAAAGTGCCGCACGGGCCCTTGCCAACTTTAAAGGCGAAGACGTCGTAAAATCACTTACAGGCCTTCTAAACGAAAACACAACCCCGGTAGCGATAGCGGCTGCAGAGTCACTGGGGCAGGTTGGGAGTGCAAAGGCCGTGGAACCGCTATTAGAACTCTTGAACAATAAGAACGCAAAGGTCCGGGAAGTAGTTGCCATCGCACTTGGAAAGATAAAGGACCCCAGGGCCGTTCCCCCTCTCATCAACAGTCTGAAGGACCCGGAAGAAAGGGTGAGGTGGTATGCAGCCGACAGTCTTGGCAGTATAGGAAGCAGCGAGGGCGTAGAGCCCCTGATAGAACTACTCTCTAAGGGCAGCCCACGCGTCAGGGAATCTGCAGCCACTGCCCTGGGTCAAATCAGAGACGAGAGGGCACTAGAAGCCCTTGTGCATGCAACCGAAGACGCCGACAAGAGGGTGGCAGAACAGGCAGCAGATGCCCTACTGTCCGTAGACATGCAATCATACGAAGCCATGGAATATCTCGCAGATACATTTTATGACCGTACNGACTATAAAAGGGCAATCCAGATACTAAATAAACAGATATCCAAATTTTCCACCTCCGAGACACACAAAGACAAAATCCGTGACAGAAGGCTAAAATTGGCCATTGCCTATCAACAACAAAAGGATTGGCAACAGGCATCTGAACAATACGATATGTTGGTGTCAGAACAGAAGCCCAAGGACTTAAACTTAATGGTCGCCCTAATAGAGTGCTTAAAAGAACTTAAACAATACACCCGCATGTTGGAGCATTACTCCGTTTGGATAAAGGAACAACCTGAACATGCTACTGTGTGGTGGGAGGGGCGTCTGGAGATTATATACACACTCTTTGAGCAGGGAAATCATGAGAAGATACAGAAATTAGTAGATGAATTCCAACTAGAAGACCCGGAACTGGGGGGTCCCCGCCTTAAGAGGCAATTCCTAGAGCTTGCCGAGAGCAGCGCCAGTAAGACGGCCCACGCTCAAATGGGTAGGGCCGCAACCCACATTTTGCCCTGAGGATAATACATGAAGATACTTATCGTAGGTGCAGGAGCAGTGGGTTTCAATCTGGCCAAACAGCTTTCCGGGGAAGGGCACACAGTATCCATAATAGAAAGTGACCCTCAAATATCCCGCAAAATAACCGAAAAACTCGACGTACTTTGCGTGAGCGGAAGCGGTAATTTACCAAGTGCGCTAGAAGAAGCCAGCATAAGAGAGGTAGACATGGTATTGGCCGTTACTGACAGCGATGAGATAAATCTAACCGTGTGCCTGCTTGCGTATTGGTATGGCGTAAAATCCAAGATCGCAAGGCTCCGGAATGAAGAGTTTACTAAAGAAGACTCCATCCTGAGGAAGAACCAGTTTTTTATTGACCGCATTATAAATCCCATACCCATCACCGTCGATTCTATTTTAAAGGTCATAGAGACCCCGGGGGCCACCTATGTCGCAGACTTTGTAGAATCTGATATATTGTTCCGAGGCTTTCGTGTGCCCCCCGACGCACCGATAGCAGGCAGGAAAATAAAAGAGCTTAAAGAGGCAGGTTCCACGGATTCGTTTCTGATCGTCGCAATACAGAGGGGTGACGACATGGTGATACCCCTGGGAGAAATGGAAATATGCCCGGACGACAACATATTTGTGCTGCTGGCCAGGGCAAGTCTGCCATACTTCCTCCCCATGGTAAACCGGCGCGCTACAGAAGCTCAAGGAATTGTCATTTATGGAGCAACCAGCATCGGTATTCAGCTGGCCAACGCCCTGGAAAAGACCGCTTCAACCGTTATACTTATAGAACCCGACAAAGAAAAGGCACAGATGGCCGCATCTAAACTCACCAGAGCCACCGTACTCCATGGACACGCAACCGAGACCGAAATCATCCAACAGGCCACCCTTGAACCTGTAGACTTCTTTATAGGAGCATCCGCAAATGAACAGGACAATATCCTCGCATGCCTCNTGGCGAAAAAACAGTACGCAAAAAAGACAATCGTCATAACACACGAGCCGGATTANGTTCCCATTTTCGGGTCCATCGGCATGGACGTCGTTATTAACCCACGACTCATCACCGTAAGCTCAATCCTGCAGCATATAACCCGCGGCCCCATTCTGGGAGTGGCCAAACTATTCGGTAAGACCGAGGCAGAAGCAACGGAAATGATAGCCGAAAGAGGCTCAGAAGTAGCCGGTAAAAAACTTAGTAAGGTCTCGTTCCCAAAGGGTTCAATAGTAGGCTCTGTCATTAAGAACGGCTCAATGATACTGCCTTACGGTGATTGTGTGATAAGCCCCGGGGACCGCGCAATCGTGTTTTACATGCCAGAGGCAAGAGAAAAGGTACAGGCCCTGTTCACAAAAAAATAGAAGCCAACCCATTTCCTGCCCCAGCCGCCAATTTCACCTTGATTCCTTAGAAAAATGAAACTGTACAGGTAGAATGAACAAATCGTTGATTATATCTGCTGTAGGTGGAATACTCATCCTTTTGGCCGTAGCCATGCTCGTGCCGCTTGCCGTTGCGGTATACTATGGCAACGACGTAGACATACGTGCCTTTCTGTACGCCGTCTTAATCACCGCCTCCGTCGGCGGTGCAATGAAATCCTTTTTCCGACCGGCACGCTCAGAGCTCACCATACGGGAAGGCTTCGTAACCGTGGTGTCAGGCTGGATTGTATGTGTGTCCTTCGTAGCCCTGCCATATCTGATTTCGGGAAGTATCAATAACATAAGCGACGCTTACTTTGAGGCGATGAGCGGCCTGACCACCACCGGGGCCACGGTCATCACGGACGTAGAGTCGTTGCCTCGCGGCATAATCTTTTGGAGGAGTATGACTCAGTGGCTGGGAGGGCTGGGTATCATAGTCTTCTTCTTGGCCTTCCTGCCCACCACCGGACTCGGCACGCACCACCTTTTCAAAATGGAAATCCCAGGAGGNCCGCTCGCCGATAGGCTGCATCCAAGGGTAGCCGAAACCGCCAAATTACTCTTCGTGATATATATGTCCCTCTCGCTGCTGGAGTTCCTCCTGCTCAGTCTAGGGAACATGCCGATATACGACGCTGCCTGTCACACCTTCAGCAGCGTCTCCACCGGCGGCTTCAGTTCAAAGACTGCAAGTGTAAGCGCCTATCACAGCCTATACATTGAATTGGTCATCACAGTCTTTATGTTCCTCGGCGCCTGCAATTTTGTAATCTACTACCAACTTGCCCGCGGGCGTATAAGACCGGTTTTAAAAAACGTAGAGCTGCGATTCTTCGTAGTTACGCTTATCGTTACCATCACGCTTCTGACAGCTTACCTGTACACCAGCGGCACGCTTGAAGACAATTCCCTGAAGAGAGTCCTGAGGGCAACCGTCTTTCAGACTGTTTCAATAACCACAACCACAGGCTTTACAACCGAAGACTTTGACGCCTGGCCCAATTTCTGCCGCTTTCTTCTGCTGATGATGATGTTCTTCGGAGGCTGCGCCGGTTCAACCTCCGGGGCGGCGAAACACATCAGGATACTACTGCTGCTCAAGTCTACTGCGCGAGAGTTCGTTCGCCTTACAACCCCCAGGGTGATAAAACACGTTAAGATATACGGTACCCCTGTGGAGGAAGAAACCATAACCAATACCTACGGTTTTTTTGTGCTTTATATGGGCCTCTTCGGTGTATGCTCCTTAGTGCTTATAGGCATGGGAGCAGACGTAGAAACCGCCATCAGCGCCGTGGCGGCTAATATGGGAAACGTAGGACCGGGTCTGGGACAAGTGGGCGCATCCATGAACTACGGCGGTCTTGACGTCATACAGAAATGGACGCTAATCTTCTGTATGCTGCTGGGCAGGCTGGAAATTTACAGCGTCATACTGATGTTCATACTGTGGCGGCGCTAGGTGGCCCGCTTCTCTTTTATCTTATCATTCAGCGTCGTAGGGACAGACCTTTAGGTCTGTCCTTCTTGTGGACAGGTCTAAAGACCTGTCCCTACATTTCTCACAACACGTATTCCCCAGTTTAGTGAAAATTCACAAGTGTACAATACACCTAAAATAGTGTACCAATTAAAATGAAAGGTTAATAAAAACGTTGCACCGCATAGGTATCATACGAGAATCTGCTAAGCGCATCGCTGAAGCTGTAGACGATACTGTGGAGGATTTAAAGGAAAATCTGATACAACAAGAGCCGGCGTTTACAGGTAATATGCTTACAAGAATTATGCAAGTAATGAACAGTGTCGAGATTAAAGACGTGCGATGGACAGCCAAGATATTGACGGATAGGGGCCCCAATGCGCAGGAGAAAACTTACGGTGCGGATTTTGTAGGCGTACTGCATATCGATATTCATGAATTTAAGGTGGCTAAAGGGTTCTTGGCGCAAGCCAAATTACTTGAGCCATCTGCCAAGATTCCGCATGGAGAAATGCAAAGGATGAAGAATCAGTGTGAGCAAATGCTGAAATTGTCCCCGGCTTCCTTCTTATTCCTTTATAGTACACAGGGGGTCACTGTTGTGCCTGCTATTGCTATAGTCAGTTCAAATGCAAATCCCTATGAACTTTATAGACGAGGCGTGTCGCGGTTCTTTGAGGAACACTTTGAGTCATTTATCGGTGATCGCAGGTTATCTTGTACTGATATTAAAACGATCGATCATCTCCGCGCAGAATATACGGCAAGGAATGCTCTCTTATTGAAAGCCGAAATGGAAGGTGCAGCTTATCAAGCGTCATTGTTTAGGTAGCCCGCTTCTCTTTTATCTTCGTATTTAGCGCATCAAGCAGTTTATTCAAATCCACCGACTTAAAATTGCAGGCCGCTTCTATCGTGACTACCTTACCCATAGTCCTCCTCGCCGTGGGATTGGCAAGCTGAGAGAAACCAAAACTTAAAAACACATCGAGGGTATCGGGGCAGGACTCTATCACATCGTAAACTATTGTATCTTTAGTGGCGTTGGACAGCCTCTTGACCCTCTCCGCCGCCCGCATCTCTTCCTTCAGATTTATCGTATTCCACAAATTATATGCAAACATACCGAGGGCCGTAACCTCTACCCAGCCTGAGATACCGGCGATTGGGTAGCATGGGGTCGGCCAGAACGGTATCATCGTCTGAGCGAACACCCTCAAGAAAATGCCGGTGTTCAGCAGCAANAATGTCCATTCNGACAGGCGGATGTTATATATGGCNACNCCCCTGAAGGTAGGGACCATCTTAGAGGCATAACCTATCATCATCATTGATACAAAACCGACCGTAACCGCATGGTTAGACGCACCGTAATATAGATGACCGGCAGGTGTCGTCTCGCCCAGTGAAGGCACCATCATCCTTATCAGCATCCCTACGATCAGCCATATATACGCAACTTTTATGGTCTTCTCGTAACTCCTGTCCATAACCACATCTGCAAGCTCCCTGGTAGGAGTCTCGAAGACCCTGATACCGTACGTAAACAAAAAGACGCCTATGGCCAGGGGATAAACGAGCCACGACGAGAGGTATTCGATAAGATACAGGGCTACGACGGCGTTCAGGAGCCAGAAACACAGGTTAATTACCGGAGTATTAGGCACTCTCACATCCAAAAAGGCATATACCGTCCTGAGGTTGACGGCAAAGATAAACATGAACACAAACCCAAATAGAAATATGTGAATCAGGTTGTGGTGAAAGGTGGCCGGTATCTCGCCCGTAGACTGTTTAAACAGATACCCATCTATATACAGGTTGTAACCGCACGCGACTATAAGCCATATAAGTCCCGCCACAAAGTACTTGTCAAATATCTCTCTGCCCTCATGGCTCGACAAAAATGTCTTGAGGATGACAAACGTAAACACAAGTGCGGCAAATAACTGCAAAACCCCGGAGACGGGCAATAGTACCGCAGGAAAGGCATTNGGCATAGCCTGCGACACAGTCCTCAGCACTATNCCCACCAACATTGCCCAAAAACTCAGGTAGGTAATACCCCTGCCCTGCAAATCGGTATTCTTGACCCTGGGCACTATATAATAGGCAAATCCCATGATAAACAAGCCCACCCAACCAAACAACTGTGCATGCCCATGGGCCTGCACAAGGGCGACAGGTGATACGTAGTAATCTTTATTAAGCGCAATATAGGCCAGAATCGCCGCACCAAAGGTACAGCCTACGGTGAGGCATATAACCAGGGCCGTCTTGGCGTAAATGGCATAGATGGTATCCTCAGCAAAAGGCGGTGGGATAACTTCTCCACTCGGTGGGCCCTTCGCAATAACCTCCTCAAGTTCCTTCACCAGCGCATCGTAATCTACATTATGCGCCTTGCAGAAGAAGGCAAGAGGCTCATTGGGCCCTCTCACTCCGCCGGCAAGTACCAGCCTGTGTCTTTTGAACACCCCGAAGGTATATGGATGTTCCTCAATAATCTCTTTAATTATGGTATTGCGGTTTATCTTCATAACATGTTATAGAGCGAATACTTTGGGTCTCAGATAGAATAGGCATAAAGAAGCATTGATACAAGGGCCACCGACGCAGTCTCGGTTCGCAACACTGCGGGACCAAGACTAACTGGGATACAACCTACCCGCAGCGCCGAGTCTATCTCTTTATTCGAAAAACCACCTTCTGGCCCGACGATGCAGAGAATGTCTCTCGGATCTGCATTATTCCTCACTCCCTCAGACAGCGGCGATGCCTCCGGACCTGTAGAGGCCAGGAACTTTGGCTGATAGTCACCTGCCATATCCATCAGCCTTGAAAAACCAAGAACCTCTGAAATCTCTGTTATATAGGTGCGGCCGCACTGTTTAGACGCCTCTACCGCAACACTCCTCCATCTTTCCGCCTTAAGCGAACCTTCCGGGGCAAGTTTTACGACACTCCTCTCACACTCCAGCGGTATCAGCCTTCTGACGCCCAGTTCGCAACACTTCTGTACCAGAAACTCTGACCTCTTCCCTTTTGGTGCAGAAAAGGCCAGGGTTATCGAAATCCCGGCCTCTCTATTTACTTCTTCAACACGCTCTATAGCTACGAGTGCCCTGTCTCGCCGGGTCTCAACGATCCTGACTACGGCCTCTCTGCCGTTTCCATCAAACAAAAGCAGCCTCTCGCCGGGCTTCAACCTCTTGACGTGGAGCATGTGGTGTGCCTCCTCCCCGTTTATCCAGAGATCGCCCTTCTCCGGCAACAGAGGGGCATAAAAACGCTCCCATTTCTTTTCCGTCAAATAATGGTGGGTATCCAATCGTTGAGGGGCATCTAAAGGAACGTTTTCAAACAGTACCCGCAGATGGGGGTGCCTTGTGCGGGACCTCGGTTTTTGCCACTGCGGTCGGTGCGTCATTCTTCACGACCTTCTTGGGCGCAACCTCGGTCTCCGTTGCAACTGCCGATGCAATCGTATCCCCTTCCTTCTCAGCGGCCTTCTTCGGTTTTATAGGCTCGATGGCCATACTTATAAACTGGTCTACCCAGCTCTGAACCACGGGTCGTCCATCCCTATAATTCCTTATGATATTGGTAGGACAGACCTTCACGCACTCACCGCAAGAGGTACACTTGTTATAATCGATTATAGCAAGGTTATTCTTGACGTGAATGGCATCAAAAGGACATACCTTTTCACACTTTATGCAGGCAATGCACGGGTTATCGCATTTCTTCTTTGCGACACCGCCTTTATCCAGACTCATACATCTCACGTGGACGTATTTGGATATAGGCAGTACCTGGTACAGGTTCTTCGGACAAATCTCCGCGCACTTACCACAGGCAATACACCGCTCTTCTATAACATGCGGCAGCTTATTCTCATCCAGATATATAGCTTCGGTGGGACAAACCACCTCACAGTCGTCAAGCCCCAGACACCCGTACTCACAGCCCTTTTGCCCACCCTGTGTCAAAAACGCCGCACGACATGTCTTAACGCCGCTGTAATTGAATTTATCCTTTACGTTCTTTGCGCTGCACATAAGCACGGCAACGCGCTTTTCCATCTTCTCGGCCTTTACGCCCATTATCCCGCCGATTGCATCCGCCGTCTCCCCCCCGCCGGGCACGCACAGGTTAACCGCCGCACCCTTAGCAACTGCCTCGGCATACTTGCCGCAACCAGGATAGCCACAGGCGCCGCAGTTAATCCCCGGCAGGGAATTTTCTATCTGTGCCTGTTTCGGGTCTATTCCCACGTGAAATTTCTCAGTGGCAATGGCCAGACCAAAGCCAAAGAACATCCCTAAGAAACCCATTGCTATGAATGCCACTATAACCGTATCCATTTAACAGACCTCATCAACGAACAACCTGATATTTAGTCTTCCCTACCAGCTCACCATACCGGAGAAACCCATAAAGGCCAGGGCCATCATAGATGCACTGATAAATGCAATGGGCACACCCCGGAAGGACTTCGGCAGGTCAAGAAGTATCAACCTTTCGCGTACCCCAGACATAAGCAGAAGCGCCAGGGTAAAACCGATACCCCCGGCAAAACCCTGAACTGTTGCCTCCAATATAGAAAGATGCGCAGGCGCATTTGTGGTACCCAAGAGCGCTACGCCCAATATCGCGCAGTTGGTGGTGATAAGCGGGAGATATATCCCCAAACTGTCGTAAAGCGCCGGGGTCATCTTCTTCATCACCGTTTCTACTAATTGAACCAGCGCAGCTATAATTAAAATATAACTTATCGTCTTCAGCACGTCAACCATTCCTGTCTCTGCAACTCCGGGAAACACCGAGCCGAAGATATTTGACGGGCCGGGCAGTAAGACATAATTGTAAGTTACCCAAGTCGCCGCAGAGGCAATGGTCATGACAAACGTAACGGCCATACCCATGCCAAGGGCGGCATCCGTACTCTTAGATACCCCAAAGAACGGGCACAGCCCAAGGAATCTTGCAAGCACGTAATTATTTACAAATATTGCACTTATGATAATCGTAAAAAGTGTGTTGAGATCAACTCCCATCTATGCCTTTTCCCCCTTTCGGAGCCTACGCCAGTTAAAGTAGGCCAGTAGCAGTCCAAGTCCCAAAAAGGCCCCTGGGGCCATAATCATTACTGAGGCAGGCTGATAGGTCTCCGATATCTTTACGCCCAAAATTGTGCCTACGCCAATCGCCTCACGGATAGTAGAGAGCGTTGCCAGCGCCAAGGTAAAACCGGCACCCATGCCTATACCGTCTATGGCTGAGCGAAATACGCCATGCTTACTGGCAAAGTCCTCGGCACGATACATGATCACGCAGTTTACCACTATAAGCGGTATAAATATGCCCAGAGACTCGTTTATCTCAGGGGGCAGATAGGCCTTCATGAGAAGTTCCACCATCGTCACAAATGCCGCTATAACCACAATAAAGCAGGGGATACGCACCGCCTTGGGTATCTGGTTCCTTATTAGAGATATTAGGACGTTCGATAACGTTATCACCAGTATCACCGCCATGCCCATAGCCAGGCCGTTCCTCACCGACGTGGTAACGGCCAGTGACGGACACATACCTAAAAGTGCCACAAAGAGTGGGTTATGCGCAAATAACCCCTTGGTAAACTCCTGTATTATCGTATGCTCTTTATTCATAAATTCTTGGTTGCCTCCATCGCAGCCTCATAAACGGTCTTCAATGGCACTGCCTTTGACTCTGCAATACGCCTGCAATCCTCGTATTCAGGCGACATATTCTTTATCTGGCCGTTCAGCCTGCCAA
>C687J35504_10002508_pt1 | contig 12446 bp, 12 predicted proteins | sample RifCSPhighO2_02_FD_35504 | JGI IMG/M metagenome (IMG submission 35504) | reverse complement strand
AATGACTTTGTCTGGCCGGCCGCTATGTATCCCCCGTCAGCAGCCTGTTGGATGGAAGCGGCAATATCCCGATTAATCCCCCCGTATGTCTTCTGCCACTCCACTGTCCCGTCAGTTCTCAGCTTTAAGACCCAGACGTCCTCATTCCCGGCACCGGATGACGTTGTTACACCGACCACTATATACTCATCGTCGCTGGTCTGCCGGATTGAAACGGCCGTGTCGGTGCCCGCTCCCCCATATGCCTTCTGCCACTCCGTGGTTCCGTCAGGCCCTAGCTTCAGAACCCAGGCGGCCATCAACCCGGCGCCCAATGAGGTCGTCATGCCGGCCGCCACGAACCCTCCGTCACGGGTCTGACGGATGGAAAGGGCTACGTTCTTACTAATTCCCCCGTACGCCTTCTGTCACTCCATGGTTCCGTCAGTTCCCAGCTTTAAGACAAGGGCAGCATTCTTCTCGTCACCAAAGGACTTTGTTAGACCAGCCACTATGTAGCCGTCGTCGGTCTGCTGAATGGAAATGACATCATCCGAACCAGTTCCTCCACAGGTCTTTTGCCACTCTACCGTACCGTCGTATCTAAGTTTCAGTACCCAGGCGTCGTTTCTCCCCTCACTAGAAAACGCCGCCCCGCCGGCTACTATGTATCCCCTGTCGCTGGTCTGCTGGATGGAAAAGGCCGTATCCCGATTAGTTCCCCCATAGGTCTTTTGCCACTCTACAGATCCATCGGGTCTGAGCTTCAAGACCCAAACGTCTTCATCACCGGCGCCGAAGGACTCTGTCTTACCAACCACTATGTATCCTTCATCACCGGTCTGTTGGATGAAGTAGGCCCTATCCTCATCGGCTCCCCCGTAGGTCTTCTGCCACTCGACAGCCCCATCGGGTGTAAGCTTCAATATCAAAAAATCCTCCTTCCCTGCACCAAATGACTCTGTCCCGCCAGCTACTATGTATCCACCGTCGTCGGTTTGTTGGATGGCGGAGGCGTAATCTGATTTGCTTCCGCCATAGGTGGCGGCCCATCCGACTGAGGCGGCCAAGGAGGGATTGGTTACAGAGAGGAGGAACACAAAAGGCAGGATACAAAATGTTACAGGTCGTGATACGCAGGGCTGTCTTCCCCGAGCAGGTTCTTTTGCAGTACAAAACAGCCTTTTACAGGGAGTCATGCTGTCCCCTCGTTGTTATTTATCCTTTTTGTAGACCGCATCGGGTTCGAAGACCCTGGTTTCTCGAATCTCCAGCGACTTTGTCTTGGGGTTATACTCGCGGTAGTAACATGAGCGGTATCCGGCATGGCATGCCGCCACCTTTTGCTCCACCCTGAAGAGGGCGGAATTGCCTTCGCAGTCTATAGAGACATTCTTTACCGTCTGGGTATGGCCTGACGTCTCGCCCTTTATCATCAGGCGGTTCTGTGAGCGTCTGAAGACGTGTACAAGTCCCGTCTCAAGGGTCTTCGCCACGGCGTCCTTATTCATGTAACATAGGGTAAGCACACGGCTGTCCACATCATCTACTATTATTGCAGGGATAAGCCCTTTCTCGTTGAACTTGATATTTTCTATAAGTGACATTTTCTTTCCCCTTAGCCGGTAAAGTCTCTAAAGTAGGGGCGATCCGCCGGGTCGCCCCTACTCATCTGCTATAAAGTAATATCTACTGCAAAGACCATCGAGATTAGTTTTCCTATGGAGTAGGTGATAATCACTGCACCCAGTCCAAACGCCATTACCTCAACACCGCTCCACATCCACCAGATACGCGCCCAGCGGCTCTTCATACTGCCTACAAAAAAGAGAAATACCATGGAGAGAAGGACGGACGCAACGAATGCCTTGTCAACGGGAAATAAGAAATAGGGCGAGAGCGGCGGGATTGCGCCGAGTATGTACGATAGGCCAGTGACGGCACCAGACTTTACAGGATTGGTATAACCCTCACTGACGAGGCCCAATTCCTGCGTCATCATGGTCTCTAACCATACCTTTTTGTCTAGTGTTATACGGCTNACCACTGTTTTCAGCTCATCTTCTTTAAATCCCTTCTTTCTGTAGATTGCCTCTATCTCTGCCCGCTCTTCTTCGGGTTTGGCCTCCAATTCTCTCTTTTCTATTTCTTCCTCCTTGTCGTAAAATTCTTTAAATGATTTTTGGGAGATGTACGCCCCTACGGCCATTGAGATTGAGCCTGCGATAATTTGGGCCATTCCTGTTACGATTATTATCTTGCCGGCGGCGGTTGCGCCGAAGACGCCCGTGACAAAACCGAGCGTCTCGATGAGGCCGTCGTTTATCCCAAGGATTACCTCGCGGATAAACTTTCCCTCGGGGCTGTGCCAGTGCTCGCGCTGTTCGCTTTTATGGTCCGTTAAATGAGTCACTTGTATGTCTCGTATGTTTATTAAGAGAGTTTTGAAAATCCCTGCGTAATTGTCGTTCTGAGGGAGTGAAACGACCGAAGAATCTCGTATTTTGGAGATTCTTCGCTACGCTCAGAATGACACAGAGTGTTAGAACAATTTTTTATAGGTCTCATTAAGCAGGTTCGCATGAGTCCAACTTCCGGCGGAGCCGCTCGGCCGCCGCCTTTGGGTCTTCAGAGGCCATTATTGCAGAGACCACGGCCACACCGTCGGCCTTATGGTTTAGGACGTCCTGTATGTTATCTTCTTTTATACCGCCCAGGGCTATAACGGGTATCCTGAGACCTTCCCTTACTATCCGTATCGCTTCCGGGCCAATGGGTTTGTCCTTGCCCGGGCTCTGAAAGATGGGGCTAAGGGTTATGTAGTTTGCGCCGTTTTCCTCTGCCCCTACCGCCTCCTGCATGTTGTGGGCGGAGAAGCCTATGAGTTTATCGCGTCCCAGCAGCCTTCGGGCCTCCATAATGGGCATTGAATTTTTTCCCATGTGAACGCCGTCAGCTTTAACGGCCAGGGCAATGTCTATGCGGTCGTTTATGATGAGAAGGGCATTATATTCGTTTGTCATGTTCCTCATCTCGGATGCCAGAAAATATATATTTCTGCTGTCCAGGTTTTTCTCCCTGAGCTGCACGGCGGTGACACCCCCCTCGAGTGCCCTGCGTACCACCTGCATCGGCGGGAGCTTTGAGAGGCTTCTGTCCGTGATAAGAATCAGTCTGAGTTTTTCCAGTAGATTCATTTTAAGACGTATTAACTACAATAAGGCGGTGCAGGGCCTTAGACCTGCGGCATCTTTAGCAGGAATTGATTGTACGTAGGGGCAGACCCCTGTGTCTGCCCATTTATTTTTATACAGTCAGCCTAACGGGCTTGTCTACGAGGTGCTTGTACCTTTTCAGGACAGGTGCGACTGCNTCTTTAAGGAAATCATCCACCTGCTCGGGCGCCCGCCCGATGAATTTTCTTGGCTCAAGTATCTGGTCAAGTTGTTTTTTNCTTAGTACGGTTGAGAATGCGGGGTCGCGGGCTATTCTGTCCAGGAGGTCGTTATCCTTGCCCTCCTCTTTAATAAGCCGGGCGGACTCCATTGCGTGGATGCGGATACGCTCGTGCAGTGCCTGCCGGTCGCCACCGCCCTTGACGGACTCCATCAGTATGCGCTCAGTGGCCATGAAGGGTAGTTCATCTTTTACGTGACGCTCTATTATCTTTGGGTTTATCTTTAGTCCTGCGGCAATATTGTGTGCGACGTTAAGGAGTCCTTCCGTGGCCAGGAACGCCTCTGGAATGGAGATTCGGCGGTTGGCGGAGTCGTCCAGTGTCCTCTCGAACCACTGTCCTGCGGCGGTGAAGGCGGGGTTCATGCTGCCGCAGATGACGAGCCGCGCAAGCGACGCTATTCGCTCGGATAGCACGGGGTTTCTCTTGTACGGCATTGCGGAGGAACCTACCTGCTCCGCCTCAAAGGGTTCTTCCGCCTCGCGCAGGTTTTGCAGCAGGCGGACGTCGTTTGAGAACTTGTGAGCAGACTGCGCCATCCCGCTCAGGATGGCCAGTATCTGGCTGTCAATCTTTCTGGAATAGGTCTGGCCGGTTACCGGATAGGAGGCGCTGAACCCCATTTTCTTTGCCACCAGTTCCTCAAGTTTCTTTATCTTCCCTGAATCACCGTCCATGAGGGCCATAAAACTGTCCTGCGTGCCGGTTGCACCCTTTACGCCCCTGAATTTCAGTGTCTTGACCCTGTATTCCAAGTCCTCAAGGTCCAGCAAAAAATCTTGCAGCCAGAGGCAGACCCTCTTGCCGACGGTGGTGAGCTGTGCAGGCTGATAGTGGGTAAAGGCCACAGTCACTAAATCCCTGTGTGCTCGTGCCTGCTTAGACAGTGCATCTATGACGCCCATTAACCGCCGCTTTATTATGTCCAGTGCGCTGCACATGATTATTAAATCGGTGTTATCCAGCACGTATGCACTGGTAGCGCCCAGATGCATAATNGGTCTTGCGGTGGGGCACTGCTCGCCGAANACCCTNAGATGNGCCATCACGTCGTGCCTTATCCTGGACTCCAGTTCGCGGACTTTGTCGTAAGGTATGTCATCCAGGTGGGCCTTCATCTCGTCTATCTGGGCCTTGGTTATACTCTTTAGACCGACTTCGTGCTCCGCCTCTGCCAGGGCAATCCAGAGCCTGCGCCAGGTGGTGTGGCGGTTCTTGTCCGAGAAGAGACAGGCGATCTCCGGACTTGCGTATCTATCCACTAACGGATTTTGGTATGTGTCATGTTTTTCCGGCAAGGAGTTCATCTCCTATATGTGTAGTTGCCCGATTTATCGGGCTTATGATGTCCCATAAATGCAGCAACTATAGATGGGCAGACACATAGGTCTGCCCCTACATACAATCAATCTCCGTTAAGAGTGTCGCAGGGCTGAAGCCCTGCAGCACCCACCACGCTATGTCTATGCAATTTGTGTCGAGCAAGCTCGACCACTACAAAACTATTAGGGATATTGTTTTTCGTCGGAGCAAGCGCAGACACCATATTTTATCCCCATATTATAATATTATGGTTACTTGTAAGCTATCAGGGTGCTCTTGGTGAAAAGGGGGTTAAAGGCCAGACCCTTGGATTCTATATGCTCCCTGCCGCCCTCTTCCCTGTCTATTACACAGATGACATTCTTGACGGCTGCACCTGCAGAGCGCAGGATTTCTACCCCGTTAATGGACTGCCCTCCAGTCGTGACCACGTCTTCTATTAATGTGACCGTGTCGCCTTTTGATAGATGTCCCTCTATCTGGCGTGTAATGCCGTGACCCTTGGCCGTCTTTTTTACGATTACAAATGGAAGCCCTGTTTTTATGGACAGCGCGGTGGCAAGGGGAATCCCCCCTATTTCCATCCCCGCAAGCCTCTTAGTCCCAGGGGGGACCATCTCGGCCAGATAATCGGTTATGGCGTTCAGGAGTTTTGGCTGTGTCTCGAAGGCGTATTTATCGAAGATGTAGTCGCTCTTTTTGCCGGAACTTAGGACGAACTCGCCTCTTTTGTAGGCAACCTCCATTATCCTTTTACCCAGTTCCTCTTTTGCTGACACTGATGTGCTACCCAGGGCTCTGAAACGCTGAGGCCGGCATCAAAATGGTAATGGTATAAGAACAAGAGACAAAAACATTTTAACATTTTTATCTGTATAGTAGTAGTACATTTATGTGGCCCAACTACCTCCTGAAAGGGGCCATTTTGTTTTATCGAAGAAAGTTCTCCAACCGCCGGCAGGCCTCTTTGATTTCGTCAATATGAGCGCCGCCAAATGATATCCTGAGATGCCCCTCCCCGTAGCGGCCAAAGCCTGAGCCGGGGATTAACAATACGTGCGCCTCGCGTAGGATTTGGGATGCAAACTCAAAGGACGGTATTTGGGCATTGTATTTGACAAACGCAAAGAGTCCGCCCATCGGCTCCCGCCACTCAAGCGCCGGGATGCGGTCAATGGCTGTCCTCAAATAATTAACCCTTTTCTCAAGCTCTGCCGTAAACCCCCTGCAAAACCCCTGTGGCGCCCTCATAACGCTTATGGCAAAGGCCTGAGAGATGACCGGCGCGCAGATTATCATGGTGTCGTGGACCTTAAGGAGTTCGTCAACAAGGGGCTTGTCCGCAGCCAGATAGCCCACACGCATCCCTGCCATGGCGTACGACTTTGAGAAACTGCCGAACGTTATTACGCGGTCCTTTAACTCAGGGATAGAGCCTATACTGAAGTGTTTATTCCTGCCAAACACGTATGTCTCGTAGGCCTCGTCGCTCAGGACGTAGATGGATTTCTCCAGAGCAATAGCCGCCACCCTTCTAATGTCTTCTTCCCTGTAGACGGCCCCTGTGGGGTTATTGGGCGAGACGAGGACGACCGCCCTGGTCTTTGGCGAGAGATTCCTTATTATCTCATCCGGGTCAAGATGATAACCCCCTCTACCCTCTTTCATGGGGACCTCTACCGGTACCGCACCCACCAGCCTGACCGCCATCTCCTGGTTAAAGTAATATGGTGCAGGCAGGATGACCTCGTCTCCCGGGTCGAGTATGGCCAGAAGGGCCTCCATGAAACCCTGGTTGCTGCCGGCGGTTACCAGCAGTTCTGTATCGGGGTCTATATCTATGTTGTTGAATTCTTTTAATTTCTTGGCTATCTCGGCGCGCAACTCTCCCAACCCTCTGTCGCCGCAGTAGGTACTGATTGTGGTTGAGGTCTCTGTAGCCGATGCGATGGCCTCTGTAACAAGTTCCTGTGGGAGGCGCAGGTTGCTTACGCCCTGGCCAAGGTCTATTATCTCGACGTCTTTCTGCCTCAGCCCGTTGGCCTGTGAAACCATGGCGTCTATGATGGGTGAAACTACCTTTTTAACGTTTCTTGAGACCCTTAGCATGGACAGACCCTTCAGAGCATAAACACGATTCTGCTTTACAGGGACAAATCCTCAGATCAAAATGCCTGGCGGTTTTTTATTGCAAGGCGTCATAGAGTCTCTAAGGTCTTAAAATCCATGCAGTGGAAAGACCTTTCTCAGGTTGTGTAAAAAAAGAACACCTGGCAAGGTAAGAAATGCCATTGTAGAGNCCCATTTTATTACGATAATGTCNTTCCTTTTTTTNTANTCTGTGATGGATTCTGACAGCAGACGGTGCAGGTAGATGCTCGACAGACACACACCGGATTGTATCAGGAAATATGCCAACATAAANCCATTTATGGTGTCAGACGCCAGGCTAATCGTGTATTCNTGGAAGAGTCCGCTTGCAGTAAAGGTGAGAAGGATGCCCGTGTATAACCGTTTGCGGCCTGGTATCTGATGGAACACATTGTCCTTTAACCATTCCTGCATGGGTTTGTTCCATCTCCTCCAGAATTCGCCCGGAGACAGGGCGTATAATGGAGTTTCGAAGAACTCTGAGACCTCGTAGCCCAGGGCTCGGTATGGGCTTATTATCAGGGTTGCAGTAAACACAAAAAACAGGTAATACTCAAGCCCCAGCGTTGCGTAGTCCACAATCGGCGATGTCTTCCACCACCCCCGGTTTAGATTAAGGGTCAAAAGACCTGCCCCAAGCGCTCCATGTAAGGTACCTGCCAGGAGTTTCTTGAGTACGGTTGAAGTGGGCAAGACGCGGGCCCCCCGCGGCAGGCATTTGGTTATGTTTGTCGTGTACAGGTGGTTGAAAGAGTGGAAGAACTTCCAGAAGTGTTTGTGGTGTTCGGGCAGGGATTTGTATCTATTGTAGTAGTCTATCAGCTTTAATATGTGGAGTCCTGTGTAGTTCAGTACAAACCACTTTATTATGACGTGTGGTTGGGGGAATATTAGGGGTGCGAGGCCGAGGAGTGAGACAGAGCTCCAAAACAGTAATTTTTTTTTATGCCGCTGAGGTTCCCGGATATTATCAGATAGCCGATGGCCCTAAACAATACGTTTAGAACCAGTATCAGGGCTATTGAAGGCCATCTTATCTCTATTTGCATTAGATTGTTGTATTATTCGTGGGGGCAATTCATGAATTGCCCTACCCGTGTTACATGGGCATGCCGCCCATGCCACCCATGCCACCCATACCGCCCATGCCTCCCATACCTCCTGGCATACCGCCGGGCATAGGTGCCGCCGGTTTCTCCTCGGGGATTTCCCCCACCAGTGCGGCTGTGGTCAGCAGCAACGCTGCGATACTGGCCCCGTTCTGTATGGTAGCCCTTACTACCTTGGTGGGGTCTATTATACCGGCCTGTACCATATCCGTATACTCACCCTTAGCCACGTCAAAGCCCTGATTGCCCTTGGCCTCTTTAACCTTATGGAGCACCACCACACCGTCAACCCCAGCGTTTGTTGCAAGTTGTTTTATGGGCGCCTCCAGGGCCTTCTTAACGATGTCCCGGCCCGTTCTCTCGTCGCCGGTCAGTTCCAGCGTGTCAAGGGTATCTGCTGCCCTGAGAAGGGCAACGCCTCCCCCCGGCAGTATTCCTTCCTGCTGGGCTGCCTTGGTGGCATTAATAGCGTCTTCCATCCGCGACTTCTTTTCCTTCATCTCAGCCTCAGTGAAGGCCCCGACGTTTATTATGGCTACCCCGCCGGAAAGCTTGGCCAGACGCTCTTGAAGCTTCTCCTTGTCGTAATCTGAGGTGGTGGTTTCCATCTCTGTGCGTATCTGTTGTATCCTGCCCCCTATGTTTTCCTTACGTCCTGCACCCTCGATTATAGTGGTGTTTTCTTTGTCTATTATTATCTTCTTTGCACTACCAAGGTCCTTCAAGTTGATCTTGGATAGTTCAACTCCCAGGTCTTCGAAGATGGGGTTTGCATTTACCAATGCAGCGATGTCGCCTAACATGGCCTTACGCCTGTCTCCGAAACCAGGGGCCTTTACGGCGGCAATTTTCAGTATGCCGCGGAGCTTGTTGACCACAAGGGTAGCAAGCACCTCGCCCTCGATGTCTTCGGCGATGATCAAAAGGGGTTTACCTGCCTGGACCACCTTTTCCAATAGCGGTATAAGGTCCTTTATCTGCGATAATTTCTTTTCGTGAATTAATATTAGCGGGTTTTCTAAAACTGCTTCCAGTGTCTGCGGGTCTGTAATGAAGTACGGTGATAGATAGCCCTTGTCAAACTGCATACCCTCCACCAGGTCTACCGTGGTCTCTATACCTTTACCTTCCGCGACGGTGATTACACCGTCCTTCCCGACGCGCTCCATGGCGTTGGCAATGTGTGCGCCGATCTCTTCGTCGCTGTTGGCTGCCACCGTGGCCACCTGCATAATCTTAGTTTTGTCGGCGACAGGAGTACTTTTCTTGTTCAGTTCCTCTACGATTTTTGCAACGGCCTTTTCTATGCCTCTGCGGATGTCTATTGGGTTTGCGCCGGCAGTTATGTTCTTAAGACCCTCCAGGAAGATGGCCTCTGCTATAACGGCGGCGGTGGTGGTGCCGTCACCCGCCACGTCATTGGTCTTGGAGCTTACTTCCTTTATCATCTTTGCACCCATGTCTTCATACGGGTCTTCCAGTTCTATTTCCTTGGCTACAGTGACGCCGTCCTTGGTTATGATCGGGGAACCGAAGCTTTTCTCTATGACTACGTCTCTGCCTCTGGGGCCTAGGGTAATTTTAATGGCCTGGGTTGCCTTGCTTATGCCTCTACTTATTATGCTAGAGGCTTCTTCCCCGTAGAAAATCTTCTTCGCTGCCATGGTACGCCTACCTCCTGCTCAGAAACACAAAATTGTGGTTGTTCATTAGGTATCCGTTAATCGACGACGGCCAGTATGTCTTCCTCTGACATAAGCAGATACTCCTCACCGTCGATTGAAACCTCCGTACCTGCGTATGAAGTGAAAATAACCCGGTCACCCTTTTTAAGTTGGCTCTTAACCCTTCCGCCGCTCTTTAGCAGCTTGCCGTCTCCCAGTTCAATTACCTTTCCTTCCCTGGGTTTTTCCTTTGCCGTGTCAGGGAGCACAATTCCGCCAGCCGTCTTTGCTTCAGGCTCCAGCCTTTTTATCAAAATTCTTTCCCCAATGGGCTTTACCTTCATAGCGTACTTCTCCTTTTGTATGCGGATTTCACTAAAAATCTTCCTTTCCCGAGTAGTATCTATTCATTATCCGTTTCATAGCAAAGTGCAGGGTATCTAGGGATATAGGCTTAGATATAACCGTGAAGGCCTCTGCCGAGATGGCCCTGAGCAGCGTCTCTTTTGATGCATTTCTTGTGAGGAGTATGCAGGGGAGCACGACTTGAAATTCTTTCTTTATGAACCTGAACGTCTCAAGGCCGCTTATGTCCGGGAGGTTCATGTCAGTTATAAGCGCATGGATGACCACGTCTCTTGCAATTTCTATGGCCTCCCTGCCCGAACCGGCCAGATAGGTGTTATAACCTGCCGGTTCGAGTGACCCTCTTATGGTTTCCCTTGAGAGTTCATCCCTGTCGGTGATTAGCAGGGAATACTGTTTTTGGTTACTGTAAGGTGAGAAAATGGCTACCATGTCAGGAGTTTAAGCAAAATAAATGCCAATAAAGACCACTATACCGGAGATAAAATGTTTATACGTTTTAACGGCTTTGTTGCAGCGTATGCACACATAATATCATAAGAAATAAGCACTTAATGTATTTGATATGGGTTCTGCCTGATGTGCGCAATATCCGGGCAGCGACTTTTTATGTATGTGCAGGGTGTCAATTTCCTGCCGAAATGGCAGTTTTGATAATGTTGTCTATTGGGTATGAGGCCGTGGTCTCCGCTATTATTGAAGAATGCGCCTGGCTGAAGGGCAGTAATATAAACGCAAATGATGTTATTAAGGCGTATGGCATATCGTGCGTCTAAGCAGTCAAATCGCATAATCACATTCTTTAAAAGTACTTAAGTATGTTCTCTATTGACAAGGCTCAGGGTGGTCTCTATTATGGGGAAAACAGTTTCTCGTAATATATACTGCAGAATAAAGATATATAATCTCGTTTCATTCTTTCCCTTTCCGGTACTTGTTTGGGAGAAAAAGATGGAGAAAACCCTTGGAGAGCTGGCCCAATACGTAGGCGGCAAGGTAAAGGGTGATAAGGACATAAAGATTCGTGGGGTGAAGACCATAGACGAGGCCGACGAGGGCTATATCACATTTTTGGCCAATGATAAATACGAGAGGAAGGTAAACAATACTACGGCCTCCGCCATCATCGTCTCGCCCCAATTCAAGGGTTCAGATAAGCCGCTGTTGATTAGTGACAATCCCTACCTGGCGTTTGCCAAGATAGTGGACCTTATGATGAACCCGGAAATAGAATATCCTAAGACTATCCATGAGACTGCCGTGATAAGTCCCACCGTCCAGCTTGGTTATGACGTCAGTATATTCCCCCACGTCTACGTGGGGGAGCGAACAAGGATTGGTGACCGCGCGGTCCTTCTGCCCAAGGTCTTTCTGGGAGATGATTGTGAGATTGGGGACAATACAATAATACACCCCAATGTGGTTATCTATGCAAATACGAAGATAGGTAAGAACGTTACAATCCACGCCAACTCTGTGATCGGGAGCGGCGGCTTTGGTTATGCCCCGGACGGCAGCGGTTATTTTAACATTCCCCAGGTGGGTAAGACCGTGATAGANGACGATGTGGTGATAGGNGACAACACCACCATCCAGAGGGGGGCCTTGGACGCNACCAGGATAGGCAGAGGCACAAGGATAGGAAGTCAGTGTCAGATTGCGCACAACGTCGTGATAGGTGAAAATACGCTGCTGATAGGTCAGATAGGTATTGCCGGGACTGCAAAGATCGGCAGCAACTGCGTCCTGGCGGGCGGCGTGGGCATAGTTGGGCACGTTACGGTGGGCGACAGGGTCACTGTGGGCGCACGCTCCGGCGTGACAAATGACCTGCCCAGCGGCGGCACTTATCTGGGCTATCCTGCGGTTTCTATAGAAAAGATGCGCAGGTCGCAAATCGCCATGCAGAGACTGCCCGAAATTATGGAGACCTTGAGGTCTCTGAGAAGACGCATAATGGATTTGGAAGAGAAGCTGAGTGGAAAAAATCGGACTCATAGCGGGTAACGGCCGCTTCCCCATACTGTTTGCCCAGGGTGCAAGGGAGAATAACGTCAGGGTTGTCGCCGTGGGTATAGAGGGAGAGACCTCGCCGGAGATAAAGGACTACGTAGAGAGCCTCCACTGGATAAAGCTGGCCCAACTGGGGAAGCTCATCAGATGCCTAAAGAGCGAGGGAGTTACCAGGGCCGTTATGGCAGGGGGACTGACAAAGTCGAAGATGTACTCCCGGTTCCCGTTTCTCAAATACAGGCCCGACTGGAGGGGAATTAGTTTGTTCTACAAAAGAGTTAAAGACAGGGACGACCATACCATCTTAAGCGCCGTGGCCGAGGAGCTGGCCAAAGACGGCATAGAGTTGGAGAGTTCCGTACTCTTTGTGCCGCAACTGCTTGC
>C687J35504_10002499_pt1 | contig 12463 bp, 20 predicted proteins | sample RifCSPhighO2_02_FD_35504 | JGI IMG/M metagenome (IMG submission 35504) | reverse complement strand
TGTATGATCTTGTGGGTACGCGTGGCGCGTACATCTTGGATAAAGAGGGAAAGATTCTTGGAAAGGTTCCGACGAGCGAGTTGGAGACGACGTTGGGTGAGTTGCAGAATGTGCATGCCGTTGTGTTTGATGGCAGCATTACAAAGGAGATCGTGGACGCTGCTGAGGACTGTCACGCCGGTTTTGTGGTCGCGACGAGCTCGAAAGTGCGTCCGAATGAGACGAAGATTCGTTTGTTGACGCAGAAGGATCTTGAGTAAGCTTTTTATAGCGCCTTTTTTCTAAGTGATGGATGGAGAAAGAGTTGAGGAAGAAGATTTTTATCTTAGGGGCATTGGTTGTGGCGCTCGTTGTGTTGATTGTGGTGGTGCACACGAAGGATTGTGGCGAGGACGAGGTTTGTTTTGATGAGAATGCTGCTGAGTGTGATCGTGTGAAGGCGGAGGTGACGAAACAGGGGAATGTTTTTTTGTATGAAGTAAAAGGCGAGAAGAAGATCGAGGGTGAGGAGAATTGTATGATAAAGATTTCATTGCTAAAGCTTAACGAAGGAACGAGCGCGAGCCTAAAGAAGGCCTTAGAAGGAAAGGGGATGTTGTGTAGTGTTCCTCGGACGCTGCTTAGTCAGCAGTTGTTGAGTAAGATTGAGAATATTAATGATTATTGTAGTGGGCCGTTGAAGGAGTTGTTGTTGCAGATTAGCCTTGATAAGTTGTATGAGGTGGTGGTGAAGAATATTGGTCCGTTGTCGTTGAAGTTCAGCCAGTCGTTGAGTCAGTTGAATGAGACGATTACCGCCGGATAAGGTAGAAGATTTCGTTTTCGAAAGTGATGGTGTGGTATTTCCATTGAAGCCTATTGAGCATGCGTTCGAACCATCCCCGTCTTGGAACGTTCATTATTCTGTGTCTGAGTGTTGTTGTTGAGAACGAGACGATGATCCAGGTGCAGTTCAAGCTTTTGAGGATTCTTTCTGAAAGTTTGTGGTTCTTGCTGTCGAGAACGTCCAGTATTTTAAAGAGGAAGCACATGTCTGCCCTTGGAAGGGCTGTTTCTTTGAGGAGGTTGACGCGGACGACCTTTCCCTTGATGCCTTGTTGTTCGAAGATGTTTTGTAAGAGCTCGCAGTCTTTGCTGGTGAGTTCTGTTGCGGTGTACATTCCCTTGAAGTTCATGGAGGGATAAGAGAGGGGGTTGAGGCCGCAGCCGAGGTCGAGGATGCTTCGTGGCGTTCCTGTAATTGTAAAAATTCTTTTGTAGAGTGTTGGGTAAATTGTTGAGCGTTCTCTTGTGGATTGGTGGGATGAGAAAGTTGTTCCTTCCTCCCAGAAGGTGCCGTAAACCCTGTTGAGTTCTTTTCTGACTGCTTTGACTGTGGCTTTAAAGTGCTTTGATTTTTCTAAGTGTGCCGGTGTTGTTGCCTCAAGCCTCTTTTTGATGTTGGGATTGAGAATAAAATATTTTATTATATGCTCTTCTACGAATGGGTCATCGAGCCTGTGAAGAGGCTTTTTCTCTTTTATTTTTTGGATGAGTTCTTTGATCATGGAAAGTGCAGGCGTGCGACAAGTTCACGGCAAGGCATCCTCGCTGGTGTGTCCCTTGGGATTCCTCGTTCCCGCTTCCCTAAGAGCGTTGCCATGGATGCTTAGGGTTGCTTCTTTCCAGATCTCACCCGGTTCGCAAGCGTGACAACCAAGTAGGACAGGAAGTCATGGTTGTCCGAAGGACCATTGAGCGTGCTCGCGCTTGCTTGTGCGTTCGGCTCCCTGAAGACCGTTTAGGAGGTGGCAGAGGCCTATCCTGCCCGCCTAGCCTGCACAAGAAAGAAGGTGTATATTAGGTTAAAAAGGTTTGTTGTTTTTCTAAAGACCTTGGTTTCAGTACTGAGCTATTCTTATTTTTTTAGTTTATTCAATAGTTATCTTGTTGAAAGAGTAATATCAAAAGCTCTCTAAAGTGTTCGATTTATGTGGTCATAAAGGTTCACTTAGCGTGCTTCAATCCTGACTGCTGGTTGTTCTGTGCTTCTGTCTAGGACTTCTGCTGCGAATCCTCTTCCAAGAGAGAGAGGTACTTGCTGCGCGAGGAGAGCTAGGAACGATTGTTGTTTTTTCTTTTCGATGATGTTCATGTCCTCTAGGCCTAGATCTTTCTTGATGATTTCAAGCGCTTCTTCTTTTGTTGCGAGAGCGTCCACTAATCCGAGGTCAAGTGCCTCTGTGCCGAGGAAGAATTCTCCTGTGGTTATTCTATCCATGTCTTGCTGGATCCTCCTGTTTGCCACAACCTCGTCGATAAAAGCCTTGTGAACTGTCTCGAGTTTTTTTTCGAGGATGATGCGTTCTTCTGGGGTAAGGTCTTTGAACGGTGTTCCAACATCTTTGTATTTTCCTGCGACGAGGCGTTGGTATTCGACGCCGTAGTTGTCGAAGAGGTCCGAGAAGTCTAAGTAAGATGAGATAACTCCTATTGATCCTGTGATGGAGAGTGGTGAGGCTATGATCTTGTCTGTTGCTGACGCGACCCAGTAGGCGCCTGATGCCCCGACGTCTCTGATGAGCGCGTAGGTTGTTTTGTTCAGGCTTTTCACAGTATGTGCGATTTCTGCTGAGGCGACTGCTGATCCTCCTGGGGAGTTGATCTCGAGGATGATTGCCTTGATGTTCGTGTCTTTTTCTGCGTCTTTGAGTTCTGCGACGACTTCGTCCGCGATGACGCTGTTTGAACCAATGAGACCGCGCTCTGCGTTGTCAATGGTGATGACGCCATAGAGGGGAATGATGATGACGTTGTTCTTGCTGATGCTTGTTGTGACGTCTGTGAGGAAGAGTGCGCTGACATTCGCGAGGAAAAAGAGTGCTAGGGACGCGAGGAGGAGAGTTATCCACTTGTTCATGGCTGTGCTACCACCTGGGTTGAGCTGAATTTTTCAAAGAGTCGTTGGTTTCCTTTAGAGAAGAATTTGTACAAGGTGTCTACAAATAAAACAATGGGAAAGGGCTTGGTGATGTTCCTTATGAGGATTTGTCTCAAGGTAAGTGTCCCTGTTGTTGACACGACGCGAATCTTGAAGAGTATTTTTCCTAGGGTTTGGCCTGTCTTGTGTTCTAAGATGATAAAGTAAAGGTAGGTGAGGGTGATGACGATGAACATGATGACTGCGAGAGTTGTGTCTTGGACGCTGCTGGTTAAGACAGCGTAAGTTGAATACTGTTTAAGTTGATCTCTAAAAGGATAGACGACAAGAAGGTTGATGAGCGCTAAGTCAAGAAGGTAAGCGAAGAGTCTCTTCCAGAAAGGTGCGGGTTGTCTGAGTGGTGGCTTCACCTCTTTCATGAAAGGGTATTCTGTTTGGAGGTTTATATAGTTTGTGCAGAAAGGTTCAGTGTTTTTTTGATTGTTGTGCCGTTTTTGAGGATGTAAACATCGTCTCCGTCTTGTCCTGACATATACTGGATGTTCTTGAGGATGTCTTTTTCTGTGCTGGTGTTCATCTGACACGAGTAGTCAAGGTGAATATTAACATTATGTACGAAGGATTGCTGTTCTTCATGGGTGAGGGTATCGATGATAAAAAGAAAATGTGTGTCTTCTGGTGGGAGCTGAAGTGCTTGGTAGGCGTCCTTGAGTGTTTTAAGGTCTTGGAAGTAGAGGATAATGAAGTTTGCCATGGAGTTTGGAGTCCTTTGTTTTTTTATAAATTATTTGTTTTTGATGGCGGCAGGTTTATTAAGGTGCGAGTACCAGAAAGAGAATGCCGGATGATGTTCCCTTGGAGCGTCGAATTAAGTTTTTAACTGAGATTTCTCACTTACTCAGATACCAGCAGTTTCTCAGGGATTCTGTTTCCTATTCAGAGGGGGAAAAGAGAGAAATTTTTGAGAGGAGAATGCGAGAAGCTATTGAATCTTTAAAAGAAAGATATGGTTCCGCGCTGGAAGGAACCCCAGAAGCTGAATATTGGGCGTCAATACAAAAATATGAGAAGGTAATGTACGATCTAAAAAAGGTTGGTACGTAAGGATAAGTAAAAACTATTATAAACTTTAGTTCTTCACGAAGTTTATGAAAGAAGCAGCTCAAGAGTTGTTGATAAAAGTTGAGCAGGGCATACCTTTAGAGAGGGCGAAAGGTGAGGTTTCTAAAAAGTACCATCTTCCGAAGATGCTGACAAATATTGAAATTCTTAATGAATTATCCAAGGAAGAAAGAAAAAAATACGCATCACAATTAATTACAAAGCCTAGGAGAACTGCTTCTGGTGTTTTTCCGATTGCTGTAATGAGTGCTCCTTTTGCATGTAGTCATGGAAAGTGCATATTCTGTTGTGGAGGCCCAAACTCTGTTTTTGGTGATGTTCCGCAGAGTTATACTGGCCATGAGCCTTCAACAATGAGAGCGATAAGAGCAAATTATGATCCTTATCTTATTGTTTTTAACAGATTAGAGCAGTATGTTATTTTGGGAAGGATTCCTGAGAAGTGTGATGTGATTATTCAGGGAGGGACGTTTCCTGCGTTAGCGAGAGAGTATCAGGATGATTTTATTGCAAATATTTTTAAGGCGATGAATGATTTTTCTGAAAGGTTTTTTTCTAAAGAGGGTGAGTTTGAGTATGAGATGTTCAAGGAGTTTTTTGAATTGCCTGGTTCAATTAAGGATGCTGAGAGAACAAAGAGGATTCATGAGAAGATAAAGGGGTTGAAAGGAACTTCGGAGTTAGAGAGGGAACAGGAAAGGAATGAATACTCTAAGATTCGCTGTATCGGGTTAACGATTGAGACGAAGCCTGATTGGGGGTTGTTAAAAGAGGGGAACGAGATGTTAAGACAAGGCTGTACTAGAGTGGAAGTCGGCATTCAGACAGTGTATGAGGACATTATTCAGGGATTAAACAGGGGTCACACTGTGGAGGAGACGAAGGAGTCAATAAGGGTGTTGAAAGATTTGGGTTTTAAGATTAACGGGCATTATATGCTAGGCCTTCCTCGTTCAGATGAGGAAAAAGATCTTTTGGGTTTGAAAGAATTGTTTGAGAATGCAGAGTTTAGGCCTGACATGGTAAAGATTTATCCTTGTCTTGTTATTAAAGGGACGCCGTTATTTGAGTTGTGGAAGCGTGGGAAGTATGGGGAGATCTCTGTGGAGAGGGCCGCGAGGACGATTGCTTTTTTTAAAATGTTTGTTCCTGAGTATGTTCGAATTATGCGTGTGCAGAGGGATATTGCGAGTACGGTGATTGACGCTGGCCCAATTAAGACGAATTTGAGGCAGGAAGTCGAGAAGATATGCAAGAAAGAAAATATTCATTGTAAGTGCATTCGTTGTCGTGAGGCTGGTTTTAAAAGTGTTGAAAATCCTGAAGTGAAAGTTTTGGAGTATGAGGCAAGTGAAGGTAAGGAGTTTTTTATTAGTTTAGAAAAAGATAATGTTTTAATAGGGTATTGTAGGGTACGTTTTCCTTCGCAGTGCTTGAGGGAGGAGATTACAGAAAAGAGTGCGATTATCCGGGAGTTGCATATTTATTCTGATGCGTTGCCGTTGGGTGAGCGAGCTGAGAAGAGCCTGCAGCATCGTGGTTTCGGGAAGAGATTGATGGAAGCTGCTGAAAGAATTGCGAAGGAAAAAGGAAAGGAGAAAATGCTTGTTATTTCTGGTATCGGTGTAAAAGAATATTATAGAAAATTAGGGTATAAGAAGGAAGGGCCTTATATGGCTAAAACTATTTAAATAACTTTTTGTAAAAATCTGTATGAAGAAAATGCCTGTTTCTGAGGAAGAATGGGAGAAGAAGTTAACGCCAGAGCAGTTTAGAATTTTAAGAAAACAGAATTATTTAAAAGATTTAACAATGAGGTAAGTGTAAAGCAGATAGAATATACTAAAAAGAATCATTCCCCAGAGCGATACAGTTCCGAGATAAGCTGCGTCTGTTCCGTTAGTAAAGAGCAAATAGACGAATTCGTCAAGGATGAGGGCTGTTGCGACGCCTGCTAAGAGAAAGAATATGATGTTGCTCTTGTGGAAGAGGAGAAAGGGAAGGAGAAGGATGAGAAGGAAGAGTCCAGTATAGAGGTGATGGATATTATAACCTAAGAGGTAGAAGTTTGTTTCTGGGGAGATGCTGAGAAAAATCCGGGTAATAATGAGTGTGAGGAGGACGGAAAGTGCGTAGATGTTGAATGCTTTGTGGTTCATGTGATATTTTCTTTTTGGAAAAGGATTTATAAGGGTTGTTCTTTGAGTGAGATGATGAAGGGCAGGATCTTTATTGTGTCTGGTGTGAGTGCCGCTGGTAAGACTGCGCTTGTTGATGTTGTGTTAAAACGTCGTCCAAACACTATAAGAGCGATTTCCTACACAACAAGGAAACCAAGGCTAGAGGAGGTCGACGGGAGAGATTATTTTTTTGTTGAGAAGAGGGTGTTTTTGAGAATGGTGGAGAGTGGTGATTTTTTGGAGTGGAGTGAGGTGTATGGAAATTTATATGGCACGGGGTTAGACTCCTTCAAAAGTATTGAGGAAGGCAAGGGTGTTGTGAAGATTATGGATGTGAGAGGCGCGTTGAAGATTAAAAGAGCCGGAATCAAGGCGGTGTTTATTTTTCTGAAAGTGAAAAAGGCGACGATAAGAAAGAGGTTGAGGAAGCGTCAGGAGAGCGATATTGAGGAGAGAACAAAGGCTGTTGACGAAGAGCTTAAGGCTGAGGGTGAGTTTGATCATGTGCTTGTGACTGAGGGTGATGAGGGGATGATTGAAAAAAATGCTGAAAAGTTGATAAGGGTAATGGATGATTTACACTGAAAGCATGCCATGTGATTTTTTGTAAATGTTGTACAAGACAAAGAGAAGTGTCTTGGATGTTTCCGCCGCATGTGCTTTGACGTCGCTTTCAATGATCTCGGTTGGTGGTGATGTTTTGACGAGCTTTTCTGCCAGGTCTTGGAGTGGGGAGAGAATGTGCTTGAATCCTTCGAAGGTGCCTTTGAACGGCCATTCAATGTTAAACTCCTTTTTTTCTTCTTTTTTCTCTTCCTTTGCCGGGGTGAGGTAGGCTTGGATCTCTTTGTCAAGTTCTTCAAGGCTGACGCCAACCCATTCATCGACGAGGTTCATATCTTCGTACAGTTCTCGTGCTTCGATGGCTGAAAGCTCTATTTCATCAAAGGCGTAGGACTTGAATTTGATTTCTGCTCTGCCTCCGTGGACGTATTGTTTGCCTCCTTGGGTGGTGACTGCTGAGGGCACGCCTCTGAAGTCCATGTCTGTTACAAGGACGGCGTGGTATTGGTGTTTCAGTTTGATGTCTTTATAGGTGGGGTGGAGCTGCGGCGGGCTTAAGGGTTGGCTGTTTCCGACGAGGTTGAGTTTGATTTCGATGTTGCTGAATGAGTTGACAATATCTGGGATGTTGAATTCTTTCATTTTAAGTTTCTGTGCTGCTCTAAGGTAGGGTTTGGCCCAGCCTGCGTAGAGTTTCAAGGATCCTACTTGTGATTTGAGGTAGGCGCGTTCGATGTCATAGCGTTTTTTTATTTCTATGTCGCTTTTCTCCATCCAGTCGTTGAAGTCTCTGAGTTTGACTGTAAGAATATTCTTGACTCTTTTATTAAGGTCCAAAACCTCGACGCGTTCTGGTTTTTCTACATAGAAGAATGCGTCTCTGATCGTCGCAAATTGTAAGTCTTGCGCTAGCAGGTTGATGCTTCCTCGTCCTTTTTTCGCGTCTACCGTATCCATCCAAAGCGCTTTCAGGGAGTAGAGTGCTCCTCGTCGTGTCGCGTCATCATCGCTCTTCAGGTCTTTGTAGAGGTTGATTCTTATCTCGAATTCTTTAAGATCATATAAGAGGTTGAGAATGGATTTGATAACTTGGTTAATGGCCCCGAGATATTCTGCTGCTTTTTGTTGCATTTGGGTTGCGCGTTGGCCTATTTCTCCGAAGTAACCTGAGGTGACTGAGGCTTCGTACTCTTCTGGTCCTTTGAAGACACGTAATCCTAGTCCTCCGGGGCTGGTGTCTCTCATGAAGTCTAAGATCCAGTAGTAGATGGGTTCGAGGCCTTCTGTTAATGAGTCATAAACGAGCTCATATTGGTCGACTGGTTTTTTAAGGAGCAGGGGCGCGTAAACTTCTACAATTTTTTTCTTGAGGTTGTTGTAGGCCTCGTCCGTGTACAGGTTTCTGAGAAATTCTTTTTTCTTTCCTTCGTTGTCGAGTGCTTTGAGTTTATCCTCTATTTCAGAAAAGGTTAACAGCTCTTTTTTTGCCATTTTTTAAAAGGGTTTTAGGTGGTTGGGATTATATAAATGTATGGAAGTGGCTGGCGTAAAGGTTATTAAGAAGTCGTGCTCGGAGAAGGGCGTGGGATTATTAGGTTTTTTTAAGAAAAAAAGAGAGGAGGACTTAGGTCTTGATCTTGAGCCTGCTGAGCCTTTGGATGAGGAGCCTCTTCGTCCTGCGTTTGATCGTGAGCCTGAGAGGGCGCTAGCTGATGGTGAGATGAGTCTTGTGCTTGCGAAGTTGGATTTAATCAATCAACGTTTGGAGAATATTGATTTAAGGTTGAGGGAGATTGAGAAGATAGCAAAGTCTTCTTGATTATTTTAATTTAAGGGCTTTTTTTAGCGCGGCGGTGTCATAGCCAACAACAATGGTGCTTTGTCCNTTATCTTTGATTTCTATCTGNGGAACGCCNGTGTTCCCTGATCGTGCCATGATGTCTCTTCCTGCTTTCTCGTTNTCCAGGACGTTGACCTCTTTGTAAAGAACGCCTCTTTGTGTGAGGAATTCCTTTGTTTTTTGGCACCATGGGCAGGTCGGAGTGGTGTAGATGGTGACGTCCATGATTTTTTTTAGGGCAGAAGTGTTATTTAAAGCCTGTTGGTTCTCGGTGTTCTTTGTAAAGAGAATAAAGGCAATACGCTACCCCTAAGACAATGAACGTGTCCGCAAGATTGAAAACAGGCCATAGTTTGAAATCCAAGAAGTCTAAGACGTGTCCTCGAAAGATTCTATCTAAGAGGTTGCCTGTGCCTCCCGCTAAGATGAAGAGGAGTCCTTGGCGGAGTGAGCTTTCTTTTTTGTAAAGGTAAAGGCTGATGCCGAGAAGAAGCGCTGTCAAGATAAGGTGAAGAAAATTGTTTGAGGAAAAGAGGCCGAATGCTGTTCCTGTGTTGGTTATGGAGGTGATTGCGAAGAAAGGAAGAAGTTCGGAGTGAACGCCTTGGGTGAGGGTCTTGGTAAGTTGGTCGAGAAAGACAAGAAAGAAAAAGAGCTTAAGTTTCATAAAAAAAGAAAGAAGAAGGGTTTTATTAGTTTTGTTCTTCTAAGCGGTCTGAGAGTTCTACCCTTAGTTGTTGTGTGAGAGGGTTTTCTGGCTTCGTGATAGGGGTGTATTGAAAAGGGTCTGGTAGAATAATGGGCTGGTCTTCTTTTGTATTATCTTCCCTTGCGTCATAGTGTTGCGCTTCTCGAATTTCTTTCGCTATGTATTCTTTTGATCTAATTCTATTGTATCGTTGTTGCATTGTTGATTCCTCCGTGGAATTTTTGAAGCGTTTGTTTTGTGCTTGTATTTAAGGTTTTTCCATGAAAAATTTTTAAATTTCTTCAATCTGTTTGAAAGCATAATCCTTATAAGGAATGATGAAAAGAAAAGAAAGAGGTGATGGCGTGTACAAGTTTGACGAGATCTTGACAAACAAGAAGGGTGTGTTCTTGGCGCTTGATGAGGGGTTGGATGTTGGGCCGAAAGACTTCACGCTTGATACTGTTGATCCGTCGTTTGGGATGGATGTCGCGGTGAAGGGTGGGTACAATGGCTTGATTTTGAACAAGGGTGTGGCTGAGTTTTACGTTGAGCACTACCAATTTAAGGTTCCGTTGATCGTGCGTTTGAACGGCCGAACGTCAATTTCGAAGACTGAGCCGTACGCTGGCCAGGTGTGTTCTGTGAAGAAGGCCGTTGATCTGAAGGCGAAGGCTGCCTTGTACAAGGTGTATTTTGGGAGTCCGCATGAGCACGTGATGGTAAAAGAGTTTTCTAAAGTACAGGAAGAGGCGCAGGAGTATGGGTTGCCGTTGATGCTGTGGGTGTGTCCGAAAGGACCGTTCATTCAGAATGAGGTGGACGCCGACTTGTTGGCCTATGGTGCTCGTGTTGGGTTAGAGTTGGGAGCGCATGGTGTGTGTTTATCCTATAATCGTGATTTTTTAGGGTTCAAGTGGGTGGTGAAGGCTGCTGCTGCGTCAAAGGTGTTTGTGATGACGAATGAGCGGGCGACGCCTGAGGCTGTGGTGAGGGAGGCGCATGATGCGACGCGTGCTGGTGCTGCTGGAATTATTGTGAAGAGGAATGTATGGCAGTGTGAAAAGCCATTGGCTATAACCAACGCGTTGAAGGCTGTCATTTTCGGCGGAAAGAAGTTGGACGAGGCGTTGGGATTGCTGAAATGATTTCACTGAAGAGGATAAGGAAGTTCAACCCAATCATCTTTTTTATGTGTTGCGTCCCATCGATCGTCTGGCGAGATGATAAATCTATAGGGGGAAGTTTCTACCTCAAACCAGCTTTTGTTTGCTCTTAGGGAAAGCACCGATAAGGGAGATGAAGGAACGTAGACTAATTCTAGTTCTGCTCCTCGTGAAGGCATGATAAGTGCGAAGGGTTCGCCATGAACACTTCTATCCTGAGCAATATGGATATATCTTTGAGCATCTATTGGAGATCCGCTAATTTTAAGAATGATTCCGGTTTCAGATAAGTTGTGAAGTGCTTCTCTTGCTCTCGTCTCAAGACCAGGATCTCTAATATGAATTTGTTCTCTTGTCATAAAAAACCTTACACCCGTCTTCCTCTTTTTCCACCTTTCTTCTTGCACCCATCGTGGGGTAAGGGTGTCGTGTCTTCGATGATCCCGATCCTAAATCCTAATCTAGAAAGAGCCCTGACTGCAGCGTTTGCTCCTGGTCCGGTGTTTGTTGGCCCGTTGTGTCCGCCTGGCGCTCTGACTTTGATGTGGAGGGCGTTGATGCCTTTTTCTCGCGCTTGTTCTGCAGCGATTTTTGCTGCGTTCATTGCTGCGGTGGGTGAGGATTCCATGCGGTGCGCTTTGACCACCATGCCTCCTGACGCCTTCCCAAGAGTCTCACTTCCAGACAAGTCGGTAAGATGAATGATTGTATTATTGTAGCTGGAGTAAATGTGCGCGATGCCCCAGTGGAGTTTTGTTTCTTTCATTGTACGACAGCTCCGACTACTTCTTCTACTTTCTTAAGTTCTACGAGTTCTTTTTTCTCTTCTGACGGCGCTTGTTTTGTCTTGCGTTCTTTAGCTCGTTCTGGGTGGTCTTGGCTTGCGAGCGTTGAGAGGGTGTTGAAGGTGATGCTGGATTCTTCTGCTCGTGAGACAAGGTAAGAGGGCGCGTCTATTTTTTGGTTGTTCACAAGAACATGTCCGTGAACGATAAATTGCCTGGCTTGTTTCGAGGTGAGTGAGAGGTTGTGTTTGTGGACGAGTGTTTGGAGTCTTCTGTCGAGAAGGTTTCTGACGTTGAGTAAGAGCACGTCCTCAAGCTGCGCCTTTTCTTCGACCAAGCAGAGCCTGTAGAGCTTCTGCAAGAGTTGGTGTTCTTCAAGTGCGGCTTGGGCTAATGCCCTGTCTTTGATGAGTCTTTTTGCTTGGCCGGTGTATCTTCTGAGCTTTGATTCTGTCTTGTAGAGTTCGGTCTTGTTCTTCAGTCCGTACTCTTTTTTGAGGACTCTTTCTGCTTCTAGTCTATCGCGTTTCCAGGGGTGTCCTGGTCCTTTGTATTTTTTTCTGATTTTGCGCGGGTCCCCCATAGTTACTTCTTTGCCTCTTTTGCTCCAGGCTTTGCTGGTGCTGCGGCTGCTGCGGCTTTTGCTATCTTAGATTTGAGGACGCCGACTGCTCGTCCGTGTCTGAAGTGGGATCTTGTGCGTTGTCCTCTTACTGGTTGTCCGAGTGCGTGTCTCATGCCCCTGTAGGATTTGATTTTTTTGAGGCGTTTGATGTCGAATTCCTGGGTGAGTTTGAGGTCTGGGCCGAGGAGATGGGAGTCTTCTCCAGTGTCAAAGGTCTTTCTGTGGTTGTACATCCACGCTGGCGCCTTTTTTTCTGCGAAGAAGGCCTCGATGCTGGTTACTTCTTGCTGGGTAAGAACTCCTGCCTTTTTTGTTTTTGGGATGTTGAGGATTGTGCAGACCGCGTTTGCGGTGGAGAAGCCGATGCCGTGGATTTTAAGCAAGGCTTTAGAGAGGGGAAGGTTGCCTTCGAGGTCTGTTTTGAGGACACGCTGGAATGGTTTGATGGTCTCTTCTGTCAAGGTTCCTCCCTTGGATAAGGGTTAGGGTGTGAATTTAGCNTTNATTTATAAACTTTCTTATTATACCGACTTTGCACATTAATTAAGCCTCCGCCCGTGTGATTTCTAGTTT
>C687J35504_10002487_pt1 | contig 12492 bp, 15 predicted proteins | sample RifCSPhighO2_02_FD_35504 | JGI IMG/M metagenome (IMG submission 35504) | reverse complement strand
TTCTCGTCGGCGCCTTTTTCCGCGGAATTCCCGGCTTCTGGTCGAGATACGGGTGGTGGCTCTTCTATCTGGATCTGAGCGTCGTCACCTTGGGAGCCGCGCTCTGGCATTTCACCGCTTACCGGGCGAAGATTACCTGCATGGTGGGCATGATGATCGGCATGATCATCGGCATGCAGGCCGGGCTGATGGTCGGCTCTGTCGTCGGCGCCGTCAACGGCTTTTTCACCGGTGCGATGGTGGGCATGCTGCTGGGCGCGGTCGTCGGAGGCATTGCGGGCCACTGCTGCGGCATCATGGGCACCTTACAGGGCATGATGGCCGGGCTGATGGGCGGCACCATGGGGCCGATGATTTCCCTGATGATGTTCTCCAACAATCTTCTGATCTTCATGCCTTTCTTCATGGCCCTGAATGTCCTCATCCTTGCTGGATTCTCCTACATGATCATCGAGGAAGTCGTCGAGCATAGGCAGGTGGAGCGCAGGCCGGCTGACTTCCAGCTGTTCGCCTCTGCCAGTCTCATCGTCACAGCAGGCCTCACCCTGCTGATGCTCTACGCGCCGAAGTCGGCCTTCCTGGGGTGAAACGATGAAGCAAGCGCTGTCAATCATCGCCTTCCTGCTGCTGGTGGGCGTTGCCGCTGTCGCGGCGAAGAATATCATAGAGGGGACGACGTTTACGCCGCAAGATATTGTCAAGGGCCAGCCGGCTCAACAGCGCGCCGCCGACGCCATGATTGCGAATGTCCGCATGGAGGATGGCTACAAATATGTTCTTGACAATGATCAGTTTCAGGTCGGCCAGCCGGTGCGCCTGGTCTTTGAGATGAGCACCGTGAAAGGCTGCCTCCGCTCGCTTGTTATCCCCGGCATGGGCATCCGGAAAACCCTCTCAGACCAGGACAATGCCGTTGAATTCACGCCGCAGAAGCCCGGCACCTACCAGATGACGTGCTCCATGGGCATGGGTCAGGGAAGCTTCACCGTAATATGAAAAAAATCGTCCTCGATGTCAAGGGCATGCATTGCGCGAGCTGCGCGACGCTCCTGACTCGGGCGCTTTCCAAAGTGGAAGGTGTAAAGGAAGCGAACGTCAACGTCGCCACCAACAAGGCGACGGTGGATGTGGACGAGAGCAAGGCCGGGACAGACGCCCTTATCGCAGCCATAAGAAGCAAGGGCTATGACGCTGCCGAGAGCTCCGGCGTGATCGACCCGGAACAGGATGCGAAGGCGAGGCAGGAGGAGCTCAAAAAGAGTTGGCGCCTCTTCCTCTTTTCGCTGGCCTTCACGCTCCCCCTCTTCCTCCTGACGTTCTTGGAAATACCCTATCGTGACATCATCATCTGGATCCTTGCGACTCCCGTGCAAGGGGGGGCTGCCTGGCACATGTACGTCAGCGCCTTCACCGCCCTGCGCGGCTGGAGCGCGAACATGGACACGCTGATCGTCCTCGGCACTTCCGCCGCCTATCTTTACAGCGTCTATGCCGTGCTTGCCGGCGTCGAAGGCACCTATTTTGAGGTCGCCGCTATCCTCATCACCATTGTTTTGTTCGGCAGGTGGCTCGAGGCCAGGGCTAAGGGCAAGACGAGTGAAGCTATCAAGCGCCTCATTGGGTTGAAGCCCAAGACAGCCACTGTCCTGAGAAAGGGCAAGGAGATGAAGATTCCCGTAGACGATGTCCAGGTCGGGGATCTGGTCATCGTGAAGCCGGGCGAGAAGGTGCCGGTCGATGGCGTTGTTGAGGAAGGCCATTCCTCCATTGACGAGAGCATGGTCACCGGAGAGAGCATTCCCATCGAGAAGAAGCCGGGAGACGCAGTTATCGGCGCCACCATCAATAAGCACGGCCTGCTCACCATCAAAGCCACGAAAGTCGGAGCCAACACGACGCTCGCCCATATCATCCGGCTCATCGAGGAGGCGCAGGGCAGCAAGGCCCCGATCCAGCGCTTCGCCGACGCTGTCTCGGCCTATTTTGTTCCAGCGGTTCTCGTAATCGCTATCCTCACCTTCATCATTTGGTTTGTCGTTTCAAAGGATGTGCAATTCTCTCTGATAGCCAGCGTCTCAGTTTTGGTCATCGCCTGCCCCTGCGCATTGGGATTGGCGACGCCAACAGCGATCATGGTCGGCACAGGAAAAGGCGCGAAGAACGGCATCCTCATCAAGGGAGGCGAAGCCCTGGAGACCGCGCATAAGATTACGCACGTCATCCTCGACAAGACCGGCACCATCACCAAAGGTCAGCCTGAAGTCACAGATCTCGTGCCTGTGTCGAAAGTGGGCGAGAAGGAGCTCTTGACGCTTGCGGCGTCAATCGAGAAGGGAAGCGAGCATCCGCTGGCGGACGCGATCGTGAAGGCAGCTGTGGAAAAGAAGCTGGCTCTAAAGAAAGTCACAGGATTCAAGGCTGTCCCCGGCCACGGCGTGTCCGCGACGCTGGGGAAGAAGCACTATCTTCTTGGGAATGTCAAGCTCATGAAAGGCATTTCGCTCAAGGCGCACGAGGAGAAGCTCCACGCGCTGGAAGAGCAGGGCAAGACCGTGATGATGCTCGCTGAGGGCAAATCTCTTGTTGGCCTGGTCGCCGTCGCCGACACGATGAAGGAAACCTCTCCTGAAGCCATCCAGCTCTTCAAGAAGATGGGCATTGACGTCTACATGATCACCGGCGACAACGCGCGGACAGCCAAGGCGATTGCCGGAAAGCTTGGCATCAAGTATTTCGCTGAAGTCCTGCCGGAAGACAAGGCGAATTACGTCAAGAAGCTCCAGAAGGAAGGCAAGGTCGCGATGGTGGGAGACGGCATCAACGACGCCCCGGCGCTGGCCCAGGCGGATATCGGCGCCGCGATGGGCTCAGGCACCGATGTCGCGATGGAGTCCGGAGATCTTGTGCTGATGAAAGACGATCTGAGGGATGTCGCGAAGGCCATCAAGCTCTCCCGCCAGACGATGGCGAAGATCCGGCAGAACATGTTCTGGGCGCTCGTCTATAACGTCATCGGCATCCCGGTCGCGGCGGGCGTGTTTTACGGATGGACCGGATGGCTCCTCAGCCCCATAATCGCGGGCGCCGCGATGGCCCTCTCTTCAGTCAGCGTCGTCTCCAATTCTTTGTTGTTGAGGATGAAGAAGCTGTGAAGAAAAGCCGATAGATATAAATACGCCTTTTTCTTTCAAATGCCCCTTTGGGTGAGACAATGAACTTCAAGAAAACCCTCTTCCTGGCGGTCTTTCTGGTAGCCGCATTCGTAGCGATGAACCTCAACTTCTCCCCTCTCGTCGGGGCGGAGAACCAGTTCTTCACGGTCTTTCAGTTTTTCGGCCCCATGGCCGGCGCCTTCCTGGGCACGCCGCTCGGAATTCTTGCCGTGCTTGGATCCCAGCTCCTGAATATGGTCGTTTTTGGGAAAGCGTTTTCTCTCCTCAACATCCTGCGCCTCCTGCCCATGCTCTTCGCGGTCTTCTATTTCGCGAAGTTCAGGAAGGACAAGCTGTCGAATGCGGCCATGGTTGTCATCCCGCTTGTCGCGATGCTCCTGTTCATGACGCACCCTATCGCAGGCCAGGCTTGGTATTTCTCTCTGTACTGGCTCATCCCTCCGTTAGGCATTCTTCTCCCCAATAAAATCCCAGGCAAGCTCTTCCTGAGAAGCCTGGGCGCCACCTTCACCACCCACGCAGTTGGCGGCGTCATCTGGCTCTACACTGTTCCTATGACTGCCGCGCAATGGACGGCGCTTGTTCCGGTCGTCGCCTTCGAGCGCCTCCTCTTCGCCTCTGGCATCGCGGTTTCCTATGTCGTGGCGAACACGTTGCTGGACAAGCTGCCGGAAAAGGTGAGGATTGAGGCACTCCACATTGACAAGGCGTATGTCCTGGGCAGGCAGCGGGCTTAAGCGAGCTTGTTTCTGGCGATGTTCCGCAGAGGATAAGGCCATTCGTTTCGTTGGCGCTGGGCGGGCCGGGGGATGGCCCCGTCGGGGTGGCTCGCAGGGCAACGTGTTCGTTGCCCGTCCAGTTGCCATCCTGTGGATTCCAGAAAACCTTAACTGATGAACCGCCAAACCGCAACCCTTATCACCTCCTTTCATTTTCTAGGGATATGATCCCCTGGGCGACGAGAGAGCAGTGCGCAAAGCTGGACGAATTGATGGTGGAAAAATTTCACGTCCCTGTTCTTGCGATGATGGAGCAGGCCGGAACCAGGCTGGCGGAATTCGTCAGGCAGGAATTCCCTAAGTCAAGAACTATTCTCATCTGTTGCGGGAAAGGCAACAATGGCGGAGACGGCTTCGCGGCTTCGCGCCATCTTAGGAACTTTGGATTCGAGGTAGCGATGTATGCGGCAAAAGAATCGCGCGCTGAACCCTTGGTCTTCCGGGAGGATGCGATTTCACTTGGAGTCCCCATTTTTTCTTCTCTTGAAAAACTTAAGGCCGAAATCTCAAAGGCAGATCTTATCATCGACTGTCTCATTGGCTACAACCTTCAGGGCGCCCCGCGAGAGCCTTTCGCCGCTGCCATCAGGATGCTGAACAAGTCCGGAAAGCCGGTGATTGCCTGCGATATCCCTTCAGGGGTCGACGCCGACAAGGGCGCGATTTTCCAGCCGTATGTCCGGGCCTCCCATATCCTCTTCCTCTCCCTCCCCAAGGTCGGATGTAAAACGCTGGACGCGAAGAAGTGGGTCGCCGACATCGGCGTGCCGAAGGAGCTGTATCCATTGATCGGATTCCCGGAAGAAGATTACTTTTCGGAAGCACCGTTGCTTCAAGTTTGATAAGAAAAAATGCTCCTGGCGCAGACGGGCGAAGTGTCAGAAATGTTTTGCATTTCTGAGCATGCTCAGAGTTTCTTCGAAACTCTGACATATCTGAGCCCGAGGTTTTGCAGGGCAAAACCGGTTTGCCTGCCAGGAGGCGCATTTTTTCGATAGTATCTTTGACAGCTCGACCCGATAGGGAGTAAACTTCTTAAACCCAGCCGCTGTGCTTGTTTTCTATGGTCATAGAGAACTACGACCCGCTGAAGGGCCAGATGCTCCAGGTCCTCGACGCCGAGGGCAACTTGGCGCAGGGCTTTGACGGCGTGCTGAAGAACGACGATGTCCTGAAGCTCTATCAGGTGATGACGCTTTCGCGGATGACGGACAAGAAAGCGCTCGCCATGCAGCGCCAGGGCCGGCTCATCACGTATATTCCTCAGTCAGGCCAGGAGGCCGCGGCCGCCGCTTCAGTCTATGCGCTCACCTTTGAGGACTGGATCGTCCCCGCCTTCCGCGAGATGGCGGGCTGGCTGTTGAGGGGCGCGAAGCTGAAGGATGTCTTCCTCTATCTCCGGGGCAACGAGCAGGGCTCCAAGAACATGCCGAAGCTGAGGATGACTCCTTTGTGCGTCCCGATCGGCAGCCAGATTCCTCATGGGGTGGGCATCTCGTGGGCGCAGAAGCTGAAGGGAGAGAACTCGATCACGATCGTCTATTTCGGGGACGGCGCCACATCAGAAGGGGAGTTCCATGAGGCCATGAACTTTGGCGGAGTGTTCAAGACTCCAACGATTTTCTTCTGCATGAACAACCAGTGGGCCATCTCCCTGCCAAGGAGCTTGCAAACCTCGTCGAAGACACTCGCCCAGAAGGCCGTCGCCTACGGCTTTCCCGGCGTGCTGGTGGACGGCAATGACATTTTCGCGGTCTATCTCGCCACGAAGGAAGCAGCTGAGCGCGCCCGGCAAGGAAAGGGCCCGACGATGATCGAGGCCTATACGTATCGCCAGGGCCCGCACACGACAGCCGACGACCCCAGGAAGTATCGCAGCACTGAAGAGGAGGAGAAGTGGCTCTGCAAGGATCCGGTCTCCCGGGTAAGGAAGTTTTTGGAAAAGCGCGATCTCTGGGACGACAAGAAGCAGGCTGCGCTCGAGGCGGAATGCGACAAGATCATCGAGGAGGCAGTCGCTGAAGCCGAGAAGACCTCCTACATCCCAGAAGATATTTTCAAGTATCATTACGCGGAGATGCCGCAGGAATTGCAGGAGCAGTTCGAATATTTCAAGTCCACTCTTGGAGGCCAGCATGGCTAAGCTCACGATGGTGCAGGCCCTGAACCAGGCCATGGACCAGGTGCTTGCGAAGGACAAGCGTGCCCTTATTTTGGGCGAGGACGTGGGTGTAGACGGCGGAGTCTTCAGGGTCACGGACGGCTTGATTAAGAAATATCCCAATCAAGTGTTCGACACCCCTCTTTCTGAATCCGCGATTGTCGGCGCGAGCATTGGATTGGCGATCAATGGCCTGAAGCCGATCGCCGAGATACAGTTCATGGGCTTCTATCTGCCTGCGTTCAACCAGATCGTCGCTCACCTGGCGCGCTATCGGAACCGGACGCGCGGCACGGTTAATCTTCCCGTAGTCATCCGCATCCCCTGCCACGGCGGAATCCGCGCTTTGGAGCACCATTCCGAGGCCACAGAGGCACTCCTCGCCCAGATTCCCGGGCTTACGGTAGTGATGCCTTCCACTCCGTATGACGCCAAAGGCCTGCTCATAGCTTCGGTGAATCATGGCGATCCGGTGATGTTCCTTGAGCCCATAAAAGTCTATCGTTCGATCAAGGAAGAAGTGCCCGAGGAGATGTATGAGGTGCCGATCGGCAAAGCTAACATTATCCAGGAAGGCACGGACATGACAGTGATCACCTGGGGCTCCTACATCAAGGACGTCATGGAGGCGGTGAAAGACGCTCCTTACAGCATTGAATTGATTGACTTGCGCACAATCTCTCCTCTTGACAACGAGACGATTCTCGCGAGCGCCCAGAAGACCGGTAGGGTGCTGATTATTCAGGAAGCGCCAAAAACATGTTCAATAAGCTCAGAACTATCTTCCCGCATCCACGAGAAATGCTACCTTAGCCTCAAGGCGCCCGTGAAGCGCCTCACCGGCTACGATATCACCATGCCCCTGCCAGCCGGAGAAGAATTATATCTTGTCAACAAGCCGCGCATCCACCGCGCGATGAAGGAGTTGATGGAGTTCTGATGGACTTCAAGTTCCCGGATCTGGGAGAGGGCATCGCCGAAGGCAAGATTGTCAAGTGGCTCGTAAAAGAAGGCGATGCTGTCAAGAAAGACCAGCCCGTCTGCCAGGTCGAGACAGACAAGGCCGTGGTTGACATCCCATCCCCGCAAGCGGGAAAAATCGCCAAGCTTTTCTTCAAGGAAGACGAGACTGTGCATGTCGGCAAAGTGCTGTTCACGCTCGACACCGGCGACAGCCCGCCGCCAGTGGACACGAACCAGGGCATTGTCGGCCAGACTTCAGCCGCAGCGCAGGAAATAAATTTCAGGAGAGGAAGCCAGCAGACAGCCGCTATTTCCTCACAAGTCAAGGCCATGCCCGCGGTGAGGAAGCTCGCGAGGGACTTGAATGTCGACCTTTTTCAAGTGAAGGGCTCCGGCCCCGACGGCAGGATCACTGAGGACGATGTCAGAGCTTCTTCGAAAGGAACAGCCCCTGTCCCATCCTCACCCCGTTCAGAATTCCCAAAAGAAAGTGTTCAGCAGGCGACTGGAGGGCAACCTGCTCAAAAATCATATGGCCCAGAAGACCGCGTGCCTTTGAAGGGAGTCCGCGCGGCCATCGCGCGGAACCTGATGCGCTCCCTGCAGAATTCAGCGCAAGCGACGCACTGTGATCGCGCGGATGTCACCCAGCTCACGCTCCTGAGGGAGGCGCAGAAGAAGGAAGCGGAAAGCCAGGGCATCAAGCTCACGGTGCTCGCCTATGTCATCAAGGCCGTCGCCGGCCTTCTGAAGAGCCATCCCGCTCTGAATGCGTCCATTGACGGAGACAATCTTGTATACAAGAAATATTACAATCTCGGCGTCGCGATTGACACGGACGCCGGCTTGCTCGTCCCGAACATCAAGGGTGCGGATGAGAAATCACTTTTCGATATCGCCAAGGAAATCAAGGATCTCGCTGACCGGGCAAGGGATCGGAAGCTCAAGCCCGAGGAGATGCAGCATGGCACCTTCACCCTCACTAATGTCGGCAGCATCGGCGGCACCTATGTCACGCCCATCATCAACCCGCCCGAGTCAGCCATCCTCGGCCTCGGACGGATGCAGCAGGAGCCGGTTGTGAAGGACGGAAAGATTGCTATCGTCACGATCCTCTATCTGTCATTGTCATACGACCACCGCATCGTCGATGGCGGCCCCGCGGCGAGGTTTATGACTGAGCTTGTCCAGGCGCTCGAGCACCCGAAGTTCTGAGCTTCCAGAGCGCAATCAATCCAATAACTACCATCGCCACGCTTAAAATCTGCCCCATTCCAAATCCAAAGAACTTCGTCTCCACCTTCCAGAAATCGGTGATGAAGCGCAGGATGCCATAGCCGAGGATGAAGCTCCAGAACGTTGTCCCCTCTTTTTTCTGTTTCTTATACACATAAAGCAAGATGAAGAACAGGAGAAGGTGCGACAGCATCGCATAGATTTGGTAGGGGTGCCTGCAGAGCATGTCCACGCTCGTGAAGACGACGCACCAAGGCACATTCGTCGCCGGACCGAAGAGCTCAGAATTCGTGAAGTTCGCTATCCTCCCCAAAGCCAGCCCCAGGATCGCCGGGACGACCAGGGCATCGAAGAGAGGCATCATGTGAATCTTTCTTCTTCTGGTGAACAGCCACATCGAAACGATTGCTCCAATCAAGCCGCCGTGGAAGCTCAGCCCGCCGTGCCACACCATGAAGATCTCGAGCGGGTCAGTCCAGAACAGCCAGGGCCGGTAGAAGACGATCTCAAAGAACCTCGCCCCAGCGACAACGCCCACAAGAAGATACACGAGTAAATCGTCAATCTGCTTCGCGTCGAGCGGCAGCTTTCCCTCCTTGCTCCACTTTCTCAGGAAGAGATACGCGATGACGAAGCCGAGGGCGTAGATGATGCCGTAATATCTGACTTCAAGCGGCCCAAGATGAAGCAAAACAGGATCGATGCTGTTGATGAACATGGCTCCTCAGAGTGGCAGGAATATTTATAAATTGCGGTGGCAGGATTTTTTTTCATGGACGAACTGAAGCAGTGGGCGTTGAATTACTTCAAAAGCCGGGACGCGTTCACGAAGTCCATCGTCTCCATCGAAGACCTCCCGGACGGCTTTCTCATCCAGCGCAAGGAGAGGAAGGAGAGAGTAAGCGTCGTTCCGCATCTGACAGAAGGTCCTCCAGACGCCATCGGAGCAGACTGCATTGTCACGTTAAATGAAACGAGCAACATTAATGCCCTCGTCGACAAGTGGCAGCAGTTCAAGACAAGGGACATGAAGATGATCTTCGCCAATCCCAGCCAGCCGCATAAGAAGTGGATGATCAATCCGATGGCGCACGCGAAAGTCTGCGACGAGTCCTCCCTTAAGAGAGGATTGTATGCGTTAGCGGAAGAAGCGCCGTAACTCAGTTCTGCAATTCCCGTAGCCTATTCAAGATAATGTCCATGGTCCTGTCGCGCTCCCGCGTTTGTTCCAGCCGCCTCGCCAGCTCTTCCTCCCCGAACACGTCCCTGGCCCAGCGCGCGAAGTCATTCTTCTGGGAGTTCACATGATACGCGAAGCATTGCGGCGAGGTGGCGCTGATCGCCATCGCAAGCTGGTGCAGGGTAGTGATATACTGGCCCGTGCACAGGTAGAAAGCGACCTCCCTGGAGCATGCCCCCAGGGCCCTCTTTTTATCCATAAAATACTATCTTGGAAGGAGGAACATATAAAGATAGCGGAAACTTCTGTCCTACACTAAAAGCTTACTGCTCTTCGGCCGCTTCGCCGCCCTCTGCCTGATAGTTTGGCACAGCGGCCTTGCTGATGATCATCACGTCGCCGATGTTCTTCACGAGCTGGTGTGGCACGATCACTCCCTTCGCCGAGCCCAGCACCTTGCTCAGGAAGCTGTTCTTCGTCGCCCTCACCCGCCAGCCGAAGATCTTCGTCTGCAGCAAGATGCTTTCTTCCACGTCCCCGAAATACTCGCCCGAGTCCGTGTACACCCTCATGTCATACGTTTCCAGAAGCCGTTTCATTTTCAGCATGCGCTCACCTTGTTATTTGTGAATGGTAACGGAAGCCGTGATATTTAAAGGTTTTGCTTGCCCTCCTTCTTCCGCAGGATCGGCGCCACGCCCGCCAGTTCCCCCACCACGTTCACCAGCTCTGTGCCCGCGGGAATGACGATCTTCGCGTTGTTCTGCATCGCCTTCTCGACCATTTCGAGCCTCCTGAGGAGCTGCGCGTTGCCCACGAAATACTTGTTGGCGGCCTCGTTGACGAGCTTGATGGCCTGCGACTCTCCTTCTGCTTCTAGGATCCGTGCTCCCCTGCTGCCCTCCGCTTCCTTGATGCTCGCCATCCTCAGGCCGTCCGCCTCCGTCTGCTTGGCGAGCGCGAAGTCCTTGGCGGCAATCTTCTCGTTTTCCGCCTTGACAACCTTGTTCATCGTGTCCTGCACGTCCTTCGGTGGGTCGATCTCCTTCAGCTCTGTCCTGACAACCTCGAGCCCCCAGTTCTTCGTCTCCTCTTTGAGCGTCTTCATCAGCTCGCCGTTGATTTTGTCGCGCTCGCTGTTCGCCGACTTCAGCGTAAGCGTGCCGATGATATTGCGAAGCGTCGTTCGCGCTAGGCTCACGATCTGCTCCTGGTAATCATAGACGTTGTATTGGGAACCCTTGACCGACTCCTCGTCCGGCTTTACGCGGAAGTAGACTTGCGCATCCACGCGCGCATTGAGGTTGTCGTTCGTGATGATCTCCTGCGGCTCCGCGTTGACCATCTGCTCGGTGACGTTCACCTTGACCATCTGGTCTACGATGGGGATGAGCCAGTGGAATCCGGGATTGGCGTACCTCCTGTACTTGCCGAGCCTCTCGACCAGTCCCCTCTGTGTCGGACGCACAATCCGGATGCCGATTAAGAACAGGATGACGACGGCGATGCCGATCACATACTGCCAGAATAGTGGAATCATGGTTTCCCTCGCGCCCGGAATCGCTCCCAGCTATATAAACATTTCTCGGGCCTCAGGATACAGGTTTTTAAACTCCTTCCGTCTCCTCAGCGGGATGCGCACGTTCGGAAGGATCCATTTGCTAGGCACGAGCCACATCGCCCAGCAGAGCATTGACGAGATCACAGCGGCCTTCTCACGTATCAACCCAGACATCATAGCGATAGAGCTCGACAAGTCCCGTCTGCAGGCTCTCCTTTCAGGCAAAACCAAGGTGAGCGTCAGGCACATCGGCACCGTCGGCATCAAGGGCTGGCTCTTCGCGAAGCTCGGCAGCTGGGCCAGCAAGAAGCTCGGCAAGGCCGTCGGCGTCGATCCTGGCGCAGAGATGAAGACAGCCATCGAGCTCGGCAAGAAGCAGGGCAAGCGCATCGCCCTCATCGACCAGCCGATAGAGATCACGCTCAGGAGATTCTCCAAGGCCCTCACGTGGAAGGAGAAGGGCCGCATGGTCGCCGACCTCTTCAAGGTGAGGAAGGAGAAAATCGACCTCTGCAAGGTGCCTGAGCAGGAGCTCATCGAGCGCCTCATCGAGGAGATCAAGCAGCGCTACCCTTCCATCTATAAGGTCCTCATCGAGGAGCGCAATTCTTTTATGGCCGACAAGCTGAAGAAGCTGGCGGATCTTTATCCGGAAGCCATTGTCCTCGCCATCGTCGGAGCCGGCCACGTAAGTGGAATCTCAGAGCTTCTATAAAGATTTCATGGGAAGATTTATATAGAAGTTATAGCCATTATAATAATTATAATGAGGTATAAACATGAACACGACTATCGCCGTCTCAGAAGACATCCGGGACCAGATTAAGGAGTTCGGCCATAAGGGAGAGACATATGATGCCATTTTGGGTCGCCTCCTCACCAGCGCGAAGGAGCGCCAGCTTCAGGAACTCCTGATGGACGAGACGGACACTTCTCCCATCGAAGAAGTCATTGCACGGGCCCGCGCGAAATGGCGAAAGTAATCGTCACGCGCAGTCTCGAAGAAGAGATTGACGGGAAGTTCAAGCAGGATTCCTTAGAAATCTATGATTTGATGTTTACCCTTAAGGAGAATCCCAAGAAAGGTAAGGATGTTGGCGCGATTGGAGCGACAGCCATAAAGGAGCTGAAATATAACACGTTTAGGTTCTATTTTCTTGTAGACCGCTTTAAAATAAAATTCCTGCGGGTAGAGGAGTTGAAAGACCTCATCATCAAGTTCGTGCGGATGTCTGGAAAGAATGACCAGCAGAAGGTTATCAATGAGATTAAGCACGTGCTTCGGACTCTGGGGGAGGCGGGGTTCTGAATTCACACAACCTTTTTATAGCTGTCCGCTAAAGAGAGCCCATGCGAAACATCTGGTTCGACAGCTGGGACGCGATCAAGCGCTACGCGCGCTTCGAGCCGGGCGAATGGAAGGGCTTTCTCATCACGAT
>C687J35504_10002478_pt1 | contig 12522 bp, 9 predicted proteins | sample RifCSPhighO2_02_FD_35504 | JGI IMG/M metagenome (IMG submission 35504) | reverse complement strand
ACTTGAATCAACTGTGTGTGCCCCCCTGAAACCAATAAGGCAAGAAATGGAAATTTTGGGTGATTTTCTTCTAAAAAGGGTGCAAGCAAATGCGCTTCAAGATGATTAATACCTAAAGTTGGAATAGCAAGCGCATAACCCAAAGCTCGCCCAAATGTGGCACCCACCAATAAAGCACCCATTAAACCAGGCGCTTGTGTATAAGCAATACCTCGCAAATCAGACCAAGCGCATCGCGCTTTCTTCAAAACTTCTTTTGTTAAAGGCAATAATTTGCAAATATGATCCCGAGACGCAAGCTCAGGTACAACACCACCGTATTGCGCATGTAAGCTAATTTGAGAATGCAGCAAGTGTGACAACAAACCATCTCGACTATCATAAATCGCAACAGCCGTTTCATCACACGATGTTTCAATACCTAGTACACGCATTTAAGGGCACCTCTAAAAATTATCTTTTTGCGTTATAACTTTGTTGCACTCATTTTTAAAATGCTCATTTATTCACTTGTAAACTGCGCTTTTAAAAATGAGCGCGCCTCGTTCTAACGCAAAATTTCTAATTTTTAGAGCTACCCTTAAGATTATAAGTTCGTGTCTATGGGGTATCTCTATCTTGAATGGGAATAAAAGCACGAGGGACAGGACCTGTGTAATGAGACATCGGGCGAATCAATTTATTATTCGCACGTTGTTCAATAATGTGAGCACACCATCCTGAAATACGAGAAAAAACAAACAAGGGGGTGAATAAATGTGTGGGAATACCACATAAATGGTAGGCTATCGCACTGTAAAAGTCTAAATTCGGAAATAATTTTTTTTCTTGCCACATCACTTGCTCGATCCTTTCAGCCACTGAAAATAAATCTTCTCTATGAAAATAAAGAGATAATCGTTTCGCCCACTGTTTAATGATATCAGAACGAGGATCATTTTGAGTATAAACTCGGTGTCCAAATCCCATAATTAATGTTTTTTTCTCTAATAATGCTTTTATGCCTGTTTGCGCTTGTTCTGGGGTAGAGAAACGCTGTATCAAGGCCATCGCTTCTTCATTGGCACCACCGTGCAAAGACCCACTTAAAGCACCTATTGCAGAAGTAACCGCTGCATAGACGTCCGCTTTTGTCGCTGCCGTCACACGCGCTGCAAACGTAGAAGCATTGAATTCATGCTCTGCGTATAAAATAAAAGAAATATCCACGGCGCCAGATAATAAATTTTCTGGTTTTTTTCCATGAAGTAAATGCAAAAAATAAGCCGCAACACTTTCATCTTCTAAATTAATTTCAATACGTTTTTTTTCATTAGCATAGTAATACCAATACATCAAAATCGCAGGAAACACCGCAATTAAATAATCAGCTATGTTTTCTGGTGTTTCAGCTTCTTCACTTTGCAAAGCACCGATGGCCGAAGAAGCCGTTTCTAACACAGCCATGGGATGCGCTGTCTTAGGCAGCGCTTCCAAAATCGTTTTCAATGCTGCCGGCATCTGACGTAATGAAATTAATTTTTTACGATAAGCTTTTAATTCTTTTTCTGTCGGTAATTTTTCATAAATTAATAAATACGCAACTTCTTCAAAACTTGAATCCTTTGCTAAATCATGAATGTCATAACCACGGTATGTCAGCGCATGCGCCCCTATGCCCACAGTACAAATTGCAGAATCTCCCGCTACTACACCGGCTAGCCCGCCTGTTTTCATTTCAATTTTTCCTCTTGCGATTTTTGAGATAAAAAAGTTTTCATAACATAGCTCAATTCATTTAATTCAAGGGGTTTCGTTAAAACAGCATCCATGCCTTCAGACAAACAATCCAAAAGAACATCTTGATTGGTTATCGCTGTTAATGCAATTAAAGGGAGTCGTTTTCGAGCGTTATTTTCTTCCCAAGCACGAATACGTTTTGCGATTTCAACACCTTCGCAATCTGGTAAATTCAAATCAATAAAAACAAAATCATAATTTTTATTTTTTATGATTTTATCAAAGGCTAACCCTCCTTGATCTATAACATCGACATCGTATCCCATCTCTTGAAATAAGCGTAAATGTGCTCGTTGTACAATGATATTATCTTCCACCAATAAAATTCTAGGCAATTTTTCATGATATGAGATATTTTCAGAAAGAGGGACTTCTAAGGGCTGTGTAATATATTCTGCTGGCTCTTCTGCAACTTGTAATATAGTGGGTTCTTGTAAATAATTTTGAGTAGCAGGCAATCCAAACGGAATTTCACAAATGAATTGCGTCCCCAAACCTACTTTACTTTCAACTGTGATACACCCCTGCATTAGATCAAGATATTCTTTACAAAGCGCCAAACCTAAACCTGTGCCACGACGATGCGCTATCACATCACCCCCTTGCACATAGGGAGCAAAAATAAATTGTAACTGGTCTTCAGGAATCCCAATACCAGTATCTTTTACAATTATTTTCAGTTCAACAGAATATTTTTTTATGTCCTGCAAATTTATTTCTAAAGTCACTTCGCCTTGCTGTGTGTGCTTGATAGCATTTCCGACCAGATTAGAGACTATTTGCTTTATTGCGCGTTCATCACCCAATAATATCGAAGGAATTTTACTGTCAATAATTTTTTTTAATTTTATTTTTTTAAAATTTGCTTCATAATTTAATATCTTCATTATTTCATAAATTGCTTGCCGAAAATCAAACGCATGGGAAATTAACTTCATTTTTCCTGCATCAATTTTTGAAATATCTAGAAAATCATCAACTAAAGAAAACATGTATTTTGTTGCAAGATGTATATCTTGCAAATAAATTTTTGCTGCCGGCGACAAACTTGTTTTATTCAAAAGACGCAGGGTTTCTAAAATACTTACAAGCGGGGTACGTAAATCATGATGCATCAAAGCCAATAAATGATTTATTTCTTTATTAACCCTCTCCATTTAACTTCTCCGACATGTTTTTTGTTCGATACGTTTTTCAAAACATCCTTGGATAACACGATCAACATAAATGCCCGCTGTGTGAATGTGATTAGGATCCAACATACCAACTTCAACAATTTCTTCAACTTCAGCAACAGTAATTTCACCCGCTGTCGCCATCATGGGGTTAAAATTCATGGCTGTATTTCGATAAATTAAATTTCCCATTTTATCAGCCCTCCAGGCTTTTATTAATGAGAAATCTGCTTTCAAGCTTTCTTCCAAAATATAAGCTCGCTCATTAAAATGCTTTACCTCTTTGCCTTGAGCAACAAGCGTGCCCACTCCCGTTGCAGTATAAAAAGCAGGAATACCCGCACCACCCGCCCTTATTTTTTCTGCTAAGCTGCCTTGGGGAAGTAAGGTAACTTGCAATTCTCCTTTTAATAATAATTCTTCAAATAAAATATTTTCTCCCACGTAGGATGCAATCATCATTTTAATTTGACGCTGCGCAAGCCATTTTCCTAAACCAAAATTATCAATCCCTGCGTTGTTTGAGATGCACGTGAGACCCTTTATACCCCTCTTACAAACATGTTCAATCAGACCTTCAGGAATACCACATAAACCGAAACCACCCACCATGACGATCATATCGTCTTTTAAGTCTTTTAAAGCTTCGTCATAAGTTGTAACAACTTTATTAAATCCAGACATAATAACCTCAATCACTCATCGCTAAAGATACTTTTGAATTTGTTTTTCTACCTAAATAATCGCAAATGTAATTTCCTGCTTGAATTAACGCTTTCAAATTTACACCTGTTTTAATACCCAAACCATTTAACATATACAAAACATCTTCTGTCGCCACATTTCCCGTCGCACCCACTGCATAAGGACACCCTCCTAAACCAGAAACAGATGCATCGAAGATGGCAATACCTTCTTGCAGAGCAGAAAAAATATTTGCTAATGCCTGCCCATAGCTATCATGGAAATGTCCTGCTAATTGAGCAGATGGAATAATTTTCCCTAAGGCATTAAATAAATATTTCACTTGCAATGGCGTCGCCATACCTAAAGTGTCGCCTATTGAAATTTCATAACAACCCAATTGAAATAATTTTTCTGCCATAGATATAACAGCGCGCGAATTGACTTTCCCCTCATAAGGACAAACAAAAGCACAAGAAATATAAGCACGAACAGGGATCCGTAGTTTTTTTGCTTGCAGTATCACTTCTTCAAAATGTTTTAAGCTCTCGGAAATAGAACAATTAATGTTTTTTTTTGAAAAAGTTTCTGTGGCAGAAGCAAAGACCGCAATTTCATGTGCGCCCGCATGCACAGCATTTTCAAAACCCAGCAGATTGGGAACAAGAACAGGATAACGCACGCCTTTTTTTAATTTTATGCCTTGCAATACTTGTGTTGCATCGATCAATTGAGGAATTTTTTTTCGTGAAACAAAACTCGTCACTTCAATTACTTTTAAACCAGTCTGAGAAAGGCGATCAATAAACTCAATTTTATTTTCGGTTGAAATAATTTTTTTTTCATTCTGCAATCCATCGCGCGGCCCTACTTCAACTAATTTTACAAAGCCAGGTAGTAACATATAAGACAATCCTAATTTTCAAAAATAATGACTTCAGCTCCCTCTTCAATTTTATCTTTTAACTTATAAGCAATTTTATCAATCACACCTGCCCTAGGAGATAAAATAGAATGCTCCATTTTCATAGCCTCTAAAACAAATAGAGCTTGTCCCTTTTTTATATGATCTTTTTCATTAACTAAAATGGCTACTAGTGTACCCGGAATAGGCGCCCGAATACAATTTTCATTTTCAAATTCTTCATTTTCTGAAAATGAAGGGGTTAAGGTCAATGACGCATATTCTCCTTTGTAAAAAAGATGCAACTCTTCTTCCCTCTTTATAATATGCGCTTGAAACTCCTCACCCAGCATATCAATGCTTAATCTATTTTCTTCTGGAAAATAATCTATTTTTTCAATTTTGATTTCATTTTCAAAAGAGGGGCTCGTACAATAATACGGGGCAACACTTCTAAAATTCACTTTTAATGTGTCATGAGCATGATAAAAATAAAAAGAAACTTCTGGCTCACCATGTAATTGAAAACCCTGCAAAACTTCCCAAGGCGATACGTGCGATTTTTGAAGTGTTTTCAGTAAAAAAATGCCCGCCAAAGGCAGTAAAATATTCCAAGGCAATGAATGTGTCTGCACAAGCATTTCATGATGAAGGGGAATAAATTGAGTTGATAATTTTGCTTGTCGATAGTCTTTTGAAGAAATAATTTTTTTTAAAAAATTTCGATTTGTCGTCAAACCTATCATAAAAGTTTCATCAAGGCCTTGCATTAAATGATCGATTGCTTCATCACGCGTTTTTCCAAAAGCAATCAATTTTGCTAACAATGAATCATATTGAACACTTACAAAATCTTCTTCGCACACGCCTGTATCCACACGTAACACCGTTGGCCACCGTAAATACTGGATCTTGCCTGAAGAAGGGAAATAATCTTTATCTGGATCTTCTGCACATAACCGTGCCTCTATGGCATGTCCTTGTAGTTTAATTTTATTCTGTTGACAGGGTAACGGTTGACTCGCCGCAATCATCAATTGCCAAGCCACTAAATCTTGGCCTGTGATGAGTTCTGTAACCGGATGCTCTACCTGCAAACGCGCATTCATTTCCATAAAATAAAAAGATTCATTTTCCACAAGAAACTCTAACGTACCCACACCACGATATCCTATCGTTTGAACGATTCGAATCGCTGCTTCATATAATTTTTCCTTCAATGAATCTGAAAGATTCGGCGCAGGTGTTTCTTCTAAAATCTTTTGATATCGCCGCTGAATAGAACAATCTCGTTCAAAAAAATGAACAACATTTCCAAATTCATCCGCTGCAATTTGTATTTCGATATGACGTGGATTTTCTAAATATTTTTCGATAATGATTTTGTCATTTGAAAAACTGGCGAATGATTCACGTTTTGCAGCTTGTAATTTTTCAAAAAATTCATCTTCATGAAAAACAATTCTCATGCCTTTCCCACCACCTCCACCCGCTGCTTTAAATAAAATAGGAAATTTTATTTTTTTTGCTTCTTCTAATAATTTTTTTGGATCTTGATTGGCATCATGATAGCCAGGAAGAATGGGAATACCTAAACTTTTTATTTTTTCTTTTGCGGCGTCTTTTTGCCCCATTAGCTCAATAACATCCGAGGAAGGCCCAATAAAAATGATATTGGCTTTTTCGCAGGCTTTTGCAAAATCAGAATTCTCAGATAAAAAACCATAACCTGGATGAATAGCTTGTGCATTTGTCAATTTAGCTACAGAAATTATTTTTGGCGAATTCAAATAAGAGTCTTTTAAACTATCTCCTAAATAAACCGCCTCATCTGCAGACTTTACATGCAAAGCATCTTTATCAGCTAAAGCATAAACTGCAACCGTTTGAATCCCGATTTTTTTTGCGGTTTTAATGATGCGACAAGCAATCTCACCACGATTAGCAATAAGAATTTTTTTAAACATAATTAATGAACTCGTTGAAAGTAAGCATCCATTACTTTTTTGGTGACAATACCTGCATTTAAACTATGTTCTGTTACTGTCGCAACAGCAATTTCAGGCTTTTCTACCGGCGCAAACGCAATAAAAAGTTTATTATCTCGTAATGCTTTCGGCAACATGCGTTCATTATATTTTTCATTGTTTTTTAAACTAAATACTTGTGCCGTTCCTGTTTTTACCGCCATCGTATATTCTAAATTTTTATTGAGATAATGCGCTGTGCCACGCGGTGAAGTTATCACAGCTTGCATTGCATCATGAATTTCATTCCAGTGTTTTTGTGCCGCTTCTAAAACAATTTCTTTTCTCGGCAACGTAGAAATAAAAACACCTGACTCTAATTGCTGTGACTTTAACAAAGTCGGCGTGTACTTCACACCCCTGGCAGCCAAGATTGCAGTAGCTTGCGCAAGCTGCAAAGGGGTTGAAAGAATATAACCCTGCCCAATCACTAAATTCAAAGTATCACCGTGAAACCAAGGCATGTGATAACGTTTCTTTTTCCAAGCAGGAGAAGCCACTAATCCTGAAGCTTCTTCACTGATATCTAAATTGCTAGGTGCACCAAAACCAAAATACCACAAAGCACGATCAATTCTCTCAACCCCTAATTTCAACCCCAAATGATAAAAATACGTATCACAAGATTCGACAATCGCACGTCTTAAATTAACGATGCCATGTCCGCGACGCAACCAATCATGATAAATATGCTCATGATCACTATGTTGATAATACCCAGGATCAAAAATCGTGTCTTCTTGAGAAATAATTTTATCTTTTAATCCAACTAAAGCTAAAAACGGTTTTATCGTAGAACCAATAGAATATTGCCCTTGCAAGGCACGATTATGTAAAGGCTTTTTATCATCATTTTGAAGTTTTTCATATTGCTCATGACTAATGCCTAAAACAAATAAATTAGGATCGTAAGAAGGATGACTCACCATCGCTAACACTTGACCATTGTTAGGATCAATCGCCACCAAAGCACCGACCTCTTCTTTCAACGCTTCATAGGCAACTGATTGCAAATGGGTGTCGATACTCAAATATAAATTCTCACCTGAAACAGGGGGCTTATAAGCTAATGTTCGTACCTTGTGCCCTGAAGCATCCACCTCGATTTCTTCATAACCCACTTGACCATGTAACAAATGTTCATAATATTTTTCAATACCCAATTTTCCAATATAATCTGAAGCCGCATAATTTGAAGCATCAATCTGTTTAATTTCATTTTCATTGATACGCCCCACATACCCTATCACAGGCGAAAACAAATCACCCATCGTATAATGACGCACGAGCTTTGCTTTAATGCTAACCCCTGGCAATCGAAATTGATTTACATAAAAACGAGCAACCTCTTCTTCTGTCAATTTCAACTTAAGCTGTACCTCTTGCTTTAAACGTCGTTGCGAAAGTGATTTTAAAAATTGATTTTCTTCATTTTCAGAAATGGGAATAATGTCATTTATTTTTCTAATCAAACCTTTCATTTCAGTCAATGATCCTGGCAGCACTTCCAGGCTAAATACAGGAAGATTTTCTGCAAGCACAAGACCATTTCGATCGTAAATCAAACCTCTTTTAGGCTCGACAGGCACAAAATTAATGTGATTTTTATGCGATAAAGTCACATATAAACGATGCTGAAAAATCTGAAGCCAGAATAATCGAACTACAAGTCCTAACACCAAAATACCAATAAATACAAAAATAATAATAGAACGCCGAGCAAATAACTTTACTTCTCGCTCGGGATATTTTAACGTAATTCGTTTTTTCACTAACGCTGTTCCTTATTAATCAAAAGGAGAGTAATGAGTAAATTTAAAATCCCGCACCTCAAAACCACACTCACAGGTCCTCTACTAACACTAGAAAAAATATTTTTAGATCAACATTTTAAAATTGAAACATGGTTTCGACAACAGTTCAATGAAACATCTCCTCCTTTTTATGCTTCTGTCGATTTAAGAAACGCAGGATTTAAAATGGCGCCTGTCGACACCAATCTTTATCCTGCAGGTTTTAATAATTTAAATTTGAATTTAATGCCTTTACTAATTCAGGCAACCGCCTCAACACTTTCTCACTATTTTTCTTATTGTAATCGCCTTTTACTGATTCCTGAAAATCATACACGCAATCCTTACTATTGGGAAAATATTACTGTTTTATATGATATTTTATTTTATGCAGGATATGATGTACGCATCGCCTCTTGGGTTGCCTTGGAACAAAGCATTCACACACGTTCTTCAGGCTTAGTCCATGTTGAGTTATTACAACGAAAAGGAAACAAACTCGTCATAAATGATTTTATTCCTTGCGCTATTTTACTTAATAATGATTTGTCCGAAAATATCCCTGACATTTTAAAAGGCGTCACTCAAACCTTTATCCCCCCACTGGCACTTGGCTGGCATCAAAGAAAAAAGTCACAACATTTTAAATTATACGAAAAGGTCACTCGAAATTTCGCACAATTACTCAATATCGATCCTTGGTTGATCCATCCCTATCATGATGTTCTAAATAATATTGATTTTTCAGAGCAAGAAAATTTAAATTTACTTTCAGAAAAAGTCGCAATTATTCTGAAGAAAATTCAAAAAAAATACGAAGAATACCATATCAAACAAAAGCCTTTCGTTATCATCAAATCTGATTCAGGCACTTATGGCATGGCCATCATGAGTGTATTTCACCCTGATGATGTCAAAAACCTAAATCGCAAACAACGTAACAAAATGACAAGCTCAAAAAGCGGAACAGCCGCTTGCCATTTTTTAATTCAAGAAGGTATCTACACCCAAGAAACCTTAGGATCACATCATGCCGTGGCAGAACCTGTGATTTATATGATAGGACAACATGTTGTGGGTGGGTTTTATCGTTTTCATCAAAAAAGAACAGATCACGAAAATTTAAATACACCTGGCATGCATTTTCAAACTCTAGAAATTAGCTCAAAACCAGAATCTCAGTATCAGACAAATCGATTTTATGCTTACACTGTTATTGCACGATTAGCATTAATCGCAGCAAGCAAAGAGATAGGAGAAACAAAATGAAACTCGCCGTCCTTATCGACCCACTTGAATCCCTTCATCGTGAAAAAGACACAACGCTTGGTTTACTCCTAGCGGCTCAGAAAAATAAAATTGCTATTTTTTATATGACCCTTGAAGATATATTTCTTTACAACAACACTCCTTTTTCTTATTCGAAAAAGATACACCTAACGATGCATAAAAAAAAATGGTTTGAAATCCAAAAAACAGAAAGCCTGCCCTTAAGTTTTTTTGATTTCATTTTCATGAGAAAAGATCCACCCGTGAATTCAGCTTATATTCACGCAACACAAATTTTAGAGTTCGCCGAAAATCAAGGTGTGCGCGTCATAAACAAACCTCAAAGCTTACGTGAGTATAATGAAAAAATGATGATTCATTTTTTCGAAGATTTATATCCAGAAACACTTATCAGCGCAAGACAAGAAGACATAAAAAACTTCATAAACACAAATAAAACTATCATTTGCAAACCCTTGGATGAGATGGGTGGAAAAAATATTTTTAAAATTACTAAAACAGATTTAAACAAAAATGTAATCTTAGAAACACTTACGAATTATGGAAAACAACACATCGTTTGCCAACGTTATTTACCTGAAATCAAACATGGCGACAAACGTATTCTTATGGTCAAAGGAAAACCTTTACCCTATGCGCTCGCGCGTCTTCCTAAGGCTGGCGAAACAAGGGCAAATCTGGCTTCAGGTGGCATGGCAAAAGGCCTTAAATTATCAAAACGCGATCATGAAATTTGTGAAATCCTTTCTCCTTTCTTAAGAGAAAAAGAATTGGATTTTGTTGGCTTAGACGTCATTGGGACTTATTTAACGGAAATTAATATCACCAGCCCCACTTGCGTTCGAGAACTTGAAAAAATTTACAAAATTAATTTTTCAAAACAAATTTTAGATGCATTAATTCTCTAAAGGGGTTTAACGACAGCTAATATTACAATTAAAACTAAAAATATCACAGGAATTTCATTAAAAACACGATAAAAAATGGCTGTATGAACATTACGATTATAATAAAAATCCTTTCTTATTTTTCCGCAATAAAAATGATAAATCAATAAACCCATCACCAACGCTAATTTGATATAAAGCCATGTCGGATAAAACGAATAAAAACGCAATAATAACAATCCAAAGAAAACAGTGAAAAAAGCACTGGGCATCATAATTGCATAATAAAGTTTTTTTTCCATTATCTTAAAACGCTCGACGCTTACCCTGTCTTCTGCCATCGCGTGGTATACAAACAAACGGGGTAAATAAAATAAACCCGCAAACCATGCCACCATAGAAATAATATGAAACGCCTTCAGCCAAAGCATCATTTTTCCTTAATAAATTATCAAAAAAAATATAGTCTATTTTTCATACATTTTTAGAAATTTCAACTATATTTAAATTGTTAATTTTCATGGAGGGAAGTCATGCCTGACGAACAAGGAAAACCTCCCCTGGGATATAAAATAAAATCTCAAGACGATTTAACAATCACAAAAGATAGCATGGGGGTAGAAAAATCAAAACATACTGTTACACAAGCTCGAAAAAACCCAAAACCAGAAAAACTAGAAAACCCTGAAAAAATACAAAAAAAACGTTTTGCAAAAGAGAGCAAGCATGCTTTTGAAGCAGGTATTGCAAGTTTTTATCGTTATCTTTTAGGGCCTGATCGTGCTCCAAAAACACGAAGTATTAGAGATTTTGGCATTCTTTCCAATAAAATTCCTGGCTTTACTACTTTTACAGATGCCGCTGATGATTATTCTAATCCCTGCCATAGATTAACAACAGCACGAAATTTAGCAACAGCCGGCATGGGGAGTCTTTTGGCAGCAAATTATTTAATGCAAGAAAACGATTGCCATGCAAAAAATTTTGGATTTAACGATAAAGGTAAATTAGCCCGTATTGACTTTGATCATAGCCTTTCACCACTCAATAAATTTGAAGGTTATTTCATAGAAACAAAAGTAGCAAACAAAACTATCAAAGCTGGTCAAGAGAATGAACCACAAAAGTATGTTTTTGAAAGAATACCTGAAAATGGAATCATTGAAGATTTTGAAGAATATCATCAAACTAAAGCTGTTCATTTTTGTTTTTCAACGGTCACACAAAAAGATTTATCAAATTTAGTATTGGCAGAAAGCTTTACCCCCTACAATTCCCCTTTTTTATTCGGCAGAGGTTCACGTAATCAAATTGAAAATTTTAATTTAGGTGTTGCCGTTGCTGATATTGAAGAAAATCTTGATAACAAAGAATATCAACTAGACAAATGGAAAATCTTTTTGAAAGCCTCTCTTTTAACAAAAGACATGATAGAAAACATATTACGTCCTAATATCGGTGATGAGGAACTATTAATTAAATTGCGCGATCACATCTTTGATCGATTCCAACAAGTAACAAGTTATGTACTTTCAAATCCTTCTTTTCAAAAAATTATGGAAAAATATGGAAATGAAATGATAGAACAAACAAAACAAGAAATTAATGACTATAACACCGAATTTGAAAAACCCCGCGATGCTTTCTTAAAAGTAACACCTCTTTCTAACCTGGCTCAGTATAAAGATCATGAAAACCATTTTACAAAAACTGAATTAACTGAATTAAATGCGAAATTAAAAAAACTAGAAAAAATGATTTCTGAAAAATTAAATAAATTTAATTCAAAAGATCAATCTTTTTTAGTAAAACTCAAACAAATCGATGATCTCCTAGAAAGAATAAATCAACTTTTTTACAATGGGAAAAAACCAGAAGATCTAAAATATATAAAAGAAAGCATTAAAAACCTATGTGATGGAATTAATAACTACACTACTCAATTAAAAGGAGCAATAAAATATCTCAAAAAACAAGAAAGTA
>C687J35504_10002477_pt1 | contig 12524 bp, 14 predicted proteins | sample RifCSPhighO2_02_FD_35504 | JGI IMG/M metagenome (IMG submission 35504) | reverse complement strand
CCATCGAGCCGCGCTGTCTGATCGCCCGCCTGCGCCGCATCCGCTCGCCCCGCCACGTCGTGGTGGTGCGCTGATGTTGCGGGTGATGGTTGGCGGTCCGCTGGCTGTTGCCATGGGATTCACGCTAACGGGCATGGCCTATGGCTACTGCCAGGGCGTGAAGATCCCGATGCACGCTGTGGCGGCCGCGCTCACGATGTTCGTCCTTTCCGGCGTGGTTGCCTGCCACGCCATCATCAAGGACATCGACTCCTGATGTCCCTCCCCGCCCGTTTCCGTTCCTCGGCGCCTTGGTTCAACCTCGGCGCCGTCTTCTTATTTAAAATATGCTATACTAGTGTTACACGCTACACGTTTCACGTTACACTTATCTATGTCCACCCTTGCCACTAATTCTAGAGCAAAATTTGATTATGATATCCTTAAAATCTATGAGGCCGGCATTGTGCTTTCCGGACAAGAGGTGAAATCCGTGCGTGGCGGTAATGTTTCGCTTAAAGGCGCTTATGCCACGCTCAAAGCCGGCGAGGTCTGGCTGTTAAACGCGCATATCAGCCCGTATAAAAAGGCCGGAGCGCTTCCCAGTTATGATCCGACCCGTAGCCGCAAGCTTTTATTGCGCGCCCGGGAAATTAAAGAGCTTATGGGTAAGCTTGAGGCCGAGCGCTTGACACTTGTACCGTTATCCGTGTATACTAGGGGACGCCGTTTGAAAGTTGAACTTGGGCTTGGTCGCGGCCGCAAAAAATACGAAAAACGCGAGGTAATTAAGAAACGCGCGGTTGATCGAGAAATCCGAGAGAAGTTAAAACGGAAAGCTTGAAAATTTGGGGATGAACGGCTTTGATGGAGAAGATTCTCAAGGTGTGCAAGGAGAGCACGCGCGTACGCTCTAAAATCTTCGCGCAAAGAGATACATGCCAAAAACGTATTCTCAACAGTAGCGAGCGCGTTTCGCGCTCCTGCTTTTGCCCGCGCCTAATAACGCTGGGCACATCAGTCCTTGACTCCTCTAAAGGGTTGCTGGTGTAATAAGAGGATAGGTATCACATTATGTGCCACGATGTGATTTCCGAATCTTGGCAGGTACTCGGCAGAATATTGTTTGTACACTTCGATTTCTGCTTAAAACCAAAAGAGTACTAACCTTGTAGTGCATCAAGAGTTCACTATTTCCAGACAGGGGTTCGATACCCCTCATCTCCACCACTAAAAATGCGAATATCACGACACAGACCAAAGCCAGTTCAAGCCACGCTCGTTCGCTACAACGAGTGGATTCGCGTACCGCAAGTACGCGTGATTGACGAGCATGGCGAACACCTGGATGTTATGGATACTTCCAAGGCGCTTGCGCTTGCGCGCGAGCGAGGAATGGATTTGGTGGAATTAAATCCCGGAGCCAATCCGCCGGTTGCAAAGATTATCGGCTATGGCCAGTTTAAATATCAAAAGGAGAAGGAGATTCGCAAGCAAAAAGTACACGCCAAGACCGTGGAGGTAAAAGGAATCCGTCTTTCACTGCGTATTGGTGAGCATGATCTTCAGGTGCGGCGCGATCAGGCGGAGCGTTTTATGTCAGAGGGGAATCGAGTGCGTGTTGAAATTATTCTCAAGGGCCGTGAGCGTGAGCACGCAGATCTCGCGCGCAAGATTCTTGAGAATTTTGTTGCCTCCTTGCCAAATATAAGGATAGATCAACCATTTGAGCGTCAAGGAGGAATACTCTCTATGGTAGTAGCTAAGAAATAATTCGTATACGAACCAACGAACTATAACGAAATCACGAAATTTAATTGTTCGTAGTTTTGTCCCCTTTCGTAGGTTCGTACACATGTATGAAATTAAAAACTCCAAAATCACTCTCCAAGAGATTTAAAGTTACCAAAAAGGGAAAGGTTTTGATCCGCAAAGGTGGGCAAGATCACTTTAACGCGCGGGAATCAGGAAATGTAACGCGCACCAAACGGCGCGATATTACGTTTTCTGAGCACCATGCTCCTAATGTTAAGAAATTAATGCCATGGAATTAAAGGAATTAAGTTAAGAGTTGATGAGTTAAGAGTGTATTATACTCATAACCCGTAACTCATAACCCAGACACTATGCCACGAGTCAAACGAGGAACACACCGCGTAAAGCGGCGCAAAAAATATTTACAAGCTACCAAAGGGTACATGTGGGGACGCAAGTCCAAGATTACCCTGATGATTCCGGCTGTGCTCAAAGCCGGCGCGCACGCCTATGTTGATCGTCGCCGCAAAAAGCGTGAATTTCGCGCGCTTTGGAATATCCGGGTCAATGCCGCGGCGCGTGAAGAAGGGATGAAGTACTCCACTCTAATTGCGGCACTTCATAAAAAAGGCATTGCCCTTGATCGCAAAGTGCTGTCCACCCTGGCCATTGAATACCCTCAGGTCTTTTCAAAGATTGTGATGAGTGTTAAATAAATCTGTAATGAAAAATCCCCGCTTAAGCGGGGATTTTTATTTTTTTCTGGCGGGCGCTAGTGAACGAAGTGGGAACGTGGTTTAGGGAGAATCGCGCCTATATTTCAGCGTAATATCAAATATCCGATACTATCTTTGCTTCTTTATTGCCAAGGCAAACTTGATGCTGCATATCCCACAGAAGATATCGCAGTGTTGCACTTTCCTCCGGCCTCGTCTCGCTTGAAATCAAGCGGTTGATATTTCGGCGAAAAGCCTTTTGAGAACGCTTATATGCATCTCCCGCTGTATGACCTTTGATTAAGGTAGTACCTATTAAATTTGATGGCCCAGAGAAAAGCTTGGCGAGAGAGTCATCCTGAGGATGGGTACGAAAATTATTCAAACGCATAAATGTAAAATCAGCGTCATAACCAATATATGCTCGAGCACCGGCCTTTACACATGCAGGACCAAGTATCGCCCCAGAAGCGCATGCAAGCGCATACACGATAGTTTTGGCAAGCATACTCTCATTGTTCCGCACCCGCATGATAATCTCATTTTCATGACCCATGATCAAATCAGGGCCCCCATGGCCATTGAATAAAACAAGATTCGGTTGCTTATGTTGCAAAAAACTCTCTACATTTTTACGCTTCGCCCTCTTTCCCTCTAAATCGAACACATCCATCCGCTTTTCTTTTGCACGCTCAATTATTTCATCATTCCATGTTGCAAGATATCGAGTTGGATAATCATGCCGGGGACGCGTAAAAAGAACACTACTCCCCATATGTTTCGTAAAGTTTTCCCTCTTTAAGGCTGCGCAAAAAATTCATTTCAATCTCAACCATTTTTTTCCCAACTTCATCCCCTTCTTCGACATGTTGAATGATCTGATCTCTCGAATATTCCCCATCGGCTCCCACCGAAACAGAAATATCGTCAGGCAATGTTTGTAGGCGAGCGATAACAAGTTCTTTGATTTCGTCTTCCATACAGGTTCAGATAATCTTTAATTCTTGTAATTTTTGTAGTATAAGTTCCCCGAGCTTAGTATCATTATTAATTTCAGTGTATGCCACATTCCATGTAATGGGGCCCCTGTCAGACAAAACTAAAACAATCTCAGAGCGGAGATTGAGGGGTAGATTCGCGTAGATTTTGAAAAATTGATCTTTCATATCACCCTATATTCGCTATACATTGAAAGAGTTCTCACCACAAATACAGTATACCATAGCGACACAGGGTGTAAAACCATACTTTTAATCACGCCTACCCTGACTTGTCGCAATGCTTACAAGTCAAGCATTGAGGGTTAATTACTGAGGGTGTTCTAGATCGCTCTCCAACGCTTGGGCCGCGCTCCCCACACTTCCCCCATACAATTTCTCGGCTAACTCCTTCAGCCGCTCGTTCAATGTCTCGGGGTTGCTCTGTGACCACCGATACAACACCGGGAAAACCAATGACATAAGAAAATATCAATATATTCTGATTTAGTTTTTTTGCCATAGTTTCACCTCCCCAGCTTTGAACGCTCCATTGAGAAAGATATCCTAAAGTACTGGCTACTATCATTGCGGCGCCAATAGTTTCTATCAAATTATTTTAATCATATTCTTTCGCTTGGACGATATGATTTGCTAAAATAAGTAGAAAAAGTAGTAGAAAACTGCTACCCTGATACCTTAAAACTTTCCTAACTCCTACTCGATCTTCTTTTGTCATATTATTCAAACTGACTACAGTCATCCTGTCCTTATTATGCCAAACCTTGACGGGAATGTAAAGAAGAAGGCAAAAACTAAAACCACCCTTGCGGGTGGTCTATCTTGCTTAAGTGGATGGCGGGCCGTACGGGATTCGAACCCGTGATCTTCTCCGTGACAGGGAGACGCGATAACCGGACTTCGCTAACGGCCCACAATATAATTAGTGCCAGTATACTGAATTTATATATATGCGTCAAGCCATTGTATTAGTCAAATACATTTTGACTAATACACCTTGTTGTGCGCAGGTTGCGAATGATGTATAATATTCCTAAGGTCGAAAGTCATTAACTAATCTTTAATTAAAATAGCTATGCTTTACTCGTGGATAGCGATTGGAGTCGGAGCAGTTTTGTTCATTTGGAGCGTCGTGGTCTTTAACTCTTTGGTCGGGAAAAGAAATCGTGTCAAGAACGCGTGGTCAGATACAGATGTTCAGCTTAAGCGTCGTTACGATTTAGTTCCGAATTTAGTAGAAACAGTAAAGGATTACAAGGGATACGAGGCATCTGTTCTAGAAAATGTTACCAAAACAAGAACGAGCGCGATGAATCAAAGTGGCGGGGTGGCCGGTAGAGCCCAAGCTGAAAATGCGTTGTCCGGCGCTTTGAAAAGTCTGTTTGCCGTTGCCGAGAATTATCCGCAACTCCGAGCATCGGAAAATTTTCAAAAGCTCCAAGATCAACTTTCCTCTCTTGAAAACGACATTCAATCCGCAAGACGGTACTATAACGCCGCGGTGCGAGAGCTAAACAATGCGGTTCAGGTTTTCCCGGCCAGTGTGGTGGCTGGAGTTTTTAGCTTTAAGCAATCGGAATTTTTTGGCGCAGACGAGAGCGAAAAAGGCGCGGTAAAAGTGTCATTTTGAGATTAGATATGGAAAATAAGCGCAGCAATGCCACTTCGAGTTTTGTGATTGTTGGCGTTCTGCTGACGCTTTTTGGCTTTCCTCAAGTCATTCAAGCCAAGACAGAGGCAGTAAACAATTTTAACGCCAACATAACCATTCAAAAAGATGGTTCGGTTTTTATTGCTGAAACCATTATTTATGACTTCGGCTCAAATCAAAAACACGGAATTTTTAGAGACATACCATTAACGGCCGTAAACGGGCCGCGGTTGAATATCAGCGTCTCCGGCGTAAGCAATGAAGTTGGACAACCTTATCAATACGCAACTTCAATTGTAAATAATGTTTTACAAGTCAAAATCGGCAATCCCGACGCGCTCATTACCGGCATTAAAACCTACATCATCAATTACCAGGTTTATAATGCCATTCGGACATTTGATGACCACGACGAATTGTACTGGAATGTTACCGGAAATCAGTGGCCGGTAGCGATTCAAAACGCAAACGCTTTGGTGATTCTGCCGGATTCGCCCATGTCAAATGTCAGAATGGATTGTTTTACCGGATCGCAGGGCAGTACTCAAAAAAATTGTGCTTTTAATCAGAGTGGTTCAAACGTTAGTTATTCAACGACGCAACCCCTTAATGCAAATGAAGGTTTAACCCTTGTTCTCGGAATACCTTTGGGATACATACAGAATACTTATGTTCCGCCGCAACAAACGTACCCCGCATCTAATACATCAACTGCGAATAGTAATTTTCTTTTTGGGATTTTCCTGGGCCTTTTCATAATCTTCATTTTTGTATTGGTGAGTTTATTTGCGTGGCGAGCCAAAACAGCCAAGCCAAAACCAGTCATTCCCAGCGAGCTAAAAGGCCAACCGGTAGTTCCAGAATATAATCCGCCTGATAATTTACCCCCGATTGAAATAGGCGCGCTCTTGGATAGCCGAGTAGACATTACCGATATCTCATCGGTCATTATGGACTTGGCTGTCAGAGGTTACCTCAAAATTCGCTACACGGTTCAGGAAATTCGTTTTTGGCCGGACAAAAAAGACTTTGAGCTTATCAAGCTTAAAGACGGCGCTGATCTGGCTCACCCCGCGGATAAAATAATTTTTAAATTATTATTTAAGAGCCGCGGCAGGGTAAAGCTAAGCGATCTGAAAGAACAAAAAACTACTTTCCAATCCGACATTAAAAAAATTCAAGAAGACACGGAACAGCATCTGCGCGATGAGGGGTATTTTGATCGGACAACAAAAGACAAGTCAAAAAAACTGAAAACTTACTTATTCATGGCCACCGCTATTTTGTTCATTGGAACTTTTCTGCTCACCATTTCTCCAAGCTGGTTTGGGCTTATATTCATCGCTTCGTTTGCGGGATTTGTGGGAGCCGTCATAGTTATTCCTATAATGATCATGCGGTTAGCTAATAAATTAACGCCGCGAGGAATTGCCGCGCTTGGAAAAATTTTGGGGTTCAAAGAATTTTTGCAGTTGACCGACAAAGATAAACTGCGGCTTCTCAACGCCCCGGAGTTGCAACCCGAAATGTTTGAAAAATTTTTGCCCTACGCAATGGTCCTGGGCGTTGAGGATAAGTGGGCTCAAAAATTTGAGGGTATTTATAACACGATTCCGAATTGGTATGAAGACCCAACGGCAGCCAGTTTTGACAGTTACATTTTCGCGCGCAATCTGACTTTCTTTAACAGTTCTTTCAATCAGGTTTTCAGCATCGCCTCTCCGGGATCAAGCAGTGGTTTTGGCGGCGGAGGTTTTTCCGGCGGCGGATCCGGAGGTGGCGGCGGCAGAAGCTGGTAAAATCCCTTAAAGGGAAAATATGATAGATATATTTAAACAAAAGAAAATATTATTTGGTGTGATACTTGTTATCGTTCTTACCGGGGCATTTATATTTACTTGGTTGTTTATATATGAGCCCGGAACAACGGTTGTTTCTGACGGTAGCGGTAGCATTGCGATTGTATCGGGGAGCATCACCGGGCTCCCGCTATTCACCGGGGAGAAAGATGCGCGGACCACATTTCTCTCCATTATTAATCCGGAAACGGCAGCGATAGAGAGTATTCAAGAACAACAGGGTGAAGCAACAACATACCAGGTTGAATCTTCGCCGGGACTGAAAATGGTCATTGTGCGTTTCTTTGATTTGGAAAGCGGGGCATACTACTTTGGCGCAAGTAAAATCGTGCGGGCTTCTCCCGGAGAGTCCAATGTCACCAATGTTGATATGCAGGAACAGCGCGTGAACGGAGATACGACATGGTGGAATAATCCGAAATTTCCGGCGCCACTCCAAAGGCTTTTTTCGGTCATTTCAAATATTCCCTTGATACTTTCCGCCTTCGCCGCTGAAACTGCGCCCGCGGATGGCGCAAAACCGATAGTTGGCGTTGTTGGAAATGACGGTTTCGCAAATGCATGGGTTGAACAAGAACTTGCGAAAAAAGGGTTTGAACTTATTGGACTCGATGAGAAGATGGCAAAGGCTTGCGATTTAGAGTACGACCTGCAACGTCGGGGTTTTATAGATCCTGCCTACCACCTAACGCCAACCCGACAAGAACCGAATTTTATAGTCAATGTGGATTTGAAGGCTGAAAAGCGGCTAATCTACCCGGAGAAGAGCGGGAGACTAGAAAGGTATAACGTCACGACAATAAAAGTATCGTTCATTGACGTGAAAACGGGTCAGNTTATCGCAGAAAAGAGCTCCANGGAGACATACAAAGATCCGCACGATTTTGCAAGGGAGATTGCGAAGGGATTNATCGGTCGCGTCGGCGAAACCGGCCCGGATGCCATAGAAATACTCCCCATTCACTCCATCGGAAGTGAAACCGCTTACCGAGTCGGCCGTTTCCTGGTCGGAACGGTTTCGAAAGATAGCGGAAGAGGCGGTTGGAGGCGTCGGGAAGAAAGAAAAAGCCCAGCCAACCCCTGCTACCGCCCCCACGCCTTCGCCAACACCCACTCCGACAACTGCTCCAACCCCGATATGCGATGTTGAAGGCTGGGACAAATGTGTTGGCCCCCAACCTGATGTCTATTGCGAACTTGGTGAAGATTGTGACCGCGTTCTAAGTTGGGAAATAGAATTGTACGAAAAGTGTGGAAAAGAGAACCACTGTACTCAAGCTGATATAGGTTGGTAAAATTTCCCTGTCGTTTAGTACTGTAACTGTATATGAAAAACAATGTGCCGATGAAAATAATTTTGCTATCTGCCGCGCTCATCGGAGCTGTTGGTTATTTTGTAGTCACAAAAAATAGGCCAGCGCCTATCGTCCCCTCACAAACATCAATAGACGCGACGCAAACTGCTAATCCGACCCCAACACCCGATCAAAGTTCTCCGACTAATGAAATAGCAAACTGGAAAATTTATCGGAATGAGGAGTATGGATTTGAGTTTAGATATCCGGAAGACGCGCGTTTGGATGTCAATCGTGAAGATATCCTAAGGGTTTTTAAGAATTTTGACCCTAAAAAAGATACTTGGAATAAGAGCCGTACAAAAGAAAATATTCAGCGGATAAACATCGCGGAGTATATACGTATATACGAAAAGTACGACCCCAATCCTGTGTTTAGCGTACAAACTATCGGAGCAAATAAATCAGTAATCATGGAAGACACTTGGTTAACAATAGATCATTGTGGTACAAGATTCAGTGACGCAGAGACTACGACATTTATGGGGTACAAAGCTAAAAAGGTAATAGATCATCTTGAAGTGTTTGGGGAAAAGGGACCATATATCGCGGAAGAACTTTTTCAATATTGTTTAAATTATCCTTTGAGCCCGATTATTATTGATTTTCATGGTGACATAGGAGAATTGATTTTCTCTACTTTTAAATTTATTAAATAGAAACTCAATTTACTCATAAGAAATAATATGATATAATAAAATTATGAACAAAAAGATTATCATCGCGATTCTCATTGTAGCCGCGCTTGTGGCTGGCGCCGCGTATTTGCGCGGTCTTTTTGATGAAAAAGCAGCCGTGGTTATTGATGAAAGAAACGACGCCATCTATGCCGCGCTCGCCGCGGCCGGGATAGAGAACGCGCTCGTGGATGTGACCGACGCGCGCACGATAGTGGACTACGAGGTGCCGGGCGGCATGAACAAGGAGGTCGCGCTTTTCTATGTGCTCGGCGCGGCGGCCCGGTATGCCGCTGCGGAATCAACCATAACCGCGACATTGTTTGAAAACGAATCGGCATCGGAAGAAGCAACGGTTTCCGCGCGGGATGCGCGCGCGTTCCTTAACCGGGAAATAAATCTTCAGGAGTTTCGGGAAAAGATAGTCCGCGCGGCGCCTTTTTCTTTCCGTAACGGTAAACATTGGATTGGATTCGTCCGCCGGGCGTCGTTTCTGATTCTGCCAGCCAATGCAAGTGTCATCGATCTCGAACTTGAGTCTAGCGATATAAAAGCCGGACCACTGATAGAATGCACAAAAAAGCTTCGTGCTCTTGAGGCCCAGTGTAACGACCCGGACCCAAGTCGTAATGCGGCATGTCTGAACGAGGCAAAAAGGGCGTTCCTCGCCTGCATACTGCCGCCCGGCAACAAATGGCAACGCGCGCTTCCCGGTTTGGATCATGAAACGAAAGACGACAGATATGACGACTTTATGGAGCTCGTAGAGGCATCGAGCGGGCTTCGCAACGCTTTTGCCGCGGTGCCTATTGTCAAGCTCGGTGAAGCGGCGGTAGTTGTCGTTCCCGGACCGGGGGTGGGTGGAGGAATATGGGCCAAAATATGGGGCGCCGTGGTGAGTTTCTTCGGTGGTAAGGCAACAAACACTGTGACTACTCCTTCCGATGCGGAAGAAGAAAAAAAGGAAACCGACGTATCTGTTTTCACACCCGCAACCTCGCTACAATTTATCGTTGACACATCAGAGGCGACTCGCAGTTCCATTGAGGGGCATCCGCACGCGACCTATATGCGACAATATAGACCAGATAGACATTCGGATACAGCGGGACTTTATTTCGCATTGACCACTGCGATAGAGCCGAAGGTGTATGTGAAAATGGCGGCAACCGATGGTCCAAGCCGCGATGTCCTGGCGATGGGATTTCAGCTGGCTTCGTCCTTTGCCCAGTACAGGACCAGGTCCTACGAAGCGTGGAGCCAGCCGGCTACCGGCGAGCTTCCCGGCGTTGGTCTTGACGCGGGTCAAGGGCCAGCGATTGTTGAGCCATCCTCGCCTACAATTACGCCAACCCCAACCACCACGCCTACACCAAAACCCACGCCAACGCCTGCAACAACGACACCGCCAACTAAACCAACTCCCGCGTGCACATGGACATGCGGCAGTTGGGGCGCATGCTCTTCCAGCGGTACCCAAACCCGCGCCTGCGTTTCCTCGCCATCTCCATGCGCCGGAATTAATCCAAATTCAACTTCACAAATCTGTAAGCCATCTTGCAATATCCCCGCGTTTCAGGCGTGCGCGAACACCTTTAGTTTGCAGGGATGCATTAACGCTTGTCCGTATGTATCGGCAACCTGTCCGCCGGGGACTCCTCCAGATACGGATTGCAAAGAAACCGATAAGGCTTGCTCCGATGCTTGTTGGAACAAAGCCGATGCGCATCTTGACGGTTGTCTGACATCAAACAATTGCACCAAGGAAGAAGTCGTTGCTGGCGGAGGCGGAGCACAAAGGTAATTTCTGTAAAAAACAAACCACCCCGGCCGCGGTCGGGGTGGTTTTTGGTTTGGAGATGTGATATACTAATATATATGCCTGAAAGCGCAATAAACTACGGTAAGGAATTATTAAGCTGGGAAGTAAGCGATCATCACGGCCATGAGCGCGGAACCTTTTGGTATGTGGCGGCGGCCGTTATTGCGCTAGGTACGCTGATTTACGCGGTTTTAACGCGCAATTTTCTTTTTGCCTTCATTATAATAATGTTTGGCATTATTATTGTGACACATACCTTGCGGCCTACTGGCCAGTATCGATTTTCCATTACGGAGCGAGGCATTGTTTTAGGAAAGCGTTTTTATCAATGGAAGGATATGGTGCAGTTTTGGATTGTCTATGAGCCGCCGGCCGTAAAGACACTTTATTTTGATTTTGGAGGACTGAGACCGCGCCTTCCAGTGTCGCTTGAAAATACTGATCCCAATATGGTACGCAAGACACTTTTAAAGATGCTTCCAGAAGACACTGCGCAAACTGAAGAGCCAATGTCGGACTGGTTCGCGCGGATGTTAAAATTGTAACAAAAAAATCCAGCCTCTCCTGCCCCCGCGAGCCCCGCACCATTCCTCTGCGCCCGCGAGGAATCGAACCTCGATCACAAGCTCCGCAAGCTCGCATTCTGTCCATTGAACTACGGGCGCACAGGATTGGTGCGGGGTCAACATTAATTGTTTCTATTCTACATGATTCGGTTTAATTTATCAAGCCCCGTGGAAGATGTATCGCATATAGCTCGGGGTGTTGCCGCACAACTCAAACATCTGGAGGTCCGCACAGTTGAGGATCTTCTTTTTTATTTTCCCGCGCGGTATGATGATTTGAGCAAAATTACTTCAATGCGTGATGCGCGAGTAGGGGAGAGGGTAGTTTTACTCGGCAAGGTTGAGCTTATAGAAACACAGCGCAGTCGCTATCGCAAGAAATTGATAACCTCAGCAGTTGTCTCGGATGCAACCGGCAGCGTGCGCGCGATTTGGTTTGCCCAGCCCTGGATTTCAAAAATTTTTAAAGGCGGCGATGAAGTGTATTTGGTAGGAGAACTCAAAGACGATGGAAGCGGCGCGTATCTTTCTTCGCCGGTTTATGAAAAAGTCAGTCGCAATGAAGCGACTCATGTGGCGCGCATTGTCCCAGTATATCCGTCTACTGAAAAGCTTTCTCAAAAACAAATCAGGTTTTTGATGCGCAATGCCTTGCCTATGGCACGCGCGATTTTAGATCCGCTCCCGGAGGATTTGCGGGTACGCTATCAATTGGCGCCGCTTCCCCACGCACTTGCACAGATCCATTTTCCGATAAATGAAGTACAACTTGAATCAGCGCGGCGGCGTTTAAAATTTGATGAACTCCTGCGGCTCCAGCTTTTTGCGGCGTACCTTAAGCGCGAACTTAAGAAAGTGCCCGCGCCATCTATTACATTTCGTGAAGATAAAACAAAACAATTCGTGGAAAGTTTGCCCTTCAAACTAACTGAGGCCCAGCGAAAAGCCGCTTGGGAAATTATTGGAGATATCGGCAAAGCGCGGCCGATGAATCGTTTGCTTGAGGGCGATGTGGGGTCTGGAAAAACCGTGGTAGTGGCCGTTGCGGCGTTGAATTGTGTGTTGGGTGCTTGCCCCTCACCTGGCCTTCGGCCACCCTCTCCCACCCGGGGAGAGGGAGTAAAAACAAATCCCCCTCCCTTGGTG
>C687J35504_10002475_pt1 | contig 12527 bp, 9 predicted proteins | sample RifCSPhighO2_02_FD_35504 | JGI IMG/M metagenome (IMG submission 35504) | reverse complement strand
ATCGTCTGCTTTTTGTTAAAAACAAAAAAATTAAGCAAAAATTTTTGGCCTCTCTTCCCTCAAACGCAAAAACCTGGGGTTTTCTTTCAGGCACTAACTATTTGTTTTTTGGGTGCTGCATTTGTATCTGCTTTACCAGGATTTCTACCCACGCTTTTCCCTCCGCGTGCACGGTATAGCGGTGTTGCCTTTAATTATACTCTTGGACAGGCCCTGTTGGGAGGAACAACCCCCCTCGTTGCTACAACTTTGGTTTCATGGACAGGAGATCCAATCACTCCAGCTTATTATCTTATGTTGAGTGGTTTTTTGGGGGTACTTGCCTCTATTTTTGCCAAACCCCTTCATCAAGAAGTTTTGTTGAACTCTTTATTATCAAGCATTCCCTTTACAAGAAAAGGCAAGCTCACGTCATATCGGTACTCTAAGTCTGTATGATTGTCAGGAAACTCTTCATAGAGATGTTTTACCTTCTGATCTGATAAGGTTTTATGAAGGATTCGTGCCCCAAACTGAAGATGATATTGATCGAAACTTCCACAATCAATATAAAGGGCCTTCAGTAAAGAGAGATTTAGGATGCGCGTTTGAGAAGGAAAAGCCGGATCATGTGTAAGCCAGTTTTGCCAGCGTTCTTTAATCCATTGTCCTGTGTAGAGATCAAAAGGCAATCGAATTCCGAGGTAAGAGGAGGGATCAGGATCATAAGCTGCACAAAATGATAAAAACATCAACGTAATGAACTCTTTATGCGTTAATTTATGAGCCTTCTCAATATGCCTTATAAAAGGTTCAATCTTGTAATCATAGCCACTCAATTCCATAGAAATGAGGGGAACATAGCCACTGACAAGCCATTGAAATCCCATTCCGCCAGAATGGCATGCAACAGCCGACCAAATATCCGGTCGGGTCATGCCATAGGTTATAGCCCCAAATCCACCGGAAGATTTACCAAAGCAAGCCCTAAATCCTGAACCGCCGGTTGGGTAATGAGATTCCACAAAAGGAATCACTTCATCAATTAAAAAAGTTTGATAGTCTCCTATAACGCTACTGTTAATATATTGATTCCCGCGCAAGCGCGTAAAACAATCTGGGAAAACAACAATACAAGGAGGCATTTTATGAGAGAGAATGAGTCTATCGAGTCGCGTTGGTAAATTTTCCCGATCAGGGTGCCAATTGACTAAAGCTAGACCCGAACTATTATAGGGAGCAAGTGCCATTAAGAGAGGATAATGGTGTTTTTCATCATAGTGTGGCGGAAGATAAATAACTATTCTTCGTTCAGGTAGATCGCCGAGAAAATTATTTTCAAGAACCTTAGATCGAAGTTGATGATAAAAAATAACGGGTTGAGGCTTCATAGAAACTCCTTAAATTGAATTGTAGGCTAAGTAGCTACGCGCTGCAGAGAATTTAAGTTCATGTCAACACGTTCAATATGCTTCTTGCTTTTTAAGAGTACAGACGCTCCATTTACAGCTAGCAATCCTATTGTACTTGTTAACATTAAGTAAATTGCCGGAGCTTTTGGATCTCCCGTCCACGAAACCAACGCGGTTGCAGCAAGAGGGGTAATGCCACTAAAAAGGGCTTGGCCTACACTAAATCCAATAGCTGTCCCAGTAACCCGTTCCCTGCTAGGAAATAGCTGCGGCATGAGGCCAGGGGCAGCTCCCATGAACCCAACTCCAACTAAGCTAATGAAAATTTGAACAAAAATGACTGTTCCCAAAGAAAAATGATATTCAAGTAAAGAGAACAGAGGATAGATAGTAATCATAACTCCAAGCGCAGAATAAGACATAAACTTAACAGCTCCTAGGCGATCGGAAAGAAAGCCTGAAAAAGGAAGTAAGACCATCCATAAGCCAATAACACCTGTATTGATAAGAAGGGTAAGAGAAGCAGGAATCATAAGTTTGGTTGTCAACAGAATCTGCATATAAATAGAGACGATATAAAAGGGGATCTGAATGTTTGATCCAATGGCAATCGTGCACAGAAGAGTGAGTTTTTTTTCTCTAAAAAGAGACACCAGAGGAAAACGAGATTGTGGTGGTATAATCTTAATTTGGGAGAAGGAAGATGTTTCCTGAAGCTGTCTTCTATAATAATAAGCTGCGAGACCAAATCCACCCGCTATGAGAAAAGGAATTCTCCACCCCCAGTCTGGCATAAATGAAGCCGTACAAAGAGCCCCAAGCCCTGAGCCAAGAACAGCCCCTAAAAAAGCCGTTGCACACAAAATACTTCCCGCAAGACCAATCCTAGCTTGTGACACTTGTTCTGCAATAAAGACGGATGCACTCCCATATTCTCCTCCAACGCTAAACCCTTGAATGAGCCGGCAAAGGATGATGATGAAAGGAGCAAAAATTCCTATTCTTGCATACGAGGGCGTAAGCCCGATAATTACTGTTGGTAAGGTTATGAGCAGAATAGAAGTCAAGAGAGCTTGCTTTCTTCCATAACGATCTCCCACATAACCAAAAAAAGCACCTCCTATGGGTCGCATGATAAACCCCGCAGCAAATGCACCTAAGCTTGCCATTAATGATAGCGTAGGATTTAAAGATGGGAAAAAAACAGGTGCGAGAAGGGAAGAGAAAAAACCAAATAAGGTAATGTCGTAAAACTCTAAAGCAGTACCAGCCATAGCAGCAGATACGTTTTTTATTATGCTCATAAACCCCCCATTTATGAATGTTAAATAAATTTTTAGCTAATTTTTATAGTTTCTTCAATATCGCTTTTAAATGGGGCTATACATCTTTGAGATAGCGCCTATATGTAATTCATGCTTCACAAGCATGTATTAAAAATTATAATTATAAATAGTGGTCGTTGTTAAAGTATTTTTTAAGTTTAGTTTTTTACTTCTCACGTAAAGTGAGAATATGCACAGAAACTCTTTAGCCTCCCTAGAAAGATTCTGTGGTGCCTCCCTGAAAATATTAAAGGAGGATGTGTGGTGATGGTTCCTCCTTTTCTTTATTACAGGGCTGACAGTAAGTTTTAAAGGAGAGTGGTGATGCGAGAAAAGGGGTTTCATTTAGATGACCATTTAAAAGGACAAAAGGCACTTTATAGCTTGATAACACGTTATACCCTTAAAGATAAGCCAATCTTTACCCATTTTCGTTCAACAATCCATAAAAAACATAAGGAGCATCTCCGTATAGAAGATCCTTTATGGGAGCGCGTATGTAGAGAGGTTGTTGATCTCATGGGGCATGCAGGCCAACCTATACGGCAATGTAAGCCAGGATATATCTCTCATAGAAAAGGGGTTATCGCTCTTGATTGCCAAAGTGAAAAAGCCCTTCACTTCGCTCGGCAGTTTGATTTTATTATTTTAGGGAGTCTCAAACCCTATTTTCCAATCCTCAAGGCGGTAAAAGCAAGAAGAACAAAAAGCCTCTAAATTTGTCCTTAGATAAAAGAGCTTGTTTTTATCCTTTCTGTAGGAACTCTATATTTTAATAGGGTTCTATATACTTTTTGACCCAATCAACCTGGTCATTCATAGCGGCATAGGCTTGTTTTGGTGAATCGATGCTATGTCGTGGCTTTAGATTTGCTGCTGAGGAGATGTTTCCTAAAAAAACAAAGGCTATAAAACTAAACGCAATCCATCTCCACATTCTTATTTTCCTTGATAAACTCAGAATGGAAACAGGATAATCCAAACGATCTTAAGAATTCATTAAAATATTAGAGGCTCTCTAACTTCTAATCCCTAATCCTTTGAAAACAGACTCATCTTTAGCGTTCGTCTCTTAAGGTATTCATGATATAAAGAAAGCCAAAATTATAACGGCCACAGGGGCTTTATGAAGCGCTTTATCTCATCGCTGATCATCTTTTCTATGCTGTGGGTGGATGTGGCGCGGGCTATGGAAGAGGATGAGCGCCCCCCATCGCCGCCTATTGTAGCCAAATCTATACCTTCAAACACAACAGAAGAATTACCTCCCTCTCCCTCTGTAGTGCAGGCCTTGTTAAAACAAGTGGGAGAGGAAAAGGACGAGGATGATAAAGATTCTCAACTATCTTCTCCCGAAACACCTTTTCAAGACCCAAAGCCTAGGGAGATAGAATCTCCAGAATCAGATTCTGATGAGGCTATTGATAAGGATGGCAAAGCTGAGGAGGTTCCTCAAGAGAAGCCAGATGAGAAATCACCTCTTTTACCACCACAATCAAACGGCCATGCGTCTTTCCGAGATTCGATTAAAAAAGAAGATTCCAAAAGCTCGTCTAGTTCAAGCTCTTCCTTGACTCCAAAAACAAACAAAGGGAAGGAAGAATCTAGCTCCTCAGATGAAGAAGAAAAAGAGGAGCTGTCCTTAGATGAACGAATCGGAGAATTTTTTGCCTCTCTTGCCGCACTAGAGGACCAAAGGTTTACCTCTGCATCTTCTGTTCTTCGTTCTATCAACCATGAAGATGCAGAAAGACTTCCCTTACTTTCTGCAGCCGCTCAAGACAATGACCTTGAAAACCAGACTCTCCTCTCAAAAGCTTCCTTCCTACGTCAATCGCTTAGGGATATCCTTCAACAAAATAAAGATGCCGTTGCAGAGGAATTTAAGGCCTGGATTCAAGCTAATAAAAACGATCCCAAATGGCTTGAATCAAGGATCATAGACGTCCTTCGTGATTTGTTAAAAAAGCATGATAAATTTCTTCCGCCCTCCTTGCAGGACACATTTAATGATTTTGAGAACAATGCTGGACTTACCACTTTAACCCTACAAGATTGGCTTAAGACCATGGGGTTTCTTCAAGAAGAAGGGCTCGGGGATTTAGGCAAACAACCCCCACTTGTAAAACAATTTTACACCTTCTTCCGAGCGGTTCTTCAATATGATCTGGCATACCACTATCTCACCCAACAATCTGAGGGAATGAACGAGCGGGTCAAAGCCTTTCTCGCTTACTTTCAAAAATACGATGCCGAAGGCCAACATACCCTAAAACAAAAAGCAGCCTCCATTTTAGCATTGGTTACCGCCGCGGGAGCAAGTTGGGGTTTAGAATATATTTTTTTTGCGGATTCATTGGAATTTCTTAGTAAAATAAGCATGAGTTACCGGTGGGAATTTGTCTTTATAGCATCAATATTTCTTGATTCATTTCCCCGTGATTGGGAACTTTTTACTGAATTTTCTGCTCCCAGCAAATCTAAATTTTTAGGTCCTCCACAGAAAAAAATATGGAGAGCTCTGGATTTCATGGGAAAATCTGCGGTAATTTTACCTCTTGCAGGACTCACAGTTTATTATTACTCTTCCGCTTTCACTCTGACATCTTGGCAGGATTTATTGTTTTTTTCCTCTACTTCTGTTTGGTGGCTTGCTCTTGATGCAGCTGCCTCTGTTTTTCTTCAATTACGCATTGCGAATGAAGATCTCCACATAAAATGGGATCAGCTCAAACCTCGTCTTCAAGGAACTTTTATTGAAAAAGTGCCTTTGTTACGTCATATGCTTAAGCAGCATATCCCCTCTGTGCCTGACATTCGGCGCAATGACTTCATTAAATCCCTTAAGACAATGCGTAAAGCTGTTTACAGGATGGAGGGAGATATAATTGCCAAACTTTACAAGGAAATGTACACACTTCTTGCAAAGGACAAGAAAAATACCCCGAAAAATAAAGATAAAAGGGAAGAGTTAGATGCTAGGGAGGCTTTTTTAACTCTTTCTTATGTTAGAAAAGTCCTTGAAAATCACGCGGAGGAAGAAAGTGAAATGATTGTTAAGGCTTCATCCCATCTTTGGCATGATCGTCTTGCAGTAGGATTAGGAACCTTTTTTGCTTTGACGGCAAGTTATGCCCGTTATTTAGTATATCAATATGCAGGAAACTTTTTGTTCCATGAAGCCTTTGGCATTGAAGATAAAATAGTCCTTGGCATTCTCTCTAATGTATTTGCAACGATAGGGTGGCTTTTCCAAGGATTTGGAGAAGAAACAGCCATTGAAGAAAACATCCAAGGGATTTTAGGAAAACGAGAAAAATCTCAAAGCAGTCACCCATGGGCTCGGACCTTCGTGGGAGGGACGTCTGGTTTTATGGGGCTTTTTTTTACTCTCCCTTATCTCGTCACAGGTTTGCTTGCCATGAAAAGCTACTCTCTACCTATCCAAATTATCTGCTTATTCCCTTTCCTTTTTGCCGATGGCAATTCTAATGCGTGGCTTTTAAATGAAACCTATCGCTCCTATATCCATGGATATGATTGGCTGAAGGGAAAGATATGTGGAAATAATTCGCCAAGGATAAGTGTTGAATATAAAAGAGATTGTCTCATTCGATGGCTTGACCGTCTAATCAAATTAGGCAAAGAGGCCGACCCTCAGGTAATAATGGAGTTAGACACTTTCTTAAAGAGTCAAAAAACCCGAGGAAAAGCCACATCAAGAGCTCCAACCCTGGAATTAGAAGACTTTGTTGATTTGGGACAGACAGCTATGTAAATAATAGTCATTGGTCATTAGAGGTTAGAAATTTTCTAATATAAAAGCATTGACACCCGATACGTATCGAGTTGCTCTCAGGGTAATAATAAGAGGTCATTCGTGATTTTAACCTTTAAGTACAAAGAACTTCGGCTGTATTTTGAAAAAGGAGTTTCTTCTAAAATTAAGCAGAGCCATTTAAAGCGTTTACGCATTAGAAAAAGGAAAAAAGACTATGATGCACATGCCACCTCATCCTGGAGAAATCTTAAAGGAACTTTATTTAGAACCTTTAAATTTAACAATAACTGAAGCCGCCAAAGGACTCCAGGTGACAAGGAAAACATTATCAATGTTGGTGAATTGTCATACAGGTATAAGCCCAGAAATGGCTTTAAAACTTGCTAAGGCTTTTAATACCACTCCCGAAAGTTGGCTTAACCTTCAACAGCAATACAGCTTATGGGAATCAGAAAAAGAAGTCGACACATCACACGTTAAAATATTCTCATGGCCTCATCATGGAAAAGAACATAGGGTTTAGAAATTAGTAATTAGCAACCCACCCTCAGCGGGCGCAGAGGCTCATACCGTAGAGTAATGAATTGTAAGACTGGGACTCCGCGGTAGATCCGCGGAGCGTCAGGGTGAGAGGGTTCTGATCCCTAACGACTAATTTTCCTAAGTCGTTGATAAAAGTAGTAAATTTAAGATTCCCCTTTAGGCAAATAAAAGGTATAAACTAGTAATTAGAGGTTAGTAATTAGTTTAGGCCTTCTTTCTAATTACCAATCACTGATCACTAATTTTGGTATTTTATCTTTGTTTGTCTTGATGGCAATGTGTCGTGGTGGTAATAGTCGTGAGAGAAAAATTTAAGAGAAAAAATATATGCATAATATAAAACGCCTTCTCTCCTTAGTCCTCATTGCTGCTCTGGTCTTTCCTGATCTCGCGCGGGCAATGGAGGATGGTGATGATGGAAACCATCATATAACCAGAGCTCTTATTCTTCCACCGCCACAAGAACCAGAGCAACCAGAAGACAGTCTGAACCCTAGCACAGTTAGCACCGCAACCGTAACAACCTCAGATCCTGGGCAACCTCTCTTCTCTCTCTCACCCCCCACGAGTCCTTTTTCTTCTTCTCCTCCAGATGAAAAAGGTTCATCGTCTAGCTCTTCATTATCGAGCTCCGATAATCTTACATCTGTATCTCCTCCAGCATCCATAAGCCCAACTTCCGGCAGTTCAAGCCTTTCATCGTCCCCCACTAAAGAAGACCCCCACAAAACAACTGCACAGCTCTCAAATTCTGAATCTTCGCCAGGAAGCTCACCTCCAGATTCTAGTGTTGTTGTTGGGAGCTTGCAAAAAACTGGTGTTCCATTAGCAACTCTTAGGAAGGAGCTATTAAAAGCAGCCAGTGCTGTGGGCGATCAAAAGGAACAACCCGGTCCTCCGGTACCAGAAAGAGGGTTGGGTATCAATGGTTCTTCAGAAGACGTACTGTTCTCAGCATCCCCTCCTGGTAGTCCAAAGGAAACGGATCCTTTATTAGGGAAGAAAAAATCCGGAAAGAAAGAATCAAAAAAAGAGGAAGAAGAGGTTGTCGTTTCTCTGAGAGACAGCGGAGACAGTAGCGGATTAAGTGATAGCTCCTCCGAACAGAACCGTTTGACGCCAGCAGATGTTAAACAAGCTTGGAAAGGGGACAAAACACAGCAAGCCAGAGTGCGCCAGTTGGTTGAGTCGCTTCAACATGTGACACCCCAAGAAGCCCGTGACCTTGTCCAAGCCCTTTTGCAAAAGACACCCATTGGGAAAGATAAATCTGTAAACATTGCTGAACTTTCTGATGAGAAGTTAGGATCTGCTCTCCAAGAGTGGACTTGGCTGGATCCTGAACAAGACTTAGGAGGAGCCCCCCTACGAGTCGCACAGCTTCCTGAAGGCTGGGAATTCGACCCCTTAAAATTAAGGAAAATTAAGGCTTTTCTTGAATACTTAGAGCCCTACACCTTCCAAAACAAAAACACCTGGAAGCAATACCTTGCTATGGCAACGGCCATGACTTTGGGAGGATTAGCGGCATGGCCAATGGTTCCTATTTTCAACGTTGGTTTGTATGATATTGTTGACGAGAGGTTAGGTTGGTATCCTCTTACCAATAGCGTAACATTTGAAGTCGCATTACAGATATACGTTTGTGCAACAGCTCTCTTTGACAATGTTCCGCGTATGAGCTGGTGTGCCCGCCGTGCTTGTGCTCCTTCCACAAAGGCTTTTTCTGCTCCTCGTAACAAGCTTAAAGATTATCTAACCTATGGCTTATATGTGGTTAGTGGATCCCCCATTGTTTTGACCATGCTTTATTACCTCGTGGACGCAGAAGAGCAATTTGTTCACAATGCAGAACAATGGGGGGTAGACCCCACACCGTATAAAGTATTTCCTTACAAATGGGGCGGGTTTTTGATGTTTGAAACCTTTGTTTGGAGCTTGGATCAATTCCATAACTTTAAAGGATGGGTCGCTGAAAGATTCTTTAGTGATTCAGTACCCCGGGGAATAACGCATGAATATGTTCCGTTTCGCCGTGGCCTTTTGAAGAAACTCAACACCTTACAAGAGGCTTTTAATTGGATGCCTAATGAGCAAATTCGCCACATTTACGGTGAATTTTATAAGAAGGAATTACTTGATGACATGAAAGCTCAAAATCCTGATGGTACTCAAAGCCAACGGGAAAGTATGATGGCCTATTGCCGGCTGAATTATCTTTTAGCGCTTGCGGGCCAAGTGGAAGAAGATCATATCCAGGCAAAAAGTCATTATAAGGCCATTACGGAATGGATTAGTGCTATGAGTGCTCTTAGCGCTTCTGTTGCCCGCGTCATTGCCATGCAACTTGTGTTTTCAGCAATGATTAAGTGGATAAGTTTTGATAAAGTTTCGGAAGATGCTGCCGAGAAGTGGGGATGGGGATTAAGTGCGGCCTTAGGCCTTATTGGACAAGGTGTTGCTGAAGTTACAGGTGGAATTGATTTTTTCCATCGGTATGTTCCTAGTACAGGTCTTGTTCAAAAGACAGAACCAGAGAACGAAACAGCTTTTCGCGCGGTTCGATATCCTGCTATTTGGTATACAGCTCTTGAGTCTGTATGGAATCTGATTCCTTTGGTAGCCCTTTGTTTAGATAGTGTGGATAAATTCTTTGGCGGAAAATACATTTGGATGCTTCTCTTTTCAACTTATATTGCTAATGAATACTTTGGTGGTGCCGCAACCTTAACTGAATCTTATGTTCGCAGTATCCCCACCAATGCCAATCGGTTATGGAATCATATGCGACGCCTCTGCGGTTATGAATACTCGACAGGATATATGCGAGATGAGTTGAGCTTAATGGTAGAGCGGTTTCGGAACATTATTGAAAATACTGATTTAGATACCCTTGTCTTTATTAAACAAAACATGGGTGAAGGGAAGCTTGGAGAGTCTCTATCTTCATCCACAAGTTCAAGTCCCACCTCCTCTCGATCTCCTCTCGTAATCTCTCCAGAAGATTTAACTTCTGAGGATGAGGAGGAAGAAGAAAATCTCGGATTCTCTTCGACATGTCAACTTAAAGGAGAAACGCGCGTCTCTCCTTTAGAGACGGAAGTGTAAAAAAGTTTTCCCCCTCCAGATTTTTCCTATAATTCAAGGGGCACGGGGAGGACAACCCTGACCTATACATCCCGATTTCGACGAGCTCAACGACGTTCCTGCTTGGGGATGATCCATATTCAATTTACAGGATTCGGGGTGATCCTTACATATATCTGGAGAAACAGTAGCACTGATAGCCGCCCCTCCTTGTCCCATCCCTCCCAAAAGTCCTACGAGAGCTATGCTCATTAAGAGAGTCTGAATTTTCATGATTTCCTCCTATTTAGGTGTTAGTGATTGGTAATTTACTATCTTCTTTTATTTAGTATTTTCAGTTTATCGAAAAATAGTTTATAAAAGTTTAAAAGAAAAAGAATTTTCTAGATGATCAATGGAGGATTTTATCTACAGTGACAAACATTTTGGAGTCGCGCGCTTGTTCTTTGCAATAAAAACTTGCCCTCGTAAAGACGAGGATATTTATTTGATATTTCCAAATATTTCTAAAAAACCCCCACTCGAGAGCATTCTCCTTCGTTTTGCCTTTTCTGGTGAAGCCCTCTTTGACGAGAAAAATAAGAATAAGCGTCTAATATATTTTTATGGGGCTATGCGGTTGATTCCCGGACCCTTTATTATTTCATTTTGGCTCGTCTGTGCCCGCCTATAATCGTCATTGCGACCACGAGCGTAGCGAGTGGGAAGCAATCCAAGTGTATGTAAACAAAGGTTTCTGGATCGCCACGCCCCCTACGGGGACTCGCGATGACGATTCTTGGTAATAGTTTATACTTCTCTTAACAAGGTACTCACAAGTACGGGAGTCAACTGCATAGCCCCATATTTTTATTGTTCTTTGAAAAATCAATTCAGGTACGCAGAAGTAATAATCTTTTTTTCCAACGACAAAAAGCGGAATGAGTTATCTCTTTTTCTCTGCAATATTCATTTTGACTTAAGCCACTTTGCTTCCAATCTTCAATAATAGCTTCCCATGTCTTTTTAATGTCTAATTTTCTTTGTGACGCAGGGTAAATTTTGGGTATCCAATGACGGAAAGAAGAAAAGCTTATCTCTTTCTTTTGACAATACTCTTCTCGACTTAAACTACTTTGTTTCCAATCCTCTATAATAGCTTCCCATTCTTCTAAGGTATGTTTTTTTGCTGAAGAAGGACAAAGCGCTCCTTTCCAACGAGAGAAGGCGGAATGGGTTATCTCTTTTTCTCTGCAATATTCATTTTGACTTAAGCCACTGCGTTTCCAATCTTCAATAATAGCTTCCCATTTCTTTTTAATGTCTAATTTTCTTTGTGACGCAGGGTAAATTTTGCGTGTCCAACGACGGAAAGAAGAAAAGGTTATCTCTTTCTTTTGACAATACTCTTCTCGACTTAAACCACTTTGTTTCCAATCTTCTATAATATCCTTCCATTTTTCCTTGAGATCTTCTCTTTCGGTTGCAAAAGGATAAAACTTTCTGATCCAGCAATTGAAAGTGGGGTACTTTATCTTTTTTTTATTACAATATTCATTTTTGCTTAAGCCACTGGCACTCCAATCCTCGACAATAGCTTTCCACTTTTTCTTGAGATCCGGTCTTTTATCTGAAAAATAAGTAGAAGAAGGATAAAGTTTTCTTTTCCAATTAGCAAAAGTACTAGGTTTGAACCCCTTCCTCCGACAATATTCATTTTGATTTAAGTCACTGCGTTGCCAATCTTCTATAATACCCTTCCATTTTTTTTTGGTAGGAAGAAGCCTTTCTTCATTCTTAGTAGGATATATCTTGATTTTCCAATTATAAAAGGTACTAACTTTTAGGTCCATCTGCCTACAATACTCTTTCGAGCTTAAGCCGCTATTCTTCCAACCCTCTATGATATTTTCCCATTTTTTTTGAGCAAGGATGTGGCGTTCTTCAGCGCTAGAAGGATAATACTTTATTTTCCAAGAACTAAAAGTTGGGAAATTTAACCCCATTGTCCTACAATACTCTGTCAGGGATAGGGTACTGTGTTTCCAATCCTCTATAATAGCTTCCCATTCTTTTGAGGTACGTCCTTTTGATGAAGAAGGAGAGATCTTTCGTTTCCAATTGTTGAAGGTGTACCAATTTAAATTCATTTCTTTACAATACTCTTTTGGGTTTAAGCTACTGTGTTCCCAATCCCTTATAATTTCTTCCCATTTTTTTAGAGTACGTCTTTTCCTTGATGAAGAAGGAGAGATCTTTCGTTTCCAACTCCTGAAGGTGTACAAATTTAAATTCGTTTCTTTACAATACTCTTTTGGGGTTAAGCTACTGTGTTCCCAATCCCTTATAATTTCTTCCCATTTTTTTAGAGTACGTCTTTTCCTTGATGAAGAAGGAGAGATCTTTCGTTTCCAACTCCTG
>C687J35504_10002472_pt1 | contig 12534 bp, 9 predicted proteins | sample RifCSPhighO2_02_FD_35504 | JGI IMG/M metagenome (IMG submission 35504) | reverse complement strand
AACTGTTGATGAACGAGGCGGTAGAATTAGTACGAATGTTCACGGCAATGGTCAAAAAACTTATTTAGCACTTTGTACTTATTTTCTTANTACTTACTATCCACTATGGCACTCTTTGACTTTCTTTCATCCGGAAAAAATAAAGCGCNCGAAGCGCGGNTNTTGCCCGTGCTTCCCGAAGAGATATATGGNGCGGGCGTTCTGGATCTCCAGGACGTCATTGCGCCACATGCACTGCGCGTCAATTCTCGTGAACTCGATCTCGGCGAGAAAATAGCGCGCACGTTTTTTGTCATTTCATATCCGAGATTTCTTACAACGGGATGGTTCGCTCCCATAATCAACATGGATAAAGTGCTTGATATAGCCATATACATCCATCCTATGGATACGAACGAGATGCTCCGAAAGTTCCAGAAAAAGGTTGCGGAGGTACAAAGTCAGATATCGACACGTGAAGAAAAAGGCATGGTGCGCGACCCGATGCTCGATACCGCTTACTCAGATCTTGAAAGTTTGCGCGACTCTCTCCAGCAGGCACAGGAGCGTATTTTTGAAGTGGGTCTGTACCTTACGCTCTATGGCAACACGCGCGAGGAATTGGACAAAGTGGAGAGCGAGGTGCGCTCTATTCTCGAATCGCGCTTGGTTTACATTCGTCCCGCGCTGTTCCAGCAAGAGGGAGGTTTTAGAAGCGTATTGCCTTTGGCGACGGACGAACTCGATGTGCATACAAAGCTTAACTCGGCGCCACTCTCGTCCATTTTTCCCTTCATATCATTCGACCTCACATCGGATCGCGGCATCCTCTACGGCATTAACCGACATAATTCGTCCCTTATTCTCTTTGATCGATTTTCGCTCGAGAATTACAACTCGGTGATGTTCGCTAAGAGCGGAGCCGGTAAAAGTATTCGGCATCAAGAACAGGTGCTTATCAAGTCATGTGGTGTTGTGACAAAGACACAAATCGGCAGTCTGGTGGAGAAAATCATTAAGAAATACGGGTGTACGAAAATTGACGATGAACTTGAGGGGGTAATTAATCCCGATATTGAGGTCTTTAGCTTCGATAAGCAGATGAGGGGTAGATGGAGCAAGGTTACAGTCGCAGCCCGTAAAGCCGCGCCCGATGTCTTTTACACGTTCAAGACGAAGAGCGGACGTGAAATTACAACTACCGCCGATCACAATATGCTTATCCTGCGCGATGGCAGAGTGATTGCGGCAAAGAGCGAAAATATTAGGAGTGGCGAATATATTCCTCTGCCTCGCTCGGTAAGCTTTGCTCCGCACTCAAGCAATGAGATTACCGTCGAGTTCGCAGAATTGCTCGGGTGGATAACGGCCGAAGGAGCGTTCACAAAGCGTTCAATCGTCATTAGCAACACAGATACCGAATCTCTCGACTGCATGGAGTCGTTGTGCAAAGCGCTGAATATGAGCTTCACGAGAAATCTCCGCTGGGTCGCAATTTACGGAACGGCGCTCCGTAAGCACATGCACAAGATTGGCGCTGATGGACTGTCGAGAGCCAAGCGCGTTCCCGCTCCTATCTTCAGCGCCTCGCAAGAAGCGATTGCAGCGTACCTGCGCGCGTACTTTGAAGGCGACGGAGGAGTAGAGAATCACGAAATTACAGCCCTGTCTAAATCCAAGGAGCTTATCTCCGGACTTGCATACCTTCTCTATTACTTCGGCATCATCGCGCGAATACAGAAGCGGCAAAAGAAATATGCAAAGACGGGTCGGAAACGAACATTCTGGCAATTACGGATATCTGGTCAAGACAATATCCGCAGATTCCAAGAACACATCGGATTTATCACGACGCGCAAGAGAGAAGCGCTCGCGCGGATCGCGGCGAAAAACGGCAACACGAACTGCGATATCGTGCCGGGGCTTCAGCCGCTCGCGAAAGAGCTGGCAGAGTTGTTTGATTCGCAACTCTCTGATATTTCCGATTTTTCCGCATTGAAGCAAGGGCATGACCTATCTCCAAAGCGGCTCGGCCTGCTTGTCGAGAAAATGGAGGCGCGCGTCCGGCGGTTCAAGGACCTCTATCCTTTCATGCAGAAACTCCAAGACTTGCCTACTGTGGAAGCAATAATAAAAAAGGTCGATGAAGACCGCGAGCTCAATCGAAAACTTATCGAAGAAATGAGTAGTTCGTGGTTTACCGTAAAACAAGGCATGCCGCCCCGCGCGCGCAATGCACTGAAGATATTCGCCGCCGCCAGAATACCCGCCCCCGCGACAACGGATGAACTAAAAGGGATGGTCGCCGACGGCATAACGCACACAGGCGTGTATGCGCAAGACATTCACAAATTCCTCTCGCTCTCTCTGCGCGGGGAGAGAAACAACTCATCGTATGAGATGCTGCACGCGGCAGCGCAATTCATTGTCGGAGAGTACCACAACACCCTTCGCAATCTCCCGCGTGTTGAGGAAATACTGGCAATGTTCAAACGGCTGGCGGAGGCGGAGCTGTTCTGGGACCCCATCGTCGCAATAGAGAAAATAGAGAACAAAAAAGACAAATACGTGTATGACCTTGAGGTGGACGACGAGGTGTTCCTCGCGGGGCATGGGGGTCTTTTCGTCCACAACTCGTACATGATGAAGCTTGAAATACTGCGCTCACTCATGTTCGACACGGAGGTCATAGTTATAGACCCTGAGCGGGAGTATGAATACTTGGCCGAGACTGTCGGCGGGCGTTATTTCAACATATCGCTTTCGTCCGAGCATCACATCAACCCGTTCGACCTGTCCGTGCCGCGAGAGGATGAAAACCCAGCAGACGTGCTTCGAAACAACATCATCACGCTAGTCGGTTTATTTCGCATCATGCTCGGAGGACTGACTCCGGAGGAAGACGCCATCATAGACAGGGCGATAACGGAAACATACGCGCTGAAAGATATAAGTCCGGAGGCAAATTTCGCCGCCGTCGAGCCGCCGCTTCTCTCCGACTTCGAACTCGTTCTCTCCGGCATGGAGGGTTCGGAGTCTTTGGTATCCCGCCTTTCCAAATACACGAAAGGCACATGGTCGGGATTCATGAACCGACCAACGAATGTGGACATGAACAAAAAACTCGTTGTCTTTTCCGTACGAGACATGGAAGATGATTTGAAGCCGGTTGCAATGTACATAATCACGCACCATATTTGGAACACGGTCAGAAAAGAGCTCCGTAAACGACTACTCGTCATAGACGAAGCATGGTGGATGATGCGTTCTGAAGATACCGCTTCGTTCCTTTTCGGAATCGCAAAGCGCGGACGAAAATACTATCTCGGCATCTCAACCATAACGCAGGATGTGTCCGACTTCCTGAACTCTCCGTATGGTATTCCAATGATAACGAACTCGTCCATTCAGATACTTCTGCGGCAATCTCCGACATCGATAAATCTGGTGCAAGAAACTTTCAAGCTCTCCGATGAGGAAAAATATCTTTTGCTAGAATCTGACGTCGGAGAGGGTATTTTCTTTGCCGGATTGAAGCATGTAGCCGTCAAGGTCATCGCTTCATATACCGAGGATCAGATAATCACTTCGGATCCGTCGCAAATACTTTCTATAAAGAAGGCGAAACGGGAACTTGAGAACGCCAACGAGATAGCAGCGGCACAAAGAACTCCTGGGAAGCCGGCTCCAACACAAGATTCACCTGCAGTAACGTCGCCCACCCACTCTACGCAAGAAACCTCTATTCAAGAAGACACTCCTCTCGCGCGTCTTGTACGTGAACAGACAATTAATATGGCGCAGACACCAATGCCTTCCCCTGGGAAAAATCCCACAATGCCACAGTTGGTGCAAAGGGTTTCTCGTCCGTCAATACCCAGATCGGCAAATACTGAGACGCCCGGAGACTAAGTACGAGAATTATGAAATATGTTATTCAGACCTTTTCTCCGATACTTTTCCCGCTCTTATTCGTCGCTATCTTCGTACACAGCACTCCCGCGTACGCGCAGTTCACTCTACCCGGGTTCAGCGCAGACTTAACGCTTAATACCGCTCCCGAATATCCTTCGCCAGGAGAAAGTGTCCGTCTGTCGGTGCGCAGTGTTTTGCTCGACCTCTCCGCAAGTGAAATTACCTGGTATGTGAACGACGTAATAGCCGCTTCGGGAACAGGTGTATCGGAACTAACCGTAACAGCAGGACCTCTGGGTTCGGAAACGCGCATACGTGCTGAAATCGGTGGACAAAACACTGGCACTTTCGTGGCGGGTGCACTACGGCCGACGGAAGTGGATCTTCTGTGGGAAGGGGATTCATACGTGCCGCCGTTCTACCGGGGCCGCGCACTGCCCACGGCAGGAGGTGGCGTTCGCCTTTACACAATTCCGCGCTTTCAACGTCCCGGTAGCGCATCCCTGGTATCCACCGATGACCTCATTTATACGTGGCGAAAGAATAATCGCATAATTCAATCCGCGAGCGGGCGGGGAAAAAATATCGCTCTCTTAGAAGGTCCGGTTCTTTTCGGATCTGACACGTTCTCGGTAGAGACACGCACGACAGATGGAGAGTTGAGGGGATTTGCATCCGTCCGTATCTCCTCCATCGAACCCATGCTTGTTCTCTACGAGAATCACCCCGTATTCGGCATCCTCTACCATCGCGCCCTGCCTGCTGCGACACGCGCGGCGCAAGCAGGGCTTGCGAGCGAAACTTCCATTCCTGAAGTTGAAGCAACACTCTCGGCAGTGCCATACTTCGCTCCCGTGCAGAATCCCGACGGTGATCTTCTACTTTATAAGTGGCTCGTTAATAATGCCGTTATAGAAAATAGTCTCACGCGACCGAGCTCTATCACGATTAACGCCGAAGGCGCGGATGGGCGCGCCCGCATTGAGCTCGAGCTTACACATGCAACGAATTTTTTTCTAAGCGCACGCCGCGCGTGGACACTTACGCTTGCAGGATCAAAAAACGCAGGGGTATCTGATCCGTTCCAGCCATTCAACCAATAGTAGTATGATCCGATTCCCACGCGCCGCTAAAATACTTCGCTACGTTCTTGTCGCAAGCACCGTCGCGACTCTTCTCGCTCTTCTATCGTGGTATTTCTTCCTACAATCTCAGGAAAACGCTTTACTCGCGACTGATATCGCCCGCGGAGTAGGCATCGCACCGCCTTCGTTCGGAGGCCTTTTCGGCAGTACCTATGAAAACATTACTGCGAATACTTCGGATTTTGAAGCAGGAGCAAGCGCTTCAAGTACGGCGGCAATGCCTCGACTGTGGCAGATAACAAAAACGCCCGTGGCTGGCGCGGGGTTCATGCCAAGCACAGCGATATCCTCAAGTACGATACGATTTGTGGAACGTGGCACCGGATATGTCCTTGAGGCAGATCCGAAAAGTGGAGAGTTTGCGCGCATCACGAACACGCTCGTGCCGCGTGTGTACGAGGCGCTTATAGGGGCGAACGGCGCCATTATTTTGCGCGGAGTCAACGAAGCGGGATTTATCACTACTAGCGCGGGATTGGCAACCTCAACAATGGCCACGAGCAAGGCCCCAGTCGCCCTGACCCTTTCAACGCTCCCGCAAAACATACAGAGCATAGCGCTGAGTCCCGGAGGGGAGAACATCGTCTATCTCCGGCGCGAGGAGGACGGAGGGTCATCCGTCGTGCAATCAACGTGGAAGGGTGCGGGGTCAAAACAACTTGCGAGTTTGGGGATTTCTGGTTGGCACATACGTTGGCTTTCGGACGAAAGGATATTTCTAATACAAAATCCGGCAGAGGGAGCGGCGAATAATGTGTATGAATTGAAAAAAAACGGAGCGCTCTCACGATTCTTGAGCGGCGCGAATGGATTGACTATTTTACCACGAGCGAATTCTTCCGCTTACCTTTCTAGTGTAGCCGGATTTATTCTTTCTGCACGCACAAATGCGAATGCGAGTACAGTGCTACCCATTCGAACAATCGCCGATAAGTGCGTGTGGTCACCAAAAGAAGAGTTCGTCGCGTATTGTGCAGTACCGCAGGTCCTGCCGGAAAATGGCGCGCTGGCCGGACGCTTACGCGGCGAGATGCACACGTCCGACACGTGGTGGAGAGCGGACGTGAACGCGGGTAGCGCGGAGCTCTTGTACGCACCGAGCAACACGCTTCAGATTGACTCAGAGAACCCTTCCATTGACGCAGGCGGTGAATATATATCCTTTATGAATACGCGTGATAAATCATTGTGGTTATTGCGGATTGCAGAATAACTATATGTCTCACTCTCGTACAATGCGAAACAAGATCATCCGTATTGGCATATTGTTATCCGCAATAATCCTGTTTGGGCTGACTTTATCGTCTGTCGCACACGCAGCGCCAGCGCCAGGAGGATTCGCACCGCTTGCCGACATACCCGCGGGTTCCAAGCTTTCAGATCTGTATTCTGGCCCGGAGGGTGACTTGTCGACTTTTATCAATCGTATTTTTAGCTTTGCAATCGCAATCGGGGCGATGCTTGCGATACTACGCATCGCCTATGCCGGGTATTTGTACATGGTGAGTGATCTATGGACCAACAAGGAGCGCGCAAAAGAAATACTCCGCGACACTACTCTTGGCCTTCTCCTCCTGCTTGCGGTGTGGCTTATCTTGAATCAGATAAACCCGCAGTTTACAAATCTGAATATAAAACTGAAGGACTCGGGGAGTGTGCAATCAGAGAGATCGACAAATGCCCAGACCTTTCGTGCTTCTGCAGATGATCGAGTGACTCCGACGGTAAATGTTCCGGACAATACTCCCTCATCTCCCGCGCAAACAGAGGGAACGTTTTATCCCCAGGCCCCGTACCATGAATGGTGCTACCAAATTAACGAAGGTTTCCAGTGTTTCGGAAACAACAGTTCTTCAGGAAATGCATGTCGCAACGCTACGCAAGGGATTGTCCCTGAACTCATCTCAGGATGTGAACTTCTCATCAGATAAAAAGAGGAAGGTTTTAAAATCAACGCGTTTCTTGATTTATGTCCCGATGGGCGCCTCTTTGTCGACATACCGAATGACCACTCGTCGATTCCGCCCTTCGCCTTGTGACTCGGTTTTCACGTTCGGCGCGTCCGAAAGCGCTGTGTGGATGATCAGGCGCTCGTAAGAGCTCATGGGAGAGAGCTCTACGTCGTATTGAAACGAACGCGCTCGTTCTGCCATCATCAGTGCTTTGTTTTGCAAATCTTTTATCTGCTTTGCGCGATACTCGTTAACATCAACGAGGAAGTGGGGTGTGTTATTTTCTGTTCCCTCTACACCGGATTCGTTTTTGGCATCCTCCGTCCTGGGGAATAGTTGTTTCTCGGCAATCTTTTTTATCAAAGTGTCTAAGGCGTACACAGTGTCACCCCTAACCCCGATAAGCGCGCGACCATCTTCTGCTTGCACAGAAAAGATCTTTTGCCCCGCCGTTTCACTTTTTATGACGTCAGAATACGATGCTCCCATCGCGTCCAGCAATCCCCTGAGTATGTTTTCGATTTTGGAGTCAGTGTCTTGCATTGGGGCACTATACCTTAGATAGCTACGAGCTTCCAGCTTCGAGCTTCAAGACAAAAAACTTTTAGGATCAGGGAGATTCTCCGGTCTGCCCACCTCGAAGCTAGAAGCTTGCAGCTTGCAGCTGTGCCTTAGAATCTTCGGCCCATAAAAAGCTCTTGGCCTATCATAAAAAGATTGCTCACCGTCCAATAAAGAGGCGCCGCGGCTACAATGTAATAGGAAATACCTCCAATCATTAGTGGCAAGAAGTAGCGCATCTGCAGATCAAGACTGCGCGCCATGTCGGCCGAAAACGACGTACCCGTCGGTTGAGTCGCCTTCTGACGCGGCCCCATTGAGAGCCGCATGTATACGAACTGGGACGCGCTGACGAGAAGCGCGAGGATAACGCTGTGCCCGTCCATAGCGATAGAACCGAGAAAGAGCATGTCCACCGTGCCGGGAACATTAACGAACGAGTACAAAATGGTCGGATCCACATCGGGAAGTCCTCCCCAGGCAAAAACCCAATACAACCCTATAAGAATAGGGAGCTGTGCAAAAAGAAGTCCGAGGTTCGCCAGCGGGCGTATCCCCTTCTCGCGATATAGCGTGAGAATGGCACGCCCCTGCTCTTCGCGCTTATCCTTATATTTCTCCTTAAGCTTCTCCACGTCAGGCGCGATGTCTTTCATCTTCCTTTGTGTTTCCACCGCGCTTTTCGAAAGAGGGAAGATTATAATGCGAACAATAATGGTCAAGAGAACAACGGCGATACCGACATCATGCGAGGGGAGGACGTCAACCAAAAAAATAAGCCCGTTGTACAAAGGGTCGTGCACGAGCGTGTTGAAAATGACAGAAATCATGTTCAGGGCATTGTAGCGCGCATGATGAGCGAGCGCACGTCTTCTGCGATTTCTGCGTATGATGCGCCTGAGGCGGATGCTTTAGCGTGAAAAACGAGCGTAATCGGCTTTTTGATATTTTGATATTGCCCGCGAAGAGCTTCGCGACAGCGGCGCTTTACGGTATTGCGCGCAACAGCGCGTGCCTCTGCCTTTTTTGAAACAACACATGCACATCGTACGTGTTCCGAAGGAAGCGCCCCTACAAGTAAGGAGAAAAATCGGCCTTGGATACGTCGAACAGGCCTAAGTTGCCTAAATTCAGCACTTGTGATGCCGATGGCTCTTTGCATTCCTATGTAGATAGACGCGTGCGGCCTTTTCTGCGACGGCGCGTAAGAAGCGCGCGACCGGTGCGTGTCCCCGCACGTTTCATAAAGCCGTGCGTCCGCGTGCGCTTGCGTTTCTTGGGCTGATATGTTCGCTTCACCATATCCGCCATAGTAAGTTGAAAACGATAAATAGTAAATAGCGTGTATATACCGTGTTTGCAGGCGCGTTTCATTTGCCCTTCCTGGCTTTGTGTTTCCTGCTTCGCTGTCCCCACGTTTTCCACGCACTGCTCACATAAGAAGAGCAGTACTCCAACACTTTCGCACCGTCTCTCTACGCGTATAATATGCAAACTAACGCGCATGACTACTACTCACATGAACAATCGGGAACTTTGGCAAAATGCCCTGGTTCAAATCGAGCTCGATACATCAGAAGCAAGCTTCCGTACATGGTTTAGGAATACCGACATTTCGTCCCGTGACGGCGGAGTTGTGCAAGTGGCCGTTCCTTCCAAAATCGTGAAGGAGTGGCTCATGGAAAAGCACGGTAAAACGATTCTAAAAGCCCTACGCTCTCTCGACGCCGCTATTCGTGCTGTCGAGTATGTGGTGCATCGTTCTCCCGCCCGCGAGAGTACGAGACAAACCCGCGCACCCGCACAACCACAACATGCGCTCGATCTTTCTTCGCTTTATATAGACAAGCGCGATAATCTAAACCCCCGCTACACGTTTGACACCTTCATCGTCGGACCGTTCAATCAGCTTGCGCACGCCGCCGCAAAAGCGGTTCTCGAGCGGCCAGGACTGGTTTACAATCCTCTTTTCATTTATGGCGCAACGGGACACGGAAAGACACACCTCATCCAGGCGATAGGCAACCATTTTAAAAAAACGCACGCAAATAAAAAAGTGCTTTATGTAACGAGCGAGCGTTTCGCGGTTGATTATATGAACGCTGTACGCGCCGGTCGTGCCAACAGTTTTAAGGATCAATACCGCCAGCACGACGTTCTTATTATGGACGACGTGCAATTCATAGCTAATACTGAAAAAACTCAAGAGGAGCTTTTCCATCTCTTCAACACCCTGCATGATAATAATAGGCAGATCGTGTTTTCCTCCGACAAACACCCCGCACTTCTTCCGGGTCTTGAAGAGCGCCTTAAGGGGCGATTTTCCGCAGGAATGGTCGCGGAAATACCTGAAACAGACGTGGAGTCACGCGTCGCCATAATCAAGGCGAAGTTGGATAGCCACGGATTCTCTATCCCCGAAGAAATCATCCAGTTCATAGCTGAGAATGTAAGGGGAAATATTCGCGAGTTGGAGGGTGTTTTAAACATGATCGTGTGTAAATCTCAACTCAAGGGAAAGGGGATAACGCTACTCGATGTGCGCTCCTTGATAAAACACAATGTTCGGCCTGCACGCGGCGTTTCCGTTGATGAGGTCGTAAGGAGAATATCGCAATACTATGATGTCCCGGAGAAAAGCATATACGAAAAGACGCGGAAAAAAGAGGTTGTGAAGCCGCGTCAAATTATCATGTATGTCCTTCGCGAAGAATTTAATGTTTCTTACCCATCGATAGGAGAGAAGCTTGGTGGCCGTGACCACACAACAGTAATTCACTCATGCGAAAAAATTAAAGAGGAACTCAAGTCAAACACATCGCTTGAACAAGAGCTCGATCACGTCCGCGCGCTCATTCGCGCATGATATGTTGAGAGCATGTGGATTGATACCGGAAGAGCGCTGGGAAAACTAATTTAGAATTTTCTCTAAAAAAAATTTATCATATGCTACTCACATATCAACCACCACTTATCCGAATGTTCTAAACATTCCGACACCCTCAACATACCGCTACATACCGAACTATTTTAAACTTCTTCACACTCTCAACACCCATAATAGTAGTAATAGTATTTAATTAATAAAGACTTATGAAGATGTTGGTTATAAAAGAAAAGTTACTTACAGCAGTTCTGATAGCTGAACGTATAACTGGGAAAAAGGAAACACTTCCAGTTCTATCTTGTATTCTTTTTAAGGTTGATAAAGAGTTGTTGGTTTGCGCTACCAACCTTGAGGCCGGTATTGAGGTTCGTGTACCGTGCGATATCGGAGAAAAAGGTTTGGTGGCTGTCCCTTCCGGTGTTCTTTCACAAACACTGCGCTCTATAGGAGGAGATAAAGTAACTCTTTCTTTAGGTGAAGGGAATTTAGTTATTGAATCACGTGGGACAAGGACACTTATTAAATCAGTTTCGCATGAAGAATTTCCGACGCTACCGGGTGATAAAAAAGAAAAACCATTCGTGGCGCCGCGCGAGCATTTAATTGAAGGCCTCCAGTCGGTCTCTTATGCGGCGTCGCCGTCGATGATTCGCCCGGAGCTTGGAAGTATCTACGTGTCGGTTAAAGACGGCGTCTTGACGTGTGTCGCTACGGACTCATTTCGCCTTGCTGAGAAAATTATTAAAGAGGGAAAGGATGGAGATGAGGAAAATACCGAGTTACTCATACCGCTTAAGCACGCACTGGAGATTGTCCATATCCTTGAACACTCAAGCGCAGAGAAAGTGTCTTTAAGCGCTGATGAGTCGCAATTGACGATAGTAGCTGACGGCATCCGTTATGTTTCGCGCATTGTTGATGGTGTATTTCCTAATTACACCGAGATAATTCCGAAATCATTCGCGGTTGAGGTCACGACCCTTAAGAGCGATTTCTCTGAAACACTCAAAAAAGCCCGTGTGTTCGCGGGGGCGGACCAACATGTGGGATTCCATATTTATCCAAAGAAAAAAGTGTTTACAGCAATCGCACAGAGCGCAGATGTGGGCGAAATGTCTGATTCCATTGACGCTGCAATTTCCGGAGAAGATATAGATATAAATTTCCACATAGGATACCTTGCGGATTGTTTGCCGTCGATCAAATCCGACTCCGTGACGCTCTCCTTTTCCGGTGCGGGCAAACCGCTCGTTATTCGAGGCGTGTCAGATGCTTCGTTCATGTGCCTCGTGATGCCTTTGAATAGATAATCAGCCGCCTCCAGACAAGTCGGCGCAGGCAGGAGCCGAGGAGCCAGAAATCGGCAAACGCCCTGCAGCTCGAAAGAGACGATTTACTGGATAGTGAAACGTATCGTGCGTTCCACGAGTCCCGAGGCGGTCTCGAAAATCACCTGAAATGTCACTGTGCCACGTGCGGTGGTAGAGAACGAGTGGTAAAAAGGTGGCGTTACCGAGGAACCGACCTCCTGCCCATTTAGAAAGTACGATACGCGCGACACTCCAGTATTGTCTGGATATGCGACTGACACAGGAATTGCGGCTGTACCGGATAGCGATATATTCGGAAATGGCATAAGAACAACGAAGTCATCACTTCCGCCACCGGGGGAAAGACCACCCGGTAGCGCGTAGATTGGTCGTTCTCCGGCCCACACGGCGACCGGGTACTCCCAGTTGGCGAACTGTAAGTCGCTTGCCGGATTGGCGGCGCGCCCCCCTCGCGGGTTGTTTTTGTCTAACCAGTAGAGTATCTCATGCGTACCCTCGGAGGGGTTAGAGTTCCATTCGCCTCGGAGGACGGGTGGGAGCGCGGCGATGTCGCTTTCGGGCGCGGGCGGCGTAAATGTCGCAGGCGGGTATTTCTCAAACGCGTAATCCATAAACTCACGCCATAGGGGGGCGATGATAAATCCGGCGACCCGCTTTTCCATAGGCGTATTATCGTTATTCCCGGCCCAAGCGCCGACGGCGAGTGTCGGCGTATACCCTATTATCCACGCATCACGGTAATCGTTTGTGGTGCCTGTCTTCAC
>C687J35504_10002465_pt1 | contig 12551 bp, 13 predicted proteins | sample RifCSPhighO2_02_FD_35504 | JGI IMG/M metagenome (IMG submission 35504) | reverse complement strand
CGACGTGANCCTTCTCCTATCGGCCTGCGGCCGACAGTCGAACCGCCTGCGGCGGCACCTCGCGGTGGGTTCAGATGAAGATGCTGTCCCCACGGCGCTCCCGCCCAAGTATCTGACAGCGCAGGGGCGGCGTATACTTGCCGTATTACCATATAGGGTCACCTCTCCATGCTACAAAAAATCGCTTTCGCAGGTTTCGGCATCATATTACTCGCTTCTCCTCTCCTCGCCTCGGCAGACACCGCGAGCGACCTGCAGGCGAAGATTGACGCCATACTCGGACAGGTCCGCGAATTGCAGGCGCAGTACGAAGCGTTGGTGAAACAGCCGCCGACCACTTCTGTCCCGCCAATGGCGTCGATTGACCTTTCCGGAATTACGTGCCCGCGGCTTGGCCGAGCCCTCGCTTTTGGCGCACGGGGAGATGATGTTGCCGGCCTCCAGAAGGTTCTCATCGCTGCGGGAGCGCTTGCGGACGGCTCCGTAACCGGCTTCTTCGGCCCTCTTACGCAAGCTGCCGTTCAGAGATTGCAAGCCGCGAATGGCATCGTCTCCCGCGGCAGCCCCGCCACGACCGGCTGGGGAGCAGTCGGTCCGATGACTCGCGCATGGATTGCACGCTGGTGCGGCAACCGCAGCTTCTCCGCCTCGCCGACCTCGGGTCAGGTGCCACTCGCCGTAACGTTTCGTATCGAAACTACAGCCGGAGATTCGGATACACTCACCGTCAATTTCGGTGACGGGGCTACAGGGACTACGCATCCGACAGGTCTCGGCTGCAGCACAAGTTACTGTCCTTATTACGGGGGAGCCGAGCACACGTACACCTCCGATGGCACCTACGAAGCAAAACTTATCCGACAAGCACACGACGGGTGTGTCGGAATGGTTTGCACCGCGTACGCCGAGACCGTTATCGGCAGCGTGGTCATCAAAATCGGTACGCAAACGACCAACCCGCCGCCCGTCGCCTGTACGACGCAGTATCTTGCTTGTCCGGCAGGTAAGCATCACGTGGACGGCCCCGGCTCATGCCAGCAACGATGTGAGGATGATGCAGTAGCGGGCGCGCCATCAGTCACAGGTATAGACGGTCCCGCCGCTATCGGCACGGGCCAAACGGGCCTGTGGACAGTCCATGCATCCGTACCGAGCAACGCGGACACTTCTCTTCGCTACTCGGTCATTTGGGGAGATGAGGGTGTCTTCGACCAGATTAAGGCATTCGGTAACGCCGCCGCGGGTGTGCTACAGGCATCCGGCACGTTCACGCACGCGTATGCAAGCTCAGGCACCTTCCGGCCGACATTCACGGTGACTAATGATGCGGGTAGCGCACAGACGAGCATAAGCGTCGTTGTAGGAAAGGACACGACCCAGTTGAACTGTCCGCAATATATGGCACCGCTGTGCAGTGCGAGCGAAACTCTCGTCGCAGGCGGCTATGGCGCGGACGGTTGTCAGCTCTCTCCGCGGTGCGTCTCGAACACGACGGCGTCATCAGGATCATTCTCCGCCTCGCCGGCTTCGGGTGACGCACCGCTCATGGTCACTTTCACCGGAGTGGGCAATAGCATCTCGTTCGGCGACGATTCACCGACGTTCCTCGCGGTCGGAAATGGAAACCTCGGCACCATGACACACGTGTACTCCAATTACGGCACCTACACAGCCAAGAGCAACACAGCTTCCGTAAACATCACCGTAGACGCGAACAAGAGGAATGTACCAATGGCAAACGCGTTCTGGGGAGTTCCGCCGGCGTGCGTGTATGCAAACAGAACGCACAATCCCGGTACATCCGTCAATGTTCCCGTATGGTCATGTGGCATAAAAGGTGTCTTTGGCCAGAACTGCCGGATAGGAAGCGTGCCACAAGCAACAGGCGGCGGAACGATCACCACACAACGCTACACATGCCAAAATGGCCAATGGATAGACTCGAACGGTGCTGCGGTCGAAGGCCAGTTGGTGGACGCGACTTCGTGTCTGGCCTCCGATGGTGTTACCCCGGTGGGGAATGGACAGATCATCGTGCAGGGAAATTACCAGACGCCAACACTCGACCAGCTCAACGCGTATGGCAAACGCATCCCGACCATGAAATGCAGCAACGGCAACTGGCTCGACTGCGACGCGAACGGCAACAACTGCACGCAGGCAAGCGCGGACACGAATACCAATCTTGCCAATGCGCTCAAAGCCGTCGAATCAGCGCTGAAAGCAATCATGGCACTGCTCGGGCGGTAGTTGGACGGAAAAAAGAAGAGAGCCGGCCCGCAGGTGCGGGCCGGCTTCTTTTCTTGCAATCGCAGGCGATAGATAGTACTATCTGCCTGCGCTTAGGCGCTTTTTAGTTTCTGCATTTGCTGGCACCTGAAAGCTGGCACCTGAAAGCTACCAAAACATGTCTACGATAAATCAACTTACGCGCAAAGGCCGTGTCAAAAAGACCTGGCGCACGAAGACCATCGCGCTTTCGCGCGGCTTCAACACGCTACAAAACCGCCCTTCTTTCTATGCGGCGCCCTTCAAGCGCGGTGTCTGCACGCGCGTCACGACCAAGACGCCCCGCAAGCCGAACTCCGCTATCCGTAAAATCGCCCGCGTACGCCTCACCAACGGCATGGAAGTTACGGCCTACATCCCCGGCGAGGGCCACAATCTGCAGGAACACTCAGTGGTCCTTATCCGCGGCGGACGCGTGAAGGACATCGGCGTGCGCTACACGATAGTGCGCGGCAAATTGGACGCGACGGGTGTCGAGAAGCGCCGCCGTGGCCGTTCGAATTACGGCGCCAAGAAACCTAAGGCTAGCAAATAGCCACTAGGGACTAGCCACTAGAAAATACATTCACTAAAAACTAAAAACTAACAACTACCAACTACCAACTACCAACTACCAACTACCAACTAAAAACTGTCCTTATGAGAAGGCCGACGAAAAACAGAAAACAACCGCAGCCGGATGAAGTGTACGGCTCTTTCAAAGTGGCCAAGCTCATCAACTACGTGATGGAGCGCGGCAAGAAAGACACCGCCCGCAAAATCGTCTACAAAGTGATGGACGAGTTGAAGAAGGAGGGCGACCCCGTCGCCATTCTCGAAGACGCGCTCGACAAAGCATCCCCGTCGGTAGAGGTGCGCTCACGCCGCGTCGGCGGTGCCAACTATCAGGTGCCTCGCGAGGTGAATCCCGCCCGCAAAATGGCACTCGGCATGCGCTGGATAGTGGAAGCCGCCGAAGGCACGAAAGGCAAACCGATGCATGAATCTCTCCTCGCAGAAATCCAGGCTGCCCACAAAGGCGAAGGAGCCGCCGTCACCAAGAAAGAAACAACGCATCGAATGGCGGAAGCGAATAAGGCGTTTGCGCACTTCGCGTGGTAGAACCACGACCGCATGGCGGACTGTGCCCTTCCGTAGCCTTGGCGGAGGAGGGGGGCCAACATGGCATTCGCCCACTTCGCGTGGTAATTCATTCATTTGACGTTCAGCATCGCGCGGTTATTATGGACGCATGACCAATGCGACCATACAAAAAAAGCTTGCGACGATGGCGGCTGACATACGGCAGTTGAAAAAGTCGGTGAAAATAAATTCGGCTGTCGAAAAAGCGCGCGCACGTCTTCGTGCAGAGATTTTGAAGGGGATGGCAAGCGGTCCGGGAAAGCCGATCGATGCCGCGTACTGGAAGCGACTCCGTACACTTGCAAAGCGGCACGCCACAAAGGCATGAAAAAAGCCCGACCGGGCATTGACGCGCAACAGGACGTGGAGAACGCCGTTTTGCATTATGCAGAACAAAGCCTGAATGCATCCTTATTTTTCATCGAAGAGTACAAAACGGCGATTACCGCGATTGAGCGANTGCCCGGAGTTGGCTCGCTCCGCTTTGCGAACGAGTTGGATATCCCGAATCTCCGCGCATGTTCACTTCATAGTTTCCCGTATCTTATTTTTTATATTGAGCACGGCGATTTTGTTGATGTCGTTCGCGTGCTTCATTCGAGCCGCGATATTTATAATCTGCCCCTTGGTGTAGCATAGAGGCGTAAGGGCAAGCCGATGCATGAATCGCTGCTCGCGGAAATCCTGGCCGCACACAAAGGCGAAGGAGCCGCCGTCACCAAGAAAGAAACGACGCACCGCATGGCCGAGGCCAACAAGGCCTTCGCCCACTTCGCGTGCTAACACATCAACCCGCAACAATCCCGCGTCCGCGCGCGGGTTACAATTGTGGACATGCTTTCGCGCCTCGTTCTTCACCGTGCGTACCGGAAGATGGGAGAGCGAAGCGCCGTCCCTTTTACGGTCCGCTTTGCGGACGGTTCGGAATACCGGAACAAGTCTGAACAAACTCCGGTTTTTACTATCAGCTATAAGTATCCGCACGCTGAGCGCGCGACGCTTCTCTTGGGTGCCGCCGGGCTGGCGGAGCATTATTTCAAACAGAACGTCGATATCGAAGGAGACCTGGTCATGTTGGCCACCTTCAACACTGATGGCGGCGGCGGGACAAACCCGGTAACAAGGGTACTCAATTGGTGGCACGAATTAATGCATTCAAACCGCTCTCTCAGACATGCCAAAGAGAACGCGAGGTACCACTACAATCGCGGCACCGAACTATTTCGGCAGTACTTGGACCCGACAATGACATATACATGCGCGTATTGGAAAGAGGGGACTACGACGCTTGAGCAGGCGCAGCGCGATAAGCTCGAACACGTCTGCAAAAAACTGCGTCTGCAACCGGGCGATACGCTCGTCGACATCGGAAGCGGGTGGGGCTCCCTCCTTTTTCGTGCATACGAAAACTACGGCGTGCTCGGCACCAACGTAAGCCCGACGCCCGACCAGAATGCGGCGATGCAAAAAGAAATAGAGCGCCGCGGATTGCAGGGGAAAATACAAATTCAAGAAGCGGATTTCCGCGAGGCGAAAGGCGTGTATGACAAATACGTCTCGCTCGGCGTCTATGAACACGCCGGTTACAACCAGCTGGAGGATTGGATACGGGGCATGGCGGGCTCTCTGAAGGAGGGAGGTACCGGAGTGCTGCATTTCATCGGCAACATCAATCGCGACCTCGAGGGGACGGGCTATTTCATCCGCCGCTACATATTCCCCGGCGGGTATCTCCCCGGTTTGGGGGAGACCGTCGAGATAATGGACAGGCACGGTCTTGAAATATTGGATATTGAGAATCTGCGGCGACACTATGCCCCGACCTTGCGGGCATGGGCGGAAAATTTTGATAAAAATTGGGAGAAGATACGCGCGCTTGAGCCCGAAAAATACGACGAGTATTTTCGGCGCATGTGGCGTTTTTATCTCTATGGATGTTCAGGCATATTTCTTGCACAGGGCAACAGCGCCGGCCTTTTCCAGATAGTGTTTAGCAAGGGGAAAACCACAGCGTACCCGATGACGCGCGATTTTCTGTACAAATAACAAACGCGGGCGGGAAAAAGTGATTCCCGTCCGCGTCTTACGTTTGCGCATCTCAGTTTTCCTGATGCGGGAGCACGAGCACCCGTAAGCCTTTCGCGCGAGTGACCAGAGCGCCATCGGCGTAAATGCTGCCGTCAGCCCGCACCACGGATACTTTCGGACTGACGCGACAGCTGATGATGTCGACAAAATAGCTCACCAGCCTGACGGTCGGCAGGATTTCCGCGATGAACTCTAGAGGACCATCGATGCCTCGTGCGCGGCCGAGACCGCGAGCGCCTTCCCAGCCCATAAAGAATCCGGTGAGCTGTAGGAGCTGGTCGGCACCGAGGCAACCGGGAACAACAGGATCACCCTTGAAGTGGCAACCGAATATCCACAGTTCGGGTCTCAAGTCCAACTCCGCCCGGACGATTCCTCTTCCGTAATAGCCGGCGTTGGAGTCGATGTTCGCGATGCGATTGAACATTAGCATCGGAGGCAGAGGCAGCGCCGGGGCGTCGCATTCGCGATTTCCGAACGCGAGCAGCTCGTGCCATTCGTAACTGTTTTTGTGCACGAATGGTTTCATCGGTACATCGGCCGCTTTGAGCGGCACCTGAACAGTCATCGTTTCTCTCCCGAAGGTTATAGGGTTTGAGTGGGTGTGTTTGCAGGATGCGTGTGCAGTCCTGCGGAGATTTATATAGTATGTGCGGGAGCGTGTCGAGAATGTTGCTTTTCGCTTGAATTTCCGTTACATTACTGGAACCCCAGTAGTACAACGCTACGCGTTGACTACGGGGCAGGCGCCTTTGGGCGATTATTTTTTGGAATTTTATGTCTAGAGATTACCCACTCGAAAAAGTCCGCAACTTCGGAATCGTCGCGCACGTAGATGCGGGTAAGACGACCACATCCGAGCGTATTTTGTATTACACGGGCGAGAGCCACAAAATCGGCGAGGTGCATGAAGGCAACACGGTGACCGACTGGATGGAACAGGAGCGCGAGCGCGGCATCACTATCACCGCGGCCGCAATTACCTGTTTCTGGAACCCTTCATACATGGGAGCCGACATTTCCGAAAAGGTTCGTTTCAATATTATTGATACCCCCGGACACATCGACTTCACTTCGGAAGTGAAGCGCTCGATGCGCGTCTTGGACGGTGCGGTCGTCGTCTTCGACGGCGTCGCAGGCGTGGAGCCGCAATCAGAGACCAACTGGCGCTACGCGGAAGAGGCGAATGTACCGCGCGTCTGCTACATCAACAAGCTCGACCGCACGGGCGCGTCGTTTGAAAAATCGTACGCCTCCATCCTCGACCGGCTTTCGACCAAGGCCGTGCGCTTCCAAATCCCCGTCGGCCTCGAGGAGAAATTCGAGGGAATCATCGACCTGCTCTCGATGAAGGCATACAAATTTGAAGGGGAGATGGGAAAGAACGTTGTCTCGTACGATATTCCCGCCGACCTGGTGGAGGACGCAAAGAAATATCGCGCGGAGCTCGTCGAACGGATCGTTGAAAATGACGATGCGGTCATGGCGGATTTCCTCGACGGCAAAGAAATCCCGCTCGATGTCTTGAAGAAGACGCTCCGCAAGGGTGTCATCGCCAACAAGATTTTCCCCGTCCTCACGGGCAGCTCGCTCAAGAACAAAGGCGTGCAGCTCGTCCTCGACGCGGTGGTTGATTATCTCCCATGCCCGAAGGACATGCCTGAATCAAAAGGTATCAATACAGACACGGGGGCGGAGGAGACGCGTCCCGCATCCGATGAGGCACCGTTTGCCGCACTCGTGTTCAAAATACAGACCGACCCGTTCGTCGGACAGCTTTCGTTCTTCCGTGTGTACTCGGGCACCTTCACTGCGGGCGACACCGTATACAATTCCGCCAACAACAAGAAAGAACGCGTCGGACGTATCGTGCGCCTGCAGGCCGATAAGCGCGAAGACGTGAAGACCGTCTACGCTGGAGAAATTGCCGCCGCCGTCGGCATGAAAGAAGTGAAAATCGGCCACACGCTCTGCGACGTCGCGCACCCCATCGCGCTTGAATCCATCGTATTTCCCGAACCCGTCGTTTCCATGCGTATCGAGCCGAATACGAAAGCCGACCAGGAAAAAATGGGCATGGCGCTCTCGAAGCTTTCCGATGAAGACCCGACCTTCCGTATCAAGTCGGACCCCGAAACGATGGAAACAATCGTATCGGGAATGGGCGAGCTCCACCTTGAGATTATCGTTGACCGCATGAAGCGCGAGTTCGGTGTGCAGGCGACGACCGGCAAACCGCAGGTCGCCTACCGCGAGACGATTCAGGGCACATCGGACGTCGAATACAAACACATCAAGCAGACAGGCGGCCGCGGCCAGTACGGCCACGTGAAAATCCGCATCAAGCCGATGGAGCCTGTCGACCCGGACAAAAAAGTGAAGAACAACGTCGAGCGTGACGAGCATTTCGAATTCATCAACAACATCAAAGGCGGCGTCATTCCGCAGGAGTACATCCAGCCCGTGAAGAAAGGCATCATCGAGGCGATGGAACGCGGCATCCAGGCGGGATTCCCCGTCGTCGATATTTCCGTCGAGCTCTACGACGGCTCGTACCACGATGTGGACTCTTCCGAAATCGCATTCAAGCTCGCAGCCATCAACGCGATGCAAGATGCGATGCAAAAAGCAAAGCCCGTATTGCTCGAGCCGATAATGAAATTGGAGGTCGTCGTCCCCGAGAAATTCATGGGCGATGTGACGGGTATGATAAACAGTAAACGCGGCGCCATCGAGGCGATGGGCGAGCGCGGAGTAGCTCGCGTCATCACCGCAAAAGTGCCGCTTTCGGAGCTCTTCGGCTTCACCACCCAGCTCCGCTCGCTTACGGAGGGACGCGGCGTCCCCAACCTCGAGTTCAGCCACTACGCCATTGTGCCCCGCAACGTGCAAGAAGATATCATTGCCTCACGAAAATAGCGCAACGCCTGCCCCGTAGCCAACGTCCCGTATAGCGGGACGTTGTGGTACCGGGGTTCAAGAAGATATTATCGCGTCGAGAAGATAGGCGGTATACTTGAGGGCGTGAGGATGAAGTCGACTCGTATACAATGGACTTTCAGATTGTTGCTCGGCGCAGGGGCTGTTGCCGTACTCATTTGGGGCGGGCTTGTATTACTACAGCGCCAGGAGAGGCCGGCGAACGATGGTACAGATGTTGTAGGCGTTGCTGAACAATTTGAGATTCCGACTGATATCGGACGACCGCGTAAAGATGTTCCATATAAAGAGTTTTTCGATAGTCTCTCTAAGTCAGCGGATTCACCGTTAGGTCAGATGAAATTCACCGACAAATACGGATTCCGCATTTTTTATACCCCCAATGATAGTGAGTGTGACTCCCCCGGCCTGCCCGAAGAGAAAGCGGTCGCGATGGCCGCAAAAATCGGGCTTAGAGAACCGAGCGCGTCTTGGTATGCCAGCTATTGGATGCTGTCGGTGCGGAAACTTAACGAGCCAAATCCTCTCAATACTCCTCCGCTTGCCTGCGCGTGGACCATAACCAATTACGAAAGCGGTTCCGACTTCGGGCCTTCTTGGTTTGGTGATGTCACCATTCTCGATCTCCCGCAGAAAGAGTATGAGAGTAGGGGAAAGGTGGCATGTTCACGGGCGGAAAGGCCGGGCCTGACCGGTGTCGGAACGACCTACTGTGCCCCGCAAGGAATGCTTGATCTTTTCCTTTCCGCCAAGCCCCCGGGGGAAATTCAGAATTGACGGATCTCTTCCTTGCGAATCACACGGCCATCTCACTGAAGGCCGCGGCGTCCCCAACCTCGAGTTCAGTCACTAACCCAGTAGGTCATTTTGTTAAATGAGCCATAGTCCCACGCAACGTGCAGGAAGATATTATTGCCTCACGAAAATAGCGCAACGCCTGTCCCGTTACCCAGTAGGTCAGCTCCCAGAGTGATTCTGCTGAATCATCTGCTGAATGAGACGCGAAGTTGTCTAATGGGGTCATCGCAAGCAGGAAATAGAAGCAGATTGTGCTGATAATACGCGGGCCGTATAATACGCATATGGATGCGCATGCACTTCAGAGCCTTACGGATGCACAGTGCCGGTCACTTGAGAAAATCGGCGTAGTTTTGCTCTACCTGCATGGCTCCGTGGCGACAGGCCGGGCGCGAACGGACAGCGACGTCGACGTGGCGGCGCTCTTTGAGCGCGCTCCGCGCGACGCCGTCAAAGCGACGACGGATGTTGTTGACGCCCTTCAGGGGTACGAAAAATCGCGGGAGATTGATGTTGCGATTCTAAACAATGCGAGTCCGCTTCTTTCGCAGAGCGTCGCGGCGCACGGAACGCTACTGTATGCACGAAGCGAAAAGGACGAGCTCGCGTTCCAAATTCGTGCCATGCACGAGTATGAATTTTCTCGCCGCGTCGTCCGCATCGGACAAGAATCCGTGATAGCGAGCGAGCGCATATGACCGAATTCGCCAAGGAGCAACTTGCAGAAAAGGTGGCCCAATGCACCGACGCACTTGCCGATCTGCAGAATTATAGAAGCGTGGGGACACTCGACTACCTCCGCGCAAATCCCGACACGTACTACGCGGTATGTTTTCGCTTCATCAGCGCCATAGAGTCGCTCTTCGACATCGGGCAGTACCTTCTCAACGAAAAAGGCGCGCGCGCCGAGAGCCAGCGCGACATTCCGACACTTCTCGCGAGAGAGGGAGTTATCAGCGAACCGCTTTCAAAACAATTTGCCACGATGTACGGGTTTAGAAACCGGCTCGTGCATGCATACGGCACCCTTGATGACGCAAAAGTCGCGGAGTTTCTATCGAACAGACTCGACGATATTTCTTCATTGCTCGAAATCGCAAAAAAATCCCTCGGGCGCTGAATATTCGCGTTCGAGAGAATGCTCACGCCAAAATCCCGCTTTCCGAACTTTTCGGCTTCACCACACAACTCCGAAGTTTGACGGAAGGAAGAGGAGTGCCAAACCTAGAATTCTCGCATTACGCAATCGTTCCGAAGTCTGCAGCCGATCTTGTCATAGCAAGCAGGAAATAAATCCGACGGGGGCGGGTAATCCGCAAAAAAGAACCGCCGGCGCGAAGCCGACGGCAATAATCGATACACATATCAGAGCATCCTCCCCGTATGAATCCGAACGCCAAGCTTAGCTAGTTCTCGGCGGAAGATTTTAATCGACGGCGGGATAATTCCCCTCTTGTGCCTGTCGAACCAGTCTTGGAGCATTTCGCGACCGTCCTCGACGGTGTACTCCAATTCCTTGCGGTGAAATTTTTTCTCGTATTGCGGTAGGCAATGAACCTGTGCGAGGCGATGCGCCTTGTTGCGGCGATAGTTCAAGATACGCGCCACGATGTGGTTCTTTGTTTCCTGCTCAAGATCAAGGTCGGCGATTGTTGTCGCGAGCGCGGACGATGCCCACGCTTTCCGTGTTGCTGTCATGGCAGTTACTCCGTTAATCCTGGCACATCATGCCTGCAGGTGGAGCTTAGTGTCAAGCTGCTCTCTAAAATGACTTACGTCCCCTATACACGCCCCCCCATTTTCAACCGGTGAGCAGGTGGCATACTGAAGGTATTATCACAGCCGCTAATTTTTAGTATGTTCAAAAAAATCGCGTTCGGTTCCGTCGGCCTCCTCTTACTCGCATCTCCACTCCTCGCCTCGGCACAGACCGCGGATGACTACGGCACCGCTGCGGGCGGCTACTGCCCTGACCTCTCGACCACCTTCGTACGCGGCGCGACGGACGCAAGTACCAACGGCCAGGTCACCGAACTGCAGCGATTCCTCACCGACTACTACAACCTGCCCGAAGAAGGTCTCGTGACCGGCTACTTCTGGAGAAACACCGAAGCTGCCGTCATCCGCTTTCAGAAAGAGCACGGTCTCCCGTCCTTCGGCATCGTCGGCTCGCTCACGCGCGCGAAGATCGCGAGTGTGTGTGGTAGCGGCGCTGTCGGCACCGATGGCAATCCCGCCGTCACGCTTACCACCAATGGTCATAATTCATCAGCTGGCACGGTCACTTTCAGTGCCTCCGATTACATCACCAATGTGTGGACTACCGCCAATGCGGATTCCGTCTCTGGTAAATACACGTCGACCGGTTGCACCAACACCGCATACAACGCTACCAACGCACCGTGGCCACCTGGTGGAACCGGCATGAATCTAGGCTTGAACGGCACAAGCGGCGGGCCGGCGAATCCGTGGGCTGGCTGCACCACGGTGATTACGGTGACGGCCAAAAAAACGACGACCAACGCGACACAGTCCGCGAATGTCACCAACTACGTGACGCCTCTCTCGACCGCCGCCCCCACCCTTACCCTCACAACGAACGGCCAGTCGTCGGCCACGTACAACACTACCGACACCATCACGAATGCCTGGAACTCGACCGGCGGTACCTCATGGTCGGGTACCTACACCATGACGAACTGCAGTAACAGCAGTCTCAATGTCACGAACCAACCGTGGGGTGAGAACAAAGCGAGCGGCACGTCCGGCGGCTCGGCCGCCCCCTACGCGGGCTGCGACACGACCATCACGTTCACTGCCACGAACAGCGCCGGATCGGTGTCAAAGACGATTACAAATCACGTGAATGCAGCGACGGCGAACACCACCTCCTCCATCTCCGTCACCAGCGGTAACTCAACGAACTCACGCGTTGTCAACGCGCAGTTCAGCACGAATGATTGCAGCGCCCTCACCGTTGACTGGGGTGACGGCACGACCGACACCGTACAGCTCTCCTCAAGTCAATGCGGCTCGACCATGAACGTCCAGGAAGGACACATCTACTCCGCCTACAACACCTACACCATCAAACTACTCAAGGCGGGTACGCAGCTCTCGAGCACGAGCTACACCGCCGCCCAGACTTCGGCTGCCGCTGCATCTCTCTCCCAACTCGCGAGTGCCCTCAACGCGATTATCGCTATCTTGAATTCGCTGAAGTAGCGGCGGCTGCGCAGCAAAGAAGCGGCCGGGGCGAATGCCCGGCCGCTTCTTATATTCCCGCGCCCTGCGCTATAGATTCGCTATGCACA
>C687J35504_10002459_pt1 | contig 12576 bp, 10 predicted proteins | sample RifCSPhighO2_02_FD_35504 | JGI IMG/M metagenome (IMG submission 35504) | reverse complement strand
GCTGTATGAACATTACGATTATAATAAAAATCCTTTCTTATTTTTCCGCAATAAAAATGATAAATCAATAAACCCATCACCAACGCTAATTTGATATAAAGCCATGTCGGATAAAACGAATAAAAACGCAATAATAACAATCCAAAGAAAACAGTGAAAAAAGCACTGGGCATCATAATTGCATAATAAAGTTTTTTTTCCATTATCTTAAAACGCTCGACGCTTACCCTGTCTTCTGCCATCGCGTGGTATACAAACAAACGGGGTAAATAAAATAAACCCGCAAACCATGCCACCATAGAAATAATATGAAACGCCTTCAGCCAAAGCATCATTTTTCCTTAATAAATTATCAAAAAAAATATAGTCTATTTTTCATACATTTTTAGAAATTTCAACTATATTTAAATTGTTAATTTTCATGGAGGGAAGTCATGCCTGACGAACAAGGAAAACCTCCCCTGGGATATAAAATAAAATCTCAAGACGATTTAACAATCACAAAAGATAGCATGGGGGTAGAAAAATCAAAACATACTGTTACACAAGCTCGAAAAAACCCAAAACCAGAAAAACTAGAAAACCCTGAAAAAATACAAAAAAAACGTTTTGCAAAAGAGAGCAAGCATGCTTTTGAAGCAGGTATTGCAAGTTTTTATCGTTATCTTTTAGGGCCTGATCGTGCTCCAAAAACACGAAGTATTAGAGATTTTGGCATTCTTTCCAATAAAATTCCTGGCTTTACTACTTTTACAGATGCCGCTGATGATTATTCTAATCCCTGCCATAGATTAACAACAGCACGAAATTTAGCAACAGCCGGCATGGGGAGTCTTTTGGCAGCAAATTATTTAATGCAAGAAAACGATTGCCATGCAAAAAATTTTGGATTTAACGATAAAGGTAAATTAGCCCGTATTGANTTTGATCATAGCCTTTCACCACTCAATAAATTTGAAGGTTATTTCATAGAAACAAAAGTAGCAAACAAAACTATCAAAGCTGGTCAAGAGAATGAACCACAAAAGTATGTTTTTGAAAGAATACCTGAAAATGGAATCATTGAAGATTTTGAAGAATATCATCAAACTAAAGCTGTTCATTTTTGTTTTTCAACGGTCACACAAAAAGATTTATCAAATTTAGTATTGGCAGAAAGCTTTACCCCCTACAATTCCCCTTTTTTATTCGGCAGAGGTTCACGTAATCAAATTGAAAATTTTAATTTAGGTGTTGCCGTTGCTGATATTGAAGAAAATCTTGATAACAAAGAATATCAACTAGACAAATGGAAAATCTTTTTGAAAGCCTCTCTTTTAACAAAAGACATGATAGAAAACATATTACGTCCTAATATCGGTGATGAGGAACTATTAATTAAATTGCGCGATCACATCTTTGATCGATTCCAACAAGTAACAAGTTATGTACTTTCAAATCCTTCTTTTCAAAAAATTATGGAAAAATATGGAAATGAAATGATAGAACAAACAAAACAAGAAATTAATGACTATAACACCGAATTTGAAAAACCCCGCGATGCTTTCTTAAAAGTAACACCTCTTTCTAACCTGGCTCAGTATAAAGATCATGAAAACCATTTTACAAAAACTGAATTAACTGAATTAAATGCGAAATTAAAAAAACTAGAAAAAATGATTTCTGAAAAATTAAATAAATTTAATTCAAAAGATCAATCTTTTTTAGTAAAACTCAAACAAATCGATGATCTCCTAGAAAGAATAAATCAACTTTTTTACAATGGGAAAAAACCAGAAGATCTAAAATATATAAAAGAAAGCATTAAAAACCTATGTGATGGAATTAATAACTACACTACTCAATTAAANGGAGCAATAAAATATCTCAAAAAACAAGAAAGTAAAGATGTATCAGAAAAAAAAAGAAATATCGAATTACTTGAAAATGAAGAAAAAGAAATGGATACGCTCAACAAAAAACTTACATCATTTTTATCAGAAAAACCCTTTATTGAAAGCCTAGTCGCTTCACCCTCTTTTACTTCTCACAAGCATGAACAAACTTTCAAGCTCCCTATTCCAATACGTATACTAACACCAGACTCTCCTATCAGCGAACCTCAAAAAGAAGAAAAATCTGAGGTAATCAATAAAACAGATGAACTAAAGAAAATACTTACGGAATATTTATTAGAAAAAGAAAAATCCTTACAAGACTTGCAACAGAAACAAAGCTCCCGTGCCAGCAGAAGAGATCAAGAAAGACAGAAAAATAAAATACAACTCGCAAAAGAACTTGGAGAAAAACTTTCAGACTCAATAAAAAGCGAAGATCTTGAGGATTTCCTTGGAAAACTCTCCCCCCTCGCTGAAGAGACTCATAAAGAAGATAAAGAAATCATAGAGCAGATACAAAAAAAATATCTATCTAAACCTTGAGTAAAAATGCAAGCCGCGATAAAAATGGAGCGGGTGATGGGAATCGAACCCACGCTATCAGCTTGGGAAGCTGAAGTTCTACCATTGAACTACACCCGCAGGTTAATGCGATCATTACCTGTAGTCGTCCGTGAAAAACGTCCTATCCGGATTTTTGTCATTGCGAGAAAAACACACCGCTTATTTCAAAAAAAAGGGAAATCTTTTTTGTGTTTTTCGAAGCAATCTAGAGCCGATTCTAGATTGCTTCGAAAAATGTGTGAGCCTTTTTGCTTTTTTTCAAAATCACAGGACGCATTTTTCTCGCAATGACGAAAAACGCGTTTTTCCCAATACCTCGTTAAAAAACATTTTGCAAGATTTTGAAAGAGTCTCGCGTGTTACCTTGCAAATTAGAGAACTTGGTTTTTAACTTAAACCTCTTTTTTTATCGTACCATCATACTTTTTCACGTGTGACTATTTAAAAAATCACGAATACAATATATATCCTTCAAGGCTTGCGCTTTGTCTATCGGGTTACGAAGTAAGTAAGCAGGATGGTAAGTCACAATTAAAGGAATGCCCTGCCTTGAATGAACTTTACCACGTAATTGTGCCATACTCGATTTTGTTTTTAAAAGATAATGCGCAGCAACCCGACCTAAAGCCACAATTAAGCGTGGCTTAATAGTTTGGATTTGCTTTTCTAAAAAAGGCGTGCAAGAAGAAATTTCTTCAGGCAAAGGATCTCGATTTTTAGGCGCTCGGCATTTAATGACATTCGCAATATAAACTTTATCGCGATCCAATTGAATGGCCTTTAGCATGGCATTTAATAACTGTCCTGCACGACCCACAAAGGGCAAGCCCTGCAAATCTTCATTGGCACCTGGCCCTTCACCTATGAGCATCAACGGGCTTTGAGGATTCCCCATGCCAAATACCGTTTGCGTTCGCGTCTTATGTAAGGGACATGCCACACAGGATTTAACAGCCGACTGCAACCCCTCCCAATCAAACTCGATCTCACAAGCAACAGAAGGAGAAACCATGAGAGTTCGCTTAACCCAACAAAGAATCCCTAAGGCATTTAAATAATTTAGTTTTGAATTCATAAAATTTTTTAAATTCTCAAAAATAAGAAATTGACTTTTGAATACAACTGATTCTAGAATAACTGATCCTTAAGAAAACGGAAAATGGTCATGTTTAAGAAAAGTAAAAACTTAAGCATTAAAGCACAACAACTTTTTAAAACGCCTTCTCCTGCCATTGTATTTTATAAAGATTGCGAAGGCCACTACTTAGGAAGCAATGAACAATTCGCTTCTCTTTTTAAACTATCCCCTCAAACGTTATGCGGTGCCACCGATTTTGATCTCCCCATCTTAAAAGAAGATAGTGATTTTCACAGAAAAAAAGATCTAGAAGTACAAAAAAGTCAAATACCTCTTTTCTTTTATGAAACATGTACACTTGTTTTAAATAAACAAATTGAAGTTCAAACTTTTAAAATGCCTTTCTATAACGATAACGGTGAAGTTGCAGGTATTTATGGCCTCTCCACCCCTCTGAATACTATTACTTTTAAAGATATCGCAAGCTATGCTGAAGAAGCAGGGGTTGAAAAAAAATACCTTAGTTTCATGCAAAAACAAACTGGGGGATATTTTTTGTCTCCACGCGAACTAGAATGTCTTTACTTTGTCGTTAAAGGGCTGACTGCAAAACAAATCGCAAAACACATGAACCTTTCCTTTCGAACTATTGAGTTTTATCGAGATAAAATTAAATTAAAACTAAATTGCGACTCTCGCCAATGCCTTATTCAAAAAGCACTTTCCCTCGATGCAATAAAATCATTATTGTAAAAAGAATTATTTTTTAAAATATTTCTTAAACCCTTTCCAGCACTGTGTATACTCTTTTTGAATAAAATCACAATTTAATGCTTGTTTTGTAGGACGCCAAATAAAACGGCTCTCTAACATAAAGGCTAATACATCGGGTGAATGTAATACCGTGAAAATAGAAGGATCGGGGTGATCAAAACTCACGGTGTTGATCGTGTTAAATAATTTTAAATTATATTTATAAGGCGCATAATTTCCATACCAAGCCACGACGTCCAAGGGAGAATGTTTTAACGCTGATTTCCACAATCCTCCTCGGTATTTTGCAATTAATTCAAAATCACCTACCTTATCTTCATACCATGCGCAAGGATATAAAAAATCACGCGGATTTGCTAATGCATTTGCACCCATCATGCCAAGCTCAGGCAAGCGAAAAGGCAATCCAAAATTTTCAATAAAATAACCACGCGCTTGTTTATCTAATAATTCAATTTGAAATTTGACACCCCTGGGAATAATCGCAATTTCACTGGGCGACAATTCTAATAAACCAAACTCTGTCTTTAATAATAACTTCCCTTGTTGTGGTACAAATAACGATTCTCCGTCTGCATTAAAGAAAAAACGATCTTTCATCGAGCGGTTACAACTGTAAAGATGAATCGCACCCCCTTGCTGTAGCTCAGAATCTCCTTGACCCGCTAAAGTAAATAATCCTTCAATAAAATCCAACGGTTTTTTGGGAAGAGGATAAGGGTCCCATCGCAGTTGTTGTAAAGAGCTTATTTCATCATTGAAATGTCCCTTAAAGGTTTTATGAGAAAAAGCATCAAATTGTCCATGGCACACTGAAGGTAGAATGCGATAAAGCCAACTTCTAAAATTTTGCGCTCGCACCATCGCAAACGCAGAACCACTTAATTGTTCTGTGTATAAGCCATGAGGTACTTTCTGAGGTGAATTTCTGGCAGGCAAAATCACAGGCAAACATTCGCTAACAAATTGATTCCCAAAACCACACTGATAATTTATCATTTCACTTCCCCCAAGGCTGATAGCAAGCGCGCATTCTCTTTTTCTGTTCCTATTGTAATCCTTAGAAATTCTCCCATACCATAACCCACTAAGGGCCTCACAATAACCCCTTTTTGCAGTAATTTTTCATAAATATCCAGGGCCTTTTCTCCAACGTGAACTGTCACAAAATTGGCAACTGAAGGAATAAAATTTAAATTTAATTTTTTAAAACCTTCAGTTAATTTTTTTTTTCCCCTATCGTTTAAAGCTTTGCTTTTTTCCACATGCGCTTGATCGTTTAAGCTGGCCGTGGCAGCCGCAAGCGCAATGGAATTGACGTTAAAAGGTAAGCGCGTACGATTTAAAATGTCCGCCACTTGCGCTTGCGAAATCGCATAACCCACTCGCAATCCCGATAAACCATATGCTTTCGAAAAAGTACGTACAACAATCAAATTAGGATATTGTTCTATATAAGGCAATGCATCAGTGTAATCCTCTGCGTCGATGTATTCATTGTAAGCCTCATCAACTACAATAATTGTTTCTGGCGATGCTTTTTCTAAAATTAATTCTAAATTAGATTTAGAAACGTAAGTCCCCGTGGGATTGTTAGGATTCACAATAAAAATCATTTTTACTTTAGCATGCAGTGTATTTAAGATTGCTTTGCAGTCGACTTGCCATGCCTGTGTGGGAATAGTCACAATATTCGCGCCAAAAGATTTTAAAATTAAGGGAATCGTTGCAAAAGTGTATTGCGAGATAATCGCTTCTTCTCCTGGCATTAAAAAAGATTTCACAATAATTTCTAAAATGTTTTCTGAACCATTGCCTATCGTAAAATGATTAAAAGGCAAATGATGAAATCGACTTAAGGCCTCTTTGAGTTCAAAACAAGCTCCGTCAGGATAAAGATACAGTGTTTCCAAAGCCTTTTTTGCTGCTAACATAGCTTTTTCACTTGCACCTAAAGGATTTTCATTGCTGGCTAGTTTAATGATATCGCTAATCCCTAACTGGCGCGCCAATTCTTCTATGGGCTTGCCAGGTTGATACGGAATTAAATCAACAATATGTGGATTTGCTATTTTTTTTATACTATTTTCCATGTCTCCTCCTAAAATACGTTATAATTCGAAAGGTTGAATGAAACACTAAAAGGACCATTATCTTATGCTTTTTAAAAAAATGAAAAACCCTAAAACAAACCAAGCTTATTTGGAAGTCAGTTTAACAGACTCTCAACTTCTTCGCTCTCCTTTGCTCAATAAGGGCATGGCGTTTCCTCATGCGGAACGTGAAACATTTAATTTATTAGGTTTATTACCGCCAGCTGAAAGCAATTTGAAAGATCAATGCTTACGCTCCTATCAAGCCTTCAAAAGCAAACCCTCTGCTTTGCAAAAATATATTTATTTACGTGATTTACAAGATTCAAATGAAACTTTGTTTTATACGCTTTTATCACAATACCTTGAAGAAATGTTACCTATTGTTTATACCCCCACCGTCGGTGAAGGCTGTCAGCAATTCAGTCATATTTATCGTCATCCTCGCGGACTCTATTTGGCTTATCCTTATCGCAATAAACTCGATCAAATCTTCGCTCACCCACGCTTTAATCATGTGAAAGCCATCGTTGTTTCTGATGGAGAACGCATTCTCGGATTAGGCGATCAAGGCGCAGGAGGAATGGGCATTCCCATTGGAAAATTAAGCCTTTACACTGCTTGCGCAGGCATTCATCCTGCCGAAACACTCCCTGTTCTCTTGGATACGGGCACGAATAATGAAGAACTCCGCGCTGACTCACTTTATATTGGCTGGCGACATGAACGTATTCGCGGAGAAGATTACGATAATTTTATCGAATGCTTTGTCAATAGCGTCAAGAAACGTTATCCCCACGTATTATTACAATGGGAAGATTTTGCAAAACAAAATGCAAATCGCATTTTAGAACGTTATAAAGATGAGCTTTGTACGTTCAACGACGATATTCAAGGCACAGCAGCCATCGCAGTAGGAACAATCCTAGCAGCATTACACATTACAAAAATGTCTTTAAGCCAACAACGCATCGTCATTTTTGGTGCGGGCGGAGCAGGTTGCGGTATCGCAAAATTATTTGTTTCTACATTAATCGCGCAAGGCGTAAAAGAAAAAGAAGCCTATCGCAGCGTCTATTTAATTGATCGCTCAGGATTAATGATGGAAGGCGTTCCCCATGCCCTTCCTTTTCAAATCCCTTTCTTAAAACCACGCGCTATGATCGAAAATTGGAAACTGAAAGATCCTTCAAAAATTTCACTTCTAGATACAATCTTGAATGCAAAACCCAGCATTTTATTAGGCGTGTCAGGACAAGGCGGTGTATTCACAGAAGAAATTATAAAAGCCATGGCGGCGCACGTTGAAAATCCGATTATTTTTCCTTTATCCAATCCCACTTCTAATTCTGAAGCAATACCACAAGATTTGATGACATGGACGAACGACAAAGCCATTATCAGCACTGGCAGCCCTTTTGGAAATATTTTCAAAAACAAAGAAGCTTTTCATGTTGACCAAACTAATAATTCTTATATTTTTCCTGGCATAGGCTTAGGTTTAATCGCATCGCAATCAACACGCGCCACAGACAATATGTTTATGATCGCCGCAAAAATATTGGCAGATTGCTCCCCTGCGAAAACAAATCCAAAAGCAAATTTACTTCCCAAAATTCCTAAAATTCGTGAAGTGTCTTACAAAATTGGCTTGGCCGTAGCAAAAGAAGCGGTCGCACAAGGCTTATCTTTATTGCCTGCTCATGAACAAGAAAATTTAGAAAACCGCGTAAAAGAAACAATGTGGACGCCAGAATACTTACCTTATGTTTTAACAAAAACATAAAAAAAGAACTCCGCAAAGGTGAATGTTCATATTTTTCAAAATAAGAAAAACAAAAGCTCTATGAGCATGCGTTTGCAACAAACAGAGATTTTATTTCTGATACTTTTAAAGTTGAGATACAAAAGTTTTTAACAAGTTTTCTTCAAAGCGATCAAAACAAACTTATTCACGAAGCGAAAGCTGAAAATCCGTTGAACTTATAAAATTTTATCTCAGGCGCGATAGCTACTCGGTGCTACTGAAACGTCTATCTCGTGATCATTGCGCCATAACAGATCAAGAAGCTTCTTTCTGTTAGGTGAAAGCTCGACTCTTTTAGGCATAGCCAATAAATCGGCTGAGGTAGAAACATTGATTTCAGTTACAATATGATTTTCTTCAAGTGCATCTATAAACGCTTGTACATCAACATCATCTATTTCAGCATAAGCAAGATTTAACACTTTGAGCATACGGTTAACTCTAAGCGCTTGTGCAAGCGCTTGTACACCAACATTGCCTATGACATTTAAATTAAGCTCTAATGTTGTGAGACTGCTATTAACTTTAAGTGCCTCTGCAAGCTCTTTTACGCCAGCATCGCTTACCCTAATAGAACTAAGATTTAACTTCTTGAGCGTACGGTTAACTTTAAGTGCTTCCGCAAGCTCTTTTACACCAACATCACTTATTTCATTATTTTCAAGATCGAGTGTTGTGAGGCTGCTATTAACTTTAAGTGCCTCTGCAAGATCCTTTGCACCAAGATCACTTATTTTATTTTCTTTAAGAACGAGTGTTTCGATCGTTCTATTTTTTTTAAGTGCTGCTGCAAGATCCTTCGCACCCCCATCACTTATTCTATTGCCTAAAAGGTTGATCGTTATGAGCGTACTATTAACTTCAAATGCCTCTGCAAGATCTTTTGCACCCGCATCACTTACGATATTGTCTAGGAGAATAAGCGTTCTAAGGGTACGATTAACTTTAAGTGCCTCTGCAAGATCCTTCGCACCTGCATCACTTATTCTATTACCTGTAAGATTGAGTGTTTCGATCGTACTATTACCGTTAAGTGCTGCTGCAAGATCTTTTAAGTCCGCATCATTTAACCTTTTGTTTGCAAGATTCAAGTTTCTGACATTCATATTCCCAAATCTTGGATGGCCTTGAACAGTAGAATTTTTCATGAAATTATTCTCCAGAATTAAAGAATTTGTTAACCTGTAAATATATACTATAAACATTAAGAGAATATGAAGACGTTCTCTAAAAACTCAAGTAGAAAAATAAGATGTCTTCCACAAACAACTATGTTGCGATAAGTTTACGGCGCGTGGATATTGACATAATCATCCCAAGACCGGCCATCAGGGTTACCATCGAAGTTCCACCATAACTAATTAAAGGTAAGGGTATGCCTACCACAGGCAATAAGCCTGTTACCATTCCTGCGTTAATAAAAAAAGAAAGAAAAAATGTAAGCGTTAAACTTCCCGCAAGCAAACGAGAAAAAGTATCACTGGCTTGAACACTGATATAAAGCCCACGTCCAACAATTAACATATTAACTAAAATCAAAATCATCGTTCCTATGAAACCAAATTCTTCTCCACACACTGCAAAAATAAAATCAGTTGCGTGTTCTGGTAAAAATTGCAAATGTGATTGTGTACCCTCCAACCAACCTTTTCCGAACAAACCTCCGGAGCCTAAAGCAATCTTAGATTGAATGATATGATAACCATGACCCAGCGGATCACGCTCAGGATTTAAAAAAGTGAGGATACGTTGCTTTTGATAGTTATGCATAAAATGCCAAAGGATAGGCATTAACGCCATAATCAAAATACCGCCTGCTATTAACCAACGCCACACTAATCCCGCAAAAACTAAAACAGATAACCCTGCCCCCATAATTAAAACAGCCGTTCCCAAATCAGGTTGTTTTGCAACTAAAATCACAGGAATAAAAATAATAAGAAGTCCCATAATACTGCTTTTAAAATCAGGCGGTAAATGTTTATCACGATAATAATACGCAAGCATTAATGGCAAACTCACTTTAATTAATTCAGAAGGTTGAATGCGTATCATACCGATACCCAACCAACGCTTTGCACCTTTACCTACATGTCCTAACAACAAAACAGTAATTAAAAGAAATAACGTCAACGCAAAAAAATAAGGCGCCCAGAATAAATAACGTTGCGGTGGTATTTGCGCACAAATAAATAAAACAAGCCATGCCAAAGCAATTCGTAATAATTGACGATGCAAGATCATAAAATCTTGATTACCTGCGCTATACAGAATAATTAAACCCAAAATTAATAATAATGTTAGGCAAAATAATAAAAATAAATCTAAATGCAATAATTCCCAAATCGTTAAGATCGGTGATCCTTTTCTTCTTGCTGCCGACCACAAATGGGGAAAATTAATCATAAACCTTATCCTGTAAGACACCCATAAACTGTAACTATTCACAACATAATGCGAATTCAAGTGAACGCGCTTGGGTAAGGCAAGGTGAAATGAAAAATTTCGAGAAAAAGCGCAGTGTATACCAAAATACATGAGCATTTTTCAAGAAGTTTTTCATTTCAGATTGCCCACCAAAGTACGTTCGGTGATACCGTGAACAGTTGCCATAAACTCGATTTTCAATTGCGACGAGTATATACTCCTCGCAATTGAAAATCCTGATTTTTAAGGAGAAGAACATGAATTATCAACGCATCCTCCCCCCCTCACAAGGTGAAAAAATTTCAGTTAATACTAACCTGACTTTGAACGTTCCTGATTATCCCATTATTCCTTTTATTGAAGGCGATGGCATCGGTGTAGACATCACACCCGTCATGCGTTACGTCGTCGATTCCGCAGTTGAAAAAGCTTACCAAGGTCAACGTGAAATTGCGTGGATGGAAGTCTATGCCGGAGAGAAAGCCACGCGCGTTTATGGCAAGGATCAATGGCTACCCAATGAAACTTTACACGCCCTCAAGGAATATTTAATTTCGATAAAAGGCCCTCTCACCACCCCTGTTGGCGGCGGCATTCGCTCTTTAAATGTAGCGCTACGTCAAGCTTTAGATTTATATCTTTGCTTACGCCCCGTTCGTTATTTCAAAGGNACGCCCAGTCCATTGAAAGAACCTTGGAAAACAAACATGCTTATCTTCAGAGAAAACTCTGAAGACATTTACGCAGGCATTGAATGGCCTGCAGATTCAAACGAAGCAAAACGCTTAATTCAATTCTTGCAAGATGAAATGAACGTCACAAAAATTCGCTTCCCTCAACATTGTGGTATCGGCATCAAACCCGTATCTAAAGCAGGCTCACAACGATTAATTAATCGCGCCATCCAATATGCCATCGATCACGATCTCCCTTCTGTCACCTTAGTGCATAAAGGTAATATTATGAAATTCACTGAAGGTGCATTCAAAGAGTGGGGATATCAATTAGCAAAAGAAAAATTTGGCTCAATAGATTACGAAGGTGGTCCTTGGCAAATAATCAAAAATCCAAAAACAGAAAAAGAAATTATTATTAAAGATATGATCGCAGATGCCTTCTTACAACAAATTTTATTACGCCCTGAAGATTATGCCGCGATAGCCACATTAAATTTAAATGGGGATTACATGTCCGATGCGCTAGCAGCGCAAGTAGGTGGCATTGGCATTGCGCCTGGGGCAAATTTAAGTGATACAGTTGCAATATTTGAAGCGACGCATGGCACAGCACCTAAATATGCAGGCGAAAATAAAGTAAATCCGGGTTCATTAATTTTATCGGCTGAAATGATGTTACGTCATCTAGGTTGGGTAGAAGCCGCAGATCTCATTATTCAAGGCGTTGAAGCTGCGATAGAAGCAAAAACCGTAACCTATGATTTCCAAAGAATGATGAAAGACGCCACCTTGCTTAGCACCAGTGAATTTGGGAAAGCCATTGTGGATCATTTTTCTTAGTCACACGTGAAAAAGTATGATGGTGCGATAAAAAAAGGAGTTTAAGTTAAAAACCAAGCTCTCTAATTTTCAAGATTTCACGTGTGACTCTTTCAAAATCTTGCAAAATATTTTGAAAGCAGGTGTCCGGAAAACGTCTCATTTTGCTTTAGTTCGAGGCGCGTGAATTTTTTAAAGCGCAGTTTACATAGCGTAAATGAGCATTTAAAAAATTCGCGCAACAAAGAAATAAAGCAAAAAGGACGTTTTTCACGGACGACTTCAAGTACAAGGTTTCAGGAATAAGACATAGAACTACTCGCCTGCATTGGCACTATTGGCTCATCATATTCTGTTTCTTGGTCTTTTATCCCTGCATGCACTCTCTTGCTAGAGCATAACGGGGATAAAAAACGATTACATCGTGGAATATAAACTTTTAGAAACGCCTCTCGCCTGT
>C687J35504_10002452_pt1 | contig 12588 bp, 8 predicted proteins | sample RifCSPhighO2_02_FD_35504 | JGI IMG/M metagenome (IMG submission 35504) | reverse complement strand
GGCGCGCCGTGCCCCTACCTTCCATTGGCGTATAAGGCATCAACGTGTTTCTTCACGGCGGCCACGGCCTTCGGGTGGTACATCCGTATGATGTCTACCCCGGACTGGATTAAGGTGGCGGCGGTGATAGTCTCCCATAGTGGACCCCTCTCGGCGGCCAATCCCCAACCAGGGGACTCTTCATCCGTGACCTTAGCCTCCTTGCTCCTCCAGGACTCGTAGCCCACGTTGCAGAGTACCGGTAGTGCCAGGAATTTATCCCCCGAGAGGGCGGCCAGGCGTTCCCTCTCCTGGATGGAGTAGGCGTACTCTATGCCGTAACCCAGTGCCCCGGTGGTCTGGAACATAACTATCCTGTCCAGTGGGAAGCCTATATCCGTTACCAGGATGTTCACCTGTTTTTGTATGTTTACGTCCACCGGGGCCTGAGTTACCAGGTTGTGGCCGTCGGCCATGCAGTTGGCCACGATGTTTTTGTAGTTGTCCTGGGTGGCAGTGGCCAGGAGGCATCGCTCCCCCTTGGTGGCCTGACTTATCTTGGGCAGGACCTCATTATCCTTTTGTGGGTCGTCGCAACCCCAGATGATGAGGGGTACACCCACTGCCTGGAGGATGGAGCGGACGGTCTTTACTGCCTCCTCTGCACCCTTGTTGCCTTTATCCGGGTGGATGCCATCCAGTTTGATGCAAATCAGGTCGGCGCCATATTTGTCTGCGCACTTTTTGGCCCATAGGGCGGGGTCTGAGATTACGTCCTTGAACGGTTCCAGGAGGGCAGGGGGCCAGTCTTCCGGTGGGACGTCCAGTACGTCCATGGCTATTACTGGCTTATGGCCAGGGCAACCCTCAAAGTCCATGAAGGGGATACAGCTTGCCCCTCCCACCTTCACCACCTTCTGTCGGGTACCTCCCTCCTCTTTAGTGGCCCCTATAGTAACCTCCGCTACCTTTCCAGACCATTTCTCCGTTACGTTGGGTATTTGCATCAGCTATCTTTCTCCTATCGTATCTTCAACCGTCTCGTCCGCCTGAGACGGAACGGACGTGCATCTGCTCCTGACTCACATGGCAGGGGTGACCCGCCGGGTCTCCCCTACACGCTTATGTAGATTCCTTTTGTCTGACCGTTGCCTGAAGGCCCCCTGCTGGTACGTATTCCTTTAAGAATTGGCTAAGGGCCTTATAAGTGGCGTTATCCTTAGAAATCTCCAGTAGAGAAATCCCTCCTGAGGAGGCAAAGAATATCTCGTCATCATAAAGAAAGCTTGCCTTTGGCTCCAGGCCCTCTTTGTGGAGGCTTTCCTGCACCTTCTTGTCAAGGGTACTGTGGGGTACCTTATTAAGGATAACAGCCTTTTCTTTTATGCTCAAGGGGAGGGTCTCAGTGAGTTTCAGTATCCTTTTGGCCGTGAGCACTCCCACTATGGTAGGTTCACAGACCACTAACATGAGGTCCACACGGTTGGTGGTGCGGCGGGAGAGGTGCTCCATCCCTGCCTCGTTGTCAAGGACTATGTATGAATAATTTGAACTCATCTTATCCAGGTACTTTCTCAGGAGGTTGTTGACATAGCAATAACAGCCGGGGCCTTCGGGCCTCCCCATGACTAGGAGGTCAAACTTGGACCTCTCTATGATACATTCCTCAATACAGTACTCTATGTATCTCTCCTTGGACATACCGGCGGGGAAGTCCAGGCGTTTTTCTATTATGCCCTCTCGCATGTCGGAGATGGCCTTTTCGTACTCCACCCCCAGGGCGGTCCCAAGGGAGGAGTTGGGGTCGGCGTCTACGCCAAGGGGGGACTCCCCCAGGGTCTCTATTATGTACCTGATGGTCAGGGCGGCCAGGGTAGTCTTACCCGTGCCTCCCTTCCCTGCCAGGGCGATGGTGAAAGACACTAAGGACTCCTTCTTAACCGAAATTCCCTCCCCCTGGATGGGGGAGGGTAGGGTGGGGGTGAATATCACCCTCCCCCCTGTACCAATCAGGTACAGGGCTAGGTTCAGGGCTCTGCCCTGCACCCTTGTGGTGCAGGGCCTTCCCCCTCCCATCAAGGGAGGGGGAAACTAAAGGCACAGAAGCCTTTCGCAGAGGTCTCAAATCCTGAATTAACATTTAATATACAAAATCCGTTCAAGCTATTAAACTACTAATCCCCCCTACCCCTCCCCCTTTCGTAAAGGGGGGTGCGTCAAACCCCTAATTAAAAGAGGGGAGCCTCCTGGCCAGTTCCTGATACACGGCTGGGAACTCGTCTGGGTCGGTGTGTGGCAGGAAGTTGGCCGAGATGAATTCGTCCATATATTTAGGGTTGCTCATCAGGTCAAAGTAGGTCATCTTGGAGGCAATGTCTCTGACTTTGGTCATGGCCTCCTGGGAGAGGAGGCTCAGCCTTGCCCCGGACAGGGAACTGTTGCCCACAAAGCGAATCCTGTCAGTAGGTATCTCAGGGAGCATGCCGATAGTGATGGTATTCCTGACGTCCAGGTAATTTCCGAACCCTCCTGCCAGGTACACCCTCTGGATGTCTGAGGGCTTCAGGTGCATGGCTTCCAGCAGTGTAGCCACGGCGGAGTATATGGCGGCCTTACTGCGGATGAGGTTCTGTATATCGGCCTGGGTAATAACGATGTCGGAACCTGTGGCCGTTTGGGGGGCAGGCACGATGAGAAATTCCAGGCCCTCTTCGGTCTCACGAACCCTGGGGGTATGGCCCTTTACTAATTTCCCTGATTTATTTATGGCCCCGGAGCGGAGCAGGGCGGCGATGGTGTCCAGCAGCCCCGAGCCGCAGATACCCCTGGGCGTCCCGTTTCCTATAATCTTGTAGTTTAATGAAAAATCTTCGGCGATGTCCAGCCTCTCTATGGCCCCGGAGGCGGCCCTCATACCGTGATGGACCCCGCTCCCCTCAAAGGAGGGACCTGCCGAGGCGGAACAGCAGACCATCCATTCCTTGTTCCCGAGGACTACCTCCCCGTTGGTGCCTATGTCTATGAAGAGGCAGAGGAGCTCTTCCTGGTCCAGCCCGATGGCCATGGCCCCTCCCGTAATGTCTCCGCCCACGTAAGCCGACACGCTGGGGAGGCAGTGTAAGGGGGCATGTTTATAGGTGTTTATCCCCAGTTCATGGGCCTTCAGGGGGGGGATGAAATTGGCCGTGGCTATGTAGGGTTCTTTCCGGATGAGTGTAGGGTCAAGCTCCAGGAGGAAGTGTATCATGGCCGTGTTGCCGGAGCACGTTATGGCAGTGATGTCTTCGGGCCTGAGGTGGTTTCTTGTCAGGAGGATGGCCAGGAGGCCGTTTATGTCCTTTATCACTGACTGTTGCAGGTCTCCCAGGGCATTCCTTTCGGTGGCGTACATAATCCGCTGTATGTAGTCTTCGCCCCATTTCATCTGCGAGTTATAGGTAGCCTCTATGTCCAGCACCTTTGCGGTAGCCAGGTTTACCAGTTCGGCCACAATGGTAGTGGTGCCGACGTCCACGGCCAGTCCCCAATCTGCCTGGGTAGTGTCGCCTGGTTCAATACGGATGACTTCCTGCATAACGCCTCGCTGGGCGACGGTGGCAGTGACTTGCAGGGGCACGTTGTAACGTGACCCTGCCTGCCTCAGATGAGATGGCAGTTCCTTAAGGATTTCCAGTCCTGCCTCCAGGGACTCCATGGGTATGCCTGCCTTTAACGTTATTGCCCTCTTGAGGCGTTCATAATCAGGGAGTGTGTCGTCAAGGGTAGGAGGTCCAAGCTCCAGGTATATCTTTCGTACGAGGGGTTCGTGTTTATATTCTACCCCTGGTAAGAGACCGTGCACCTTTCCTGCGGTTACCCCCTCGGTCTCCTCTAAGGAGAGGAGTATCTTACCCCCTTCCATCCTGGTCTCGGGAGGGATGGAGATAAGGAGGTCGCTGGTCACCCTGGCCTGGCAGGCCAGGACGTAATTATTGGCCAGTTCTTCGGAGGAGAGGAGGGTGGTAGGGGGACATTCTACGCGGCCCTCTTCCACCACCACCTTGCACTTCCCACAGGTGGCCACTCCACCGCAGATACTGGAGACGTAGACGTTGGCGTCATGGGCCGCCTCCAGAACAGTGGTATCTTCCTGTACCGTTATCTCCCGGTCGTGGGGGAGGAAGTGTATTTTGTAGGAATGGTTTACCTTTGGCATGATACATAGGGGGAGGGGTTAACCCTTTTTGCCGTGTCTGTCCCAGGTAGTCTTAAGATACGAAGGTAACCCGGAGGCCTCTTTGGGGCCCACAAGGATGTCCCACCCCGTCTCGTCTTTGAGTTTGGCTGACATTACTGCTACCAACCCAGGAATGATAAGTTTTTTGTGTTTTAGCCTCTCTCCTACGGAGGTATTGTTCATAGCCTTAGCCACTACCTTCTCATTGAGCTTGTCCCCGGAGTAGGCCGTCAGTACAGAGGTGCCCTCCGTATCCACCGCCAGGATATAGGTTGGGATGCGACTGGCCTCCACCTCCCCCTCCACGGAATAATAAGTAAGGGAGAAGTTGGTGGTGAAGAGAACGGGGGAATCCGGGGTGACCTGGCCTACTTCGTATAGTTTGGGTTGTACCTGCACTGGTTTCTGCGGGTCTGTGTATATGTTTTGTCTTACCGTCAGCAGGGGTAAGACCTGCCAGGGCTCGTAGCTATGGAGGACGAGGATGCCGGCATACTTGGCCAGATAGGTGGAGGCCTGGGCTATCTCTCCGTAGGGGTCCTGGTCGTTCAGGAAGGTAATGGTAGGAAAACCCAGTGACCTGAAGTTCTTTCTCAGGGCGGCCCTCCTTAGCCTGGTAAGTCCCTGGAGGACGTCCCTGACCCCATTACCCTGGTAATTCAGCACCATCTCGCTGACCCCCAGGGCCTTAATCTTCTCTGTAAGGTCTGCCAGTTCCTCCAGACTAGTGGAGTGGACCCCCAGGGGGCAGTTCTTTTCCTTGGCCAGTTTGGCCATGGACTCAAAGTTCTGGTTGTTGGCCCCGTAGAGGAGGGGTCTTTTGGCAGCCAGCCCATCTACTGAAAGGGCCTGGGCCATGGCCTCCGGGGACTGGCTGGCCAGTATAAGTAAAAGGTTGGTGTTAGAGGACACCTTCTGGGCCACCCTGGCAAAGGCGTCTTTGTCTCCGCTGTCATTTTGGACGGCCACAAGGTTTATGCCTATCTCTGTCCCTACCCTGTGGAAGCGCAGGGCTGATACCTCTTTTAGTTTTTTGTCCAGTTCCGCTTCAGAGAGACGGTCACTTACGGCAACGGCTACCCCGGCGGGGTGGTAGAATTTCTCCTCGTGTCTGAAGAGGACGTTTTCCTCTCCGACCTTGAGGGCGTTGTCTCCCGTGCCGATGGTCACCAGCTTTATTGGAGGTGCAGAGGCGGCCCCAAGGGTCTGTTTGGCCTGCTCGCTCACGTCGGGGCACTCGTCAATGCTGGCCTTCTTCTGGGCCAGTTGCATGGCAAAGGCCAGGCAGGTGGGTCTTCCGCACTTCTTGCAATTGGTCCTGGGTAGGAGTTTATAGATATCTAGCCCCGTTAAGGCCATTTCTATTCCATTTCCTCTCTGCGGTTTACTATCTTACTTACCAGCCCGTACCTCAGGGCTTCCTCTCCGGTCATCCAGAAATTCCTGCGGGTATCGTTTTCTACCTTTTCAATGGATTGGCCTGTCTCCTGGGCAATGAGGCGGTTGATTTTGTCCCTGAACTTGATTATCTCTCCCGCCTCTATCTGGATATCGGCCGCAGTGCCCATGACCCCCGTACTCGGCTGATGGATGAGGATGCGGGCATTGGGCATGCTGTAGCGGTCTTCTTTAGCGGCCCCTAGCAGGATGATTACGGCGGCACTGGCCGTGATCCCTGTACATACGGCCTTTACCTTGGGCCTTATGAACCGCATCATGTCGTAGATGGCGAACCCTGCGTCCGCATCGCCGCCGGGGGAGTTTATGAATATCTTTATGTCTTTTTTGGGGTCTTCTTGTTCCAGGAGGAGGAGCTGGCCGATTACCTGCTGTGCCATCTTCTTGTTGATGACGTCAGCCACTACGACGGTACGGGTCTTGAGGAGCTTGGCATTAAAGTCCATCGCCCTTTTGGGCCGTTCTTCCTTTTCTTCCTCTTCTTCCTCTTCTTGGAAATGGGGTATTGGTGTCTCTGTCATGTCTTATATGAGGGGGGCCATGGACAGGGCAGGGTGATTAACCTGCTGCATGTAGGCCAGTACCTCTTCCTCCGTGGTGGCTGTGGTCTCGTCAGCAATCTTGTTAAGGAAGTCTTCCAGGCCCAGTTCCTTGGCCCTCTTTTCAATGAAGTGGCCTACCTCTTCCTTTAGTTCCTTGGGCATCCACACAAGCCTTTGCANNCCACCNTCNGCGGACATGAACTTCCGACTGCCGATGAAAAACTTGCTATGGCCTGAAAAACCGGGGGCCTGCAGTCCTCCCCCGATTGAACCAGCCAGGGTAGAGAACTTCATCCCGCAGGGGGTCATCTCCGTAAAGTCCCTGTGCACAGTCATGATGCCATTACACATGGGTAAGAGGGCGGAGATGCATTCAAAACATCCGCAACTGGTCATGGGGTCTGCAATCATACTGTACATGCTTACCCTTTCCACCTTGTGTCTGGAGTTCTCCAGCAGGAACCGATTAACCCCTTCCCACTGCCCTATATTCTCGTCCAGGACCTTGCCTTTTTCTATGGGCTGGTTGGGGCCCCTGGGGTTAATCTCAAAAGAGGCCTTCCCGTCCAGCCAGCTCACCGAACCGCAGAGGCCGGACCTCTCAGGGGAGATGATGCAGAGATGGGTGGGGGCAAAACTCTGGCAGAGGGAGCAACTGTAGAAGAGGTTGACCGCCTCGTCGTTCATCCCCAGGATTCGCTCGTCCCTCTCAGCAAAGGCCCTGTGGACCTCGCCCAGGCGTTTCTCTACCTCTGCCTTATTGGTATAAATGGTTACCTGTACCTTGTCTACGATGGCGCCGTATTCCTCGTGGAACTTGGCGTGGACGATGGTGCCGACGTGCCGCAGTCTGAGACCGGCCTTGAAGCCCTCTTTGCTTATGCGGTGACGTATCTGGTCCCTCTGGCCCATGTGGAAGATGCCCTGGGCCTCCCCAATGAAGCGGTGTATCTGCCTCTCCAGGATAGGCTCAAAGTCCTTTTGCATCTTGCGACCGGCTACCTCTATGTATATGCCGGCCGGTATGGCGGTGCCCTCCTTGAATTCCTCAAGGTCAGGCCCCACCATGGTTATCTTCCCGTCCGTTATCCCGGAGGTGTCTTTCATGGTCACAAATTCAAAGCCTGGGGCCCCAGGGCCTCCGAGTTCCACGTACATGTCCTCCTTACGTATCCTTTCCCCCTCAAAGGCCGGCCCATAGGGCACTGGGATGTCTATCTTGTGTATGGATATCTTGAGTCCCCTTACCTCTATGGCCTTGTCTACTATCCTGTCATGGGGGATTTGTGAGACCACGTGTTCGTAGGTACATACGCCGGTGGGTAATATCTCCGGGATGTCCGTATCGGCGATGGCGGGGAAGCCGTAGTTTATGGCCCCTGCGGCATTGGCGTATTTTTCATCGTCTACCTCTCCCAGGGCCATTACAAAGGCAAAGATGCGGTTCTTGTTGTAGAGGAGGTTCCTGCGGAAGTCTCCTGGTTTGACGGCCCCGAAGGCCATGGCGGCACGGTTGGCAAAGCCCAGGGAGTAGACGGTGGCGGTTATGTCCTTTCCGAAGGGTACCAGCCGGGTCTTCCAGCCTAACTGTACCCCTTTACTGGCCAGTTGTTCGGCGAAGGAGACGCCGTGGGTATTGGCAGACATGAAGACGTACAGGTTCTTTTGCTGGAGTTCCCTGGCTATCTTTACGGCTGTGTCGGCATCGGGGGCGGCCCCCACTATTGCGGCAAAGCCAGGGGCCGTACCGTCCACAAACTCTATCCCCCTCTCCCTCATGATGACGTCATCTGCCGCCCCTAACCATATCCCCTCCACAGGAGGGGGGCCGATGAGATACCTACAGCCCTCTATGACCTCCTCGGCAAATAGGGTGGCCATCCCGGCATCCAGGGCATGGCCCAGATACGGTAGCCAGTGTCTTTCCTCTGGAACGGGTGGGAGCATCCCCCTGGCCATCTCCAGGATTTTGAAACAATCTCCCAGGGTCTTTACGGGGATTCCCGTCATGGAATATATGATGGGCAGGTAGTAGCCGGTGTTGGGGAATTCTACCGGGCAGTCCCTGCCCTTTTGGACAATGGCCTCTGCCAACTTCTTCTCTGCATTCTGGACTATCTTATGAGCGCCCCTTATTGCGGCGGCGGCAATTATCTTGGACATAGCTCTTCTCCCTGAACATTATCCACGGCTAACTTGACAGTACCCTTACAGCCCGTAATGGCGTATTGGAATACGCCCCCTACACCTCTAGTTTTCGCCTGTCTTCCATGTCGTAGAGTTTTCTCTCCTTGGCTACGTTTATTCCAAGGGCGTCCCGCTTCTTTTCAATGTGGTCCATGATGAGTTGGGGTATCTTCTTCATGTCCCGCTCAAAGGCCCACGTTGCCCCTACTTGTTCTTCCAGCCCTTCCGTCAGGAGCTTGAGTACGTCGGGGGCGCCTGTGACGGGGGAGTTCATGCCGAAGACCGTGAAGACGCCTGAGGCGACGAAGTATTGTCCTATGGCAATTGCCTTCTCGCTCATCCACTCCAGACAGACCCCGGCAACGGGTAAGTCACTGATGTCGTTCCCCAGACCGCCCTCTTTTACCATCTCTGAGCAGGCGATGAGGATACGGCTATTATCCACACAGGCGCCGGCATGGAGTACGGGGGGTATGCCTACGGTCTCGCACACCTCCTTTAGCCCCTTACCACAGGCATCCTTGAATTCTGGTACCATCACCCCGCTCCCAGCACATTGACCTGCGGCACAACCCGTACCTACTACCAGGAAGTCTTTGGATATGAGTTCCTTTACTAGCTCAACGTAATTTTCTGCACCAGCTGGCGTCTTGGGGCCCGTACAGCCTGCTATACCCACTATCCCTCGGATTCGCCCGTTCATTATGTTATCGTTGAGGGGTCTATAGCTGGCCCTGAACCTCCCGCCCAGCATGTATTTGATGGTCTCGTGGCTGAACCCTGCCACCACCTCTGCCCCGTTGTCTTCAGGTATGAACACCTTGGAGGGGTTGCGGTTGGGGTAGTTGTCTATGGCCATCCACACTATCTTTTTGGCCGCCTCCACGGCATGTTCCTCGTCCACCTCTACGTGTTCTGCCCCAATAATCTTCGCCTTGGCGAGGGTGGTTACCAGCTTGGTGTGGAAGTGCTGGACGGTATCGGCCAATGCCTGGATTATGCACTGTACGTCTACCACCATGAGTTCCACGGCNCCGGTGGCGACGGCCAGCTCTTGCATAGTCATGTGGCCTGCCATGGGTATGCCGTGTCTTACCAGGAGTTCGTTGGCGGTACAGCATATACCGGCGATTGCGATACCTTTGGCCCCTACGGCCTGGGCCGCCTTGGTGAGGGAGGGGTCACTGGTGGCCATGACTATGGCCTCGGCAATGATAGGCTCGTGGCCGTGGATTATAATGTTTACGTAGTCTTTTTTGAGCACGCCCAGATTGGATTTCCCCAGGACTGGTTTGGGCGTACCGAAGAGGATGTCCTGGAGTTCGGTAGCAAGCATGGAGCCGCCCCAGCCGTTGGAAAGTGAGAGCCGCATCGCCTGTTTGATGAGGTTTCTATAGTCCTGGTCTGTACCCATACTGGTACGGTGCATACTCTCGGCAACCTCCCTGTCAATGGCCCTGGGGGTTATCCCCAGTTTTTCCCAGAGTTTTTGTCGGGTCTCTGGCGCCCTCTTGACGAAGAGTTGGGTGCCGTAGGGTTTACCGAACTCTGCAAGGGCCATCTCCCCTACCTCTTCGGCAATCGCATTTATTTTCCTCCCCTCGGTCTTTACACCGAAGCACTCGGCCACCATCATGAGCTTCTCTTCATCTTTTATCTTGTACCCTGGCGCCTCACCCCTGGCGGCCGCTACCAGTAAGTATGCCACGGCCCTGGCATGGTCGCCGTGGGAGGCGGTCCCGGCGGCCGTCATACGGAGGAAATGCCTTGCGGCAAAGGTATTGGCATCTGCCCCACAGACGCCCTTCTTTGGTCCCTTACCGAAGGGGTCTATATTGCAGGGTCCCCAGTTGCAATGACGACAGCATAGGGCCAGTTGCCCGTAACCGCACTGTGGTTGCTGGGCCTGATAGCGGTCGTATATGGTCTCTATCCCCTCTGCCTTCATCCTTTCCAGGAGCTTCAGAGAGGCTGAATCGGTAGTAGGACTGCCGGGTGTCTTGCTGGTTGGGTTTTTGTTCTCCATGGAACAACTCCTTCTAATTAATAACGATTAAGGAGAGTAAGGCCTCACAAATAAGAATATAACATAAAGAGCGGATAGACCTCAAGCCCTTCTAGATAGATTAGGAGGGGCCTGAAAAAGGTTCGTTATTATATAGTTAATTGGAGAGCTTTTCAAGTGTAAAAAAGCTAATGGTCGTGGGGTATATGGACAGGGGCGACACTTTAGGGATTAGGGAAAAAGTATAACACAGGCTAAAGCCTGCGGCTACCCCTACCCCCTACTACTGGAAGAGTTTTCTAACAAGGGGTGAGACCACGTGCGAAGAGACAAGCCCGTCCTTACCGGTAAACAGGATATAGGTCTGTCCTTTTGTAGGGGGTACGCCGGGATTGAATACGGAACTGATATTGAAACTGAACCTGCGTACAAAGACCTTGCTGTGGGGGGCGTTCCGGCCGTTCCTGCCCACGGACAGGTTGCCAGTGTTTGCCTTTTGCATGTAATAACAGTATCTTGCCACCTCCAGGGTGGATGGACAATCTATCCCTTCTTCTTTGCAGTAGGTCGTTAAGAACTGTCTGAGCAATCTATACAGGGTCTGCAGACCCAGGCCCGCGTGGGTCTCATTCCTCTCTCCTAACCATTGGGCCCATCTCTCAACAAATTCCGAGCCTCGCAGTCCGAGGTGGCTTTCTAAGAAGTAGAGGAGCAGTCCGAACCCTTCGTGATACAATGCGGTCGTATGCCGCCCCAGGGTGATGGCGCTGAGGATTTCGGCGTATGTGAAACCCTTGCTCTTGAATACGTAATAATTGGGGTTGGGGTCGGCCTTTATGCCGTATCTTTTACTATGGCGGTGGAAGTAAGTCCCGGGCAGGAGGAAGAAGGGGAAGACTACCGTGCTCATGGGTCTCTGTGAGATGCACCAGTCTATGCTCTTCTTAAACCCCTCGTAGTTATCTCCGGGTAGTCCGGCTATGAGCTGCAGGATTACGTCCACCTTTTTACTGGCCAGGAGCTGGACGTTTCCCCCCAATTTTTTGAGGTTGTAGGCCCTGTTTGCCGTCTTCAACACTTCGGGGTCAGTACTCTGCACTCCGACCTCTACTATCCTGACTCCTGCTTCGGCCAGGAGTCCTGCGAGTCCCTCGTCTAATAGTTCTGCCTTGATCTCCGTATGCACCGTGCTTTTGTGGCGGTTGTTACTGGCGATGAAACGGAGTATCCTCCCGGCCCTCTCCCTGTTCAGGTTAAAGGTGGGGTCCATCAGGTAGAGCCTCTTTGGTCCGGCAGAGAGGATAAGCCTTAATTCTTCCTCCACCCTCTCTACGGAGAAATAGCGTACCCCGCGGGAATATTTTGGATAGAAACAAAAATGACAGTGCAGGGGGCATCCCCTCATGGTCTCCAGGGCCACGTGTTCCTTGACCTGTCCGTCCTTCAGGTCAATTATCCCCGTCAGGAACGGGGAGGGTATGTCGTCCAGGGTCTTCACCGCAGGTCTGTCCCTGTTCTCGTATATGCCCCTTCCCCTGCGATAAGTGATGCCCGGTACGTCCCTCAGGTCTCTGTGATGGAGAAGGTGAGTTAATATCTCGCTGAAGGTAATCTCTCCCTCCCCCTTTACGATGACGTCTATGGAGGGGTGCTCTCGCATGAGTCTCTTTGAGACGTCTGAGACGGAGTCTCCGCCCAGGACTATCTTAATCCCCGGCAGTACCAGTTTCAGGATGCGGCAGACCTCAAGGGTCTTTCGGAGGTTCCAGCAATAGACCGAAAAGCCTGCGAGTTCGGGCCTCTTCTGCCAGATTTTCTGGACGACGTCTTCCTTTGGCCCATCGGGGATAAAGAGTATCTCTATGTCTACCTCGTTCCTTATCTCCGAATCCCCCCGTACGGCATGGGCCTTCAGGTAGGAGAGGGCCAGGGAATAATTAAAATTGTCTATGTCGGGGTGGGGATAGGCTATGCTTACGAGGGCGACCTTCATGGGTCTTGTCCTGTCTTTGTTACCGGATTTGCACTTGTTATGAGACCTCTAAAAAAATCAAAGGGGGGCAAAGCCGGGATTAGGGAAAAAGCATAACGCAGGCTAAAGTTCTCCAGAGGCGAATCCGCCTCAGGTCATGCCGAAGGCAGATCCGCCTACGGCGTGACACGACCTGCGGCTACCCCTAGTCCCTGACCCCTACCCCCTA
>C687J35504_10002451_pt1 | contig 12590 bp, 10 predicted proteins | sample RifCSPhighO2_02_FD_35504 | JGI IMG/M metagenome (IMG submission 35504) | reverse complement strand
AAAGTGAGATTGCTTCGGGGCTTTGCCCCTCGCAATGACAGACCATTTGTCATCGCGAGCGAAGCATGTAGCGTGGCAGCTTGCTGCCACGATTTTGTTCAGGATGGCCTCAATTACGAAGGACTAATATGGGTGTCCTTTCAACTAATAGGCCGCTAAACACACGAGGTGTAGTATGAACATACTGGTAACCGGGGGGGCGGGCTTTATAGGCAGTAATTTTATCCGCTATTTGCTCGGTAAAGACCCCGACTGTCATGTTACCAATCTGGACAAGCTCACTTATTGCGGCAACCTGGAGAATTTGGCAGATATAGAAAATATGCCGAATTATAGGTTTGTGCGCGGTGACGTCACAGAAGTGAAGCGCGTGGAAGAAGTGATCAGGGACGTGGATTGCGTTATTAATTTTGCCGCAGAGACACACGTAGACCGCTCTATAATGAACGCCTCCGAGTTTATCATGACCGACGCATACGGGACGTATGTCCTGCTTGAAGCGGCCAGAAAATATAAGACAAAGCGGTTTCTCCAGATAAGCACCGACGAGGTATACGGGAGTATTCCCTCAGGTGCGGCAAATGAAGAAGACAGGCTTAATCCCAGCAACCCTTACTCTGCCTCAAAGGCGGGTGCCGACCTGCTGGCCAGGTCGTATTACATTACCTACGACTTTCCCGTTATTGTGCTGCGTCCTTCCAATAACTTCGGCCAGTACCAGTATCCGGAAAAACTTATCCCGCTGTTTATTACAAACGCCTTGATGGATATGTCAATGCCTCTGTACGGCGACGGAAAGAACGTCAGGGACTGGTTGTACGTTGAGGATACGTGCCGGGCAATAGATTTAGTGCTGCGGGACGGAAAGATAGGTGAGGTATACAATGTCAGCGGAGGAAGCAAAAAAACGAACATAGAGATAGCCGAGATAATCCTTAAGGAATTGAACAAACCGAAAGAACTCATAAAGTTCGTTAAGGACCGCCCCGGACACGACAGGCGCTATTCCATAGACGGCGCCAAGCTGGAGCGGCTGGGATTCGTTAAGAAGTTCGTGTTCGAGGACGCCATGAAAAAGACCATAGACTGGTATAGACAAAATCGGCAGTGGTGGGAAAAGATTAAATCTGGAGACTTCAAAAACTATTATAAGAAACAGTATGCAAGGTAGAAAACCCATGAGAGTGGCGATAATAGGCGCAAATGGTCAGTTGGGCAGCGATCTTGTAAAGGTCTTTCAAGGAGGGAATGTCGTACCCCTCACCCATTCAGACATAGAGATCACGAACCCCGCTCAGACAGATTCGGTGCTTAGGAACATACGACCGGATGTAGTCATAAATACTGCCGCCTTCCACAGGGTGGAAGACTGCGAGACGGAGTATGCGAGGGCCTTTGAGGTTAATGGCATTGGTGCGGCAAACCTTGCGCGTAGCCTAGAGAAGCTGGGTGCGGTCCTTGTGCACATCAGCACGGATTACGTCTTTGACGGAAAGAAACGAAATCCTTATCTGGAAGACGACCCGCCGAACCCTTTAAACACGTATGGCCTTACTAAGCTTGTGGGTGAATATTATATAAGGAACCTTTGTTCAAGGCATTATATAATAAGAACTTCCGGACTCTACGGACTTGCCAGGTGCAGGGCAAAGGGCGGAAATTTTATAGACACCATGCTCCAGTTGGTCAAGGAGCAGCCGGAATTGAAAGTAGTGGATGACCAGGTCTTGGTTCCCACCTATACCTGGGACCTGGCACATAAGATAAAGGAGCTTCTTACAAAGGACCGTATAAACCATTATGGAATCTGCCACATGGCTAATTCCGGGCAGTGTTCCTGGTACGAGTTTGCTGCCATGATATTTGAGCTGGAAGGTCTAAATAGTGCAAACCTGAGAAGAGTTACGTCCGAGGAATTCAGGAGCAAGGTCCTGCGGCCCCATTATTCCGTCCTCGGTTCAAAAGTGCTTGAGTTCATGGGCATCGAGCCGCTGCGGCCGTGGCAGGATGCCCTGAAGGACTACATGGCCCAGCGCCGGCAGCGCACGATATTATAGCCTTGGTAGAACATTGCGAGGGCCCTGAAACTCTGTATCCACCCTCGACGGGTCATTCCGAGAAAGTGGAAATCCGCCTGTAGGGGCGTATTGCAATACGCCCCTACAAAACCTTAGAATGACGCTTATGCAGGGTTTTGCAGAGGTCGCCGGTATATCTTTGTGCAACCTACACATCCGCCATACTCAACGCCTGGAATTCACTTTCCCTGTTTATGAAGGCATTCACTATGTCTGGATGAAATTGCTTGCCGGATTCCTGCAAGATTATAGAACGGATTTGTTCATGTGTCATTGCCTTACGGTACGGCCTTACTGACGCAAGGGCATCATATGTGTCGGCTAGCGAGATGATTCGGGCAGAGAGTGGTATATCTTCCCCTTTCAAGCCGTCCGGATAACCCTTTCCGTCGTATCTCTCATGGTGATGGCGGCAGGCCTCTCTGGCCATCTTGAAGTAAAGGACCTCTTCGCCTGTGACGGTATGGGTCTTTACGATTTCAAATTCCTCCGGAGAAAGTGCGCCGGGTTTTAAAAGGACGTGGTCAGGTATCCCCACCTTACCTATATCGTGCAACATACTGGCCTCGAGTAGCGATTTTATGAATTCATCATTAATGACGATGCTGTATCGTGGCTGTTTTCTCAATTCCTCGGCGCTGGTTCGGCAGTAATTCCTGATCCTGTAGAGGTGATGGCCTGTTGTTGGGTCTCGTTTTTCGGTGAGTTCTGCCAGTTTTGTCATTGCGACGATACGCCGGTTCTCAAGCTCCTTCTCGGCCTGCTTAATCTCGGTAATGTCGTGCAGTATCTGGACGGCCCCCTGCAACTTGCCGTTCTTATCAATTGTGGGATATATGCTCACAAGGAAGGTCTTATCTCCGTTGGGGGCATATACCTCTCCGCTTGACGGCCTTAAGCCATTAATGGCCGTGTCGGCCAGTTGTTTGAAGCCGGACAAGTGGTGCATTGCACTATGACACGTCGTCGCCGTCAAATCCTCTAATTTGACGCCCAGTAGCATGGCTGCAGCCCTGTTGGCGCGGGTGATGTTATGTTTGCTGTCGCAGGCGATTATTGCATCTTGTATCGTGTCAAATGTCTTCTCCCATTCAACCTTTGCCCTCTCCACGATAGAGAACAGCCTTTCCCTTTCTTCGTTAGATGCCTTGAGTGAGTTTGTCATGCTATTGAACGAATCAGAGAGTGTCTGGAGTTCATCCTTTCTTCTTAGTTCTGTCTTGTAGCTTAGGTCCCCTCTTGCGACCCTCTCTGTACCATAAATGAGCTCTTTAATGGACCTATTTATATTGCTTGATATAGCAAGGGATAGGCCGAATACAAGGAGCAGCGACCCTCCGGCAATGCCTCCAAATATATACCCAAGCCTCCGCAGGGGCGCAAACACCTCGTGCGCATCTCTCTCGGCTGTTACCGCCCAAGCTATTTCATCTATAAATAGAGTGGCTCCCAGCACATCGTTGCCCAGGTAGTTTTTGTATTCCCCAACTGAATCAACCCTTGTGCTCAGAACCTGGCGGACATTATTGGTGTCAATTTCCTGCCCGAACATCTCGTGGCCCGGGGAAGGGCCGTCGGCGATTAGCAGTCCATTTCTATTTGTAATATATGCCTTTGCCAGTAGTTTTTCGGAAGCCCCGTCGGTAAACGCTTCGGCGTGTGGTCTGATTACGTCCTGCAGAGTGTCCATTTTGACCTTCAACATAATAACGCCGATCGGGGACTGGTAGACCTTGTCTTTAAGCAGACGGGAAAATACCAATTCAGGCTGGCCCGGGAAGGTTTGAGATTTCACGTCGCCTGCAAATATGCCCCCCGTCTCCTCAAAATAGGCAAAGGGTTTTTTAAAATAATCCATCGCCGATAGATCCTTGCCAACCTCAACATCATTAGACGATGCAACAACTACACCGGATTTGTCAAGTATGGAGACCTCAAACATAGCGGGGTGAAGGCTCATCTTGTTTACGCGCAGGTGCGTATTCAATTTGCCTACTATCTCGGGATTGCCTGTACCAAGGATTATCTCCTGCGCTGCATCTCTGATAAAGCCGTCTGAACTGAAGTCTATAGTCCGCCACAGCCAGGCATTAATTAGGGTACGCACATGGTCACGGTATTTACTTGCATCGTACTCCAATTCTTTAGACACCATGTCCTTGATATGGATTCGCATGTAGATATAAGTGGTGGCGCTTACGGCCGCCAGCGGTAAGAGCGATACCAGCAAGAACCAGAGAAAGGTGTTTCTGCCGAAGCGCGTGAATCGCTTCATTTCCATACGCCCCCAAATTTTTACTACCGCAGGGGCGAGGTTACCTCGCCCCTACTTATCCAAGGCCGGCTTTGTTATCGGTATTGTGATGCTTATACCCCCTCGAAGCGCGCCCTCTTTATAACCGGTGGCTTTATCATTTGGATAATGGAACTCTAAGTACTCACGAATATCTCTGCGGATTTGTTCCTTTTCACCGTGACACTGCAAACAGGCATTACTGATATACACTGGTTTTATAAAGCGGTAAACCCCATTTCCACCAGCTGTAACCGTCTCAGCAATGGGCGTTTCTTTGGGGTAGTCTGGGGCACCAAATCTTTCCAAGGCATTTCTTTCCCACTCATCGGGGGCATTTGTGAGGTTTCTCAGTGTAAGACTTGTCTGTTTTACACGGATTCCGGTTCTGATATAAAAGTCATAGCCTACCTGCGTTCCCACAACGGCAGGCACAAGACCCTTGAAACAGTATTCTCCAGACACGGAAGATGTATTTATCACGTCCTGATTTACCGCTATGACGTTGCGCAAGGAAAGTAACATTTCGGTTAGTTTATTGGCCAGATTATAAAGTGCCTCTTCCGTTGTTATTGTGCTCAATTCGGCGGGCTGGTTTTTATCGCTGCCGAATGCTGTGGCGGGCGCTATTGTCAAAAGTGTAAGCGCCAACAATAACAGAGGTATTTTTAGATTAAGTTTCATATAGTCCCCCTACAAAAGCTTAATCTTTGATTTGGGTACCCAGCAGTAATAGTTCAGTTCTAGTTGAAAAACATCACAGTTTACTCTGATACATGGATGTTGAATATTTCTCAAGTCGGACGGCAATAGGGCTTGAAGCCCCTTCCTTTCTCTGAAGTTCGCACGTTTGCCGCCAAATTTTCATTATTGAGTAAAATAAGTATACCAACAAAATACGGTAAAAGCAAGTCTATACCAGGGGGAGGGGATGAAATTTGGGCGGAAGCGACAGACTGATACCTCTGCAAGACCATAATTTGAAATCTTTAAAAGAATCACAAATGTCATTCCTGCGCAAGCACGAATCTAGATTCTGTGTCAAGCACGGAATGACATGTTCCGCATCAAGCCTTAGGTGTGAAACAAAGTGACTGAGATGTAGCGTTGGAGCTTGCTCCAACGTTGAACGTGGCAGCTACACGTTGGATTCTTTGCTTCGCTCAGAATGACATCATAAGTGTACCTCCTTTGCTTAAGGCTTGCCTAATAGGGGGATTTAAGTATACTATAAATCTTTAAGACCTCAGAAAAAGGCTCTAGATGTCGTTCTTGTAGTCGCAGGTTTTAACCTGCGTATGTACAGACTAAAGCCTGCGTGCGCAAGCTAAAGCTTGCGGCTACTACGAATTACGAATTTTTCATTTTGTCGTTCCCACAAAAACGAGAATCTTAGGGAACCCGTAAAGAAGTAGTTTTTCAAAGCTCTCTCTTTACAATTAAAGAGGTAAATGAAACTGTGGGAAACAGGGTCATTAAAATAGGTCTTTTGGGTTCAGGGACCGTAGGAAAGGGTGTTCAGGATATAATATTTGGCGATGGTGACGGCCTCGCCAGGAGACTCGGCTACCGACTGGAGATAGAAAAGATATACACAAGGTTACCGGAAGGCAAGCACTGGTATGCTAAATTCCCAACTAAATTCACCAACACGCCCGAAGACGTAATAAATCATCCCGAAATATCTATCATAGCAGAAGTGCTGGGGATTGAAAGACCGGAGGATACCAGGCAGGCGGCGTCCTATATTATTAAGGCCCTGGAGAAAGGCAAGTCCGTTGTAACCGCCAATAAGGCGGTACTTGCAGGTTTTGGGCAGGAAATACACTCCACCGCCCTCAAGAACAACACCCAGGTACGCTTTGAGGCATCGGTAGCGGGCGGTATACCCATCATCCGTTCGCTAGGCGAGGGACTTGTATCCGATGACGTTACCGCACTGTACGGTATCCTCAACGGCACCTGCAATTATATACTCTCCGGCATCCGCAACGATGGCAAGACCTTCAAGGAGGCGCTCAGTCAGGCCCAGAAACTGGGCTACGCCGAGACCAACCCGGAGTCCGATATAAATGGCGATGACACCAGGTACAAGATAATGGTGCTCTTACAGCTCCTCTACGGCATCTTTGTTAAAACAGAAGACGTAGCCACGGAGGGCATAAAGTCTCTGGAGAAGATTGATTTTGATTATGCAAGTAAAAAGCTTGGTACCAACATAAAGCTCCTTGGCTCTATCCGCAGGTCGGGAGGCGAAGTAACGGCTTCAGTGTCTCCCATTATGATAAAGGACGACCATGTGCTCTCCAGGGTAAACGGCGCACTCAACGCCATACTGGTGGAGAGCAAGTACTGTGAGACCATGTGCTTTGTAGGTAAGGGTGCCGGGGCAGGCCCCACGGCCAATTCCGTAGTATCTGACATAATTTCTATAGCAGGTGGTGCCCACTTCGGCACACGCCCGGAGCCTGTAAAATTTAACAGGTATCTGGACAAGGACACACTGCACAGACATTACCTTCGCTTTGTCGTTAAGGATAGGACCGGTATAGTAAGCGACATTCTGACCCATCTGAAAAAGAACCGGATCAACGTGGATGAGGTTCTTCAGCTCAAGCATTCAACGGAAGAGAAGGGTTACTTTAGGGAAAAGCTTGGGCTGGCGTGCGATCCGGATGAGATACTTCCGTTTATTATAACTCTTGAACCCTGCAAGGAATCCGCCGTCAAAGAGGCCATGGAACAAATTAAAGGGCAGGACTTCATGCTGATGGAGCCTGTTGTGATAAAAATAGTTCCCGACCTCCCAGATGTGGTAGGAGGGTAGTATTTTGAGACCTCTGCAAAAATTTCCTAACACCATGTTGTCATTCTTAGCGAAGCGTGTAGCGTCCGATCGGTTCGGCTGAGCTCACCGTCGAAGCCTCCGCATCGGACGATGGTAAGGACGTCTGGTACGGAGACCAGACGCTACAGTTTTTATGTAGCGTGGCAGCTTGCTGCCACGCTCAACGTGGGAGCAAGCTCCAACGCTACACTCTTCGGTCGTTTCACTCCCTCAGAATGACACTTATGCAAATTCTTGCAGAGGTCTCATTTTAAAAAAGGAGTAAGAAGATGGCCACTAAATCAACAGCGAAATCCATGAAGAAGACGGAATCAAGCCGAAGGCCGCCAATAAAGATAAAACCCGGAAAGATGCTTATTGATGGGGAATGGATGGACTCTTGTTCCGGAAGGACCTTCGAGACAATAAACCCAGCCACGGGACGTGCGATTACAAGGATTGCTGAGGGCGACGATAAAGACGTTGACCTCGCAGTGAATGCCGCCCGAATGGCATTTGAGTCAGGTCCGTGGCCGAACATGGATGCGCGCGATCGGGGCCGCATACTCGCAAAGGTGGCGGAACTTATAGAAAAGAACCAGGAGGAACTGGCGATACTTGAGACCATGGACAATGGCAAGCCCATCACGCAGTCGCGCACAGTTGATGTCCCATACACTGCAGATACCTTTTTTTATTATGCGGGCTGGGCCGATAAGATACACGGGGAAACCATCCCTGTTCGGGGGAATATGTTCAACTATACCCTGAGGGAGCCCGTAGGCGTGGTGGGGCAGATTATTCCATGGAACTTCCCGCTCTTGATGGCCGCCTGGAAGCTGGGGCCGGCCCTTACCTGCGGGAATACGGTGGTGCTGAAGCCATCGAAGTTTACGACACTCACCTGTCTCAGACTCGGCGAACTTTTCATGGAGGCCGGACTTCCTAAAGGTGTACTCAATATAGTCACGGGACCCGGTGAGACTGTTGGCGAGGCGCTGGCAAGACATCCGGGAGTAGACAAGGTGGCCTTTACCGGAGAGACACTTACTGGCAAGGAAATCATGCGTGCCGCCGCCGATACCCTGAAGCGAGTTTCCCTTGAACTGGGAGGTAAGTCACCCAACATAGTGTTTGCTGATGCTGACATAGAGGAGGCGGTGAAGGGCGCGCTAACGGGTATATTCTTTAACCAGGGAGAATGCTGCTGTGCCGCCTCGAGGCTTTTTCTGGAAAGAAAGATTCACGACCAGTTTATGGACCGGATGGTTTCTTTTGCCTCTAAGATGCGTGTCGGTGACCCACTAGACCCGAAGACGGAGATGGGCCCCCTCATATCTGAGGCGCAGTTCAATAAGGTAATGGACTATATAGACACCGGAAAAGAGGAAGGTGCGGAACTCGCCTGCGGCGGCAAGAGCATGGAAAGTGACGGCTACTTTGTAAGGCCCACCATATTCGACAATGTGAGAAATGATATGAAGATTGCCAGGGAAGAAATCTTTGGGCCGGTGGTGTCGGCGCTTACATTTAAGAGTATTGACGAAGCCATTGAGTCGGGAAATCAGACTCCCTACGGCCTTGCAGCCGCCGTGTGGACAAAGGATATAAAAAAGGCACATGCCGCCGCCCGCCAACTCCGGGCCGGCACAGTATGGATAAATACATACAACGCCTTCGATGCCGCCAGCCCCTTTGGAGGCTACAAGCAGTCGGGCTTCGGTCGGGAGCTTGGTATCCACTCCCTGGAACTCTACACCCAGATAAAAAGTGTGTGGGTAAATTTGAGCTAGCTGTTATTGTCATTCTGAATGGGGGTACGTTGTCCGCCTGAGACGGATGCCCCTACTGCTCCGAGACCAGTGAACGAGTAACGATTAAAAGATGGCCGACACAGAGAAAAAGCAGGAAGAGTTACCGGACAGAGAAAAAATAAGGGAACAGCTCACACTCTTAAAACCAAGGGCGCAAAGGGCCGCGGCAATGGTCTTCCGGATCGCATCCAGCGGCGTGAATGATTTGAAGGCCGATAAGGAAACCGCAGGAAAGTTAAAAAAGTCCGGGGAACTCATCGTGTGGCTGGAGCTTATTGCGTTCATTATTTATCTATTCGACAGGGTTGCATCTTCAAGGATGAAAGACTCTCGCCACATGTATATGGACCTGCTTATGAATTCCGTCATCTCCACGTTTCCGGAAGAGGTCGATAAATACGGCAGAAAGGATTTGAGGTCGGAGCAGGGCTGGGAGCAGGATGTCGTTGGAACAGTCAGCGCCAGGTCCCTTCAGTACTTCAGCCTTGAGCAGGAAGTCTGTGGTGGGACGGGGTCTGTCGAATCCTTGCCGCCCGAAGGCCTCTTTTGGGAGTTTGGTGGTATAATAGCTCATCAGATGGGCGCACCCGAGGACAAGGCCGTTACCGAGGTTGTCAGCCTCCGCGCCCGCTCCGGTCTTAACGAAATACTCAGGGAACTAGGCCCCGGGCCGGAAGAGTCTGTGACGCAAAAACCTTTATAGAACCATGCACAGTTGCTATTCTGGAGTGTAGTGGTTGAGCTTGCTCGACTTTAGGCAGAGTAAACTCTGCCGCTACAGTATAGGTATGGATGTAGGGTGCGAGCTAAACTCACACGTTCAACTTGCCAGAAAGCAGGCACGCGGCAGATTAAATGCCGCTTCGCATAATAAAACGGGTACTATATCATAGATTTATTGTATTATTGCTATCCACAGCATATAATTTGGAAAGTGTTATATTGCTCTTCATAGTGTGATGCCTTAGGTGATTAACATGTCTGAATATTTCATAACGATAAAAATTGAGCCCCTTGAGGAAGGGGGATACCTTGCCACCAGCGATGAGCTGCAAGGTCTTGTGGCTCAAGGCAGGACGGTTGCAGAAGCCATGGAGATTGCGCAGGACGTGGCCAAAAAAATTATCGAGTCCTGCATTGAGCACGGTGACCCTTTACCCATGGGAATAAAATCCAAGGATAAAATTCCCTCTAGCCTAGAGATACCCGTCCAAGTAGAGGTATGAGCAAGTTGCCTTCCCTTACTGCACGGGAAGTTCTTCGCAAATTGAAGAAGGCAGGTTTTGTCTTCGATAGACAGGCAAAGGGAAGTCACGAGATTTGGTATAATCCTGCAACTAAAAGAAGGACTACTATCCCCCATCATCCAGGAGATATCCCTAAAGGCACACTTAAGGCCATACTACAGCAGGCAGGGTTAACACTGAGCGAGTTCTTGGATCTCTAATTAAGGATAGGAACTAATAAACTACGCTAGGCGATGCCCGTAGTGGCGGTGGCCGTTTTCTTCTTGGATTTTTTCTCACCGTCCTTTTCCACCTTTGCGGCACAGACCTTGTATTCCGGTGTCATGGTGATGTTATCATAGGCGCTCACAGTGAGGCGGTTGGCGGCGGCCTCGGCAAAGTGCATGGGCATCCAGATTACCCCTTCTTTTATTCCCACTACCTTGGCCCGCGCCTGGACCTCTCCCCTTCGGGAGATTACCCTTACCATGTCGCCATCCTTTATACCGTTCATTTCTGCATCGAACGGGCTTATCTCTACGAAGCACTCCGATTCTATCTGGCTACAGCCGGAGGAGCGCCTGCTCATTGTGCCGGCGTTGTATTGATACAGGGTACGGCCCGTGGACAGTATGAGTGGGAACTCGCTGTCGGTCTTCTCCGCAGGCGGACGACAGGGTGGGGAGTAGAACAGTCCCCTGCCCCTACTGAATGTGTCTTTATGCAGGTACTGGGTACCGGGGTGGTTCTTATCCGGGCAGGGCCACTGGATGCCTACCCTATCTATTCTCTCGTAGTTGATGCCGCCGAAAAACTTGGAGGCAAGCACCGCCAGTTCATCCCATACCTCACTCGGGTGGTTGTACTTCATTTGGTAGCCCATCCTGGTGGCAAGCTCGCAGAGAATCTGCCAGTCTGCCCTGGAGGTCCCTATAGGTTCGACAGCCTTCCTTACCCGCTGGACCCTCCTCTCAGAGTTTGTAAACGTTCCGTCCTTCTCTGCACACGATGCAGCGGGGAGAATAACATGTGCATATTTTGAGGTCTCATTCATGAATATGTCAATTGCTACAATGAATTCCAGCCTTTTGAGGCCGTTTATTATGTGCTCCTGATTTGGTTGGCTCATCACAGGGTCTTCGCCCATAACCATCATGGCCTTAAGCCTTCCATTGTTGGCGGCGTCAAACATCTCAGGGGACATAAGCCCTTTTGTGGTGGGCAGCTTAACTCCCCATGCCTTTTCAAATCTTTCTCTTGCGGCCTGGTCGTCTACGAACTGATAGCCATGGAACCTATCCGGCATGGTGCCCATATCGCTGGCACCCTGGACGTTGTTCTGGCCCCTTAGCGGGTTGACGCCCGAACTGGGTTTACCGATATGGCCTGTGAGCATGGCCAGGTTGGCTATTGTGCGGACTGTCTCCGTGCCGCAGACGTGTTCCGTGATGCCAAGGGTATAGAATATAGCGGCCTTATCTGCCGTGGCGTAGAGCCTTGCGGCCTTCCTGATGTGCTCGGCGGGTACGCCGATTATTTTCTCGGCCCTTTCGGGCGTAATGTCCTTACAGTATTCTTTTAGTACCTCATAATTCTCGGTGCGTGCATTTATGAATTCCTTGTTTTCAAGCCCCTCTGAGATGATTACGTTCATCATTGCGTTAAGCAGCATGCAGTCGGTGCCGGGCCTGAGTTGTAGGAAGTAATCTGCGCGCTCGGCGAACCATATCTTGCGTGGGTCAGCTACGATGAATTTAGCGCCTCTGCGCAGGGCGGCCCGCATGTGGAGTCCTATAATTGGGTGAGCATCTGTTGGGTTGGCTCCGAGCAGGAACAGTACGTCTGCGTAAGGTATCTCACCTATGGAATTGGTCATAGAACCACTGCCAAAGCTTGCGGCCAGACCGGCCACAGTTGGGGCGTGTCAGGTGCGGGCACACATATCCACGCTGTTGGTTCCCACCACAGCGCGGGCGAACTTCATCATCAGGTAGTTTTCTTCGTTGGTGCACCTGGCGGAACCAATGCAGGCTATGCCCTGTGGGCCATGTTTTGACTTTATTTCGCTGAATTTGCCTGCAACAAGGTCGAGTGCCTCGTCCCAGGTGGCCTTCTCAAACCTGCCGTTTTTCTTAATAAGCGGGTCTGTAAGGCGGTCGGGGTGGTGAACAAAGTCGTACCCGAAGCGGCCCTTTATGCATAGATTGCCGTCGTTGGGCACCGTGCCTACCTGAGAAGTTACCTTTACCAGTTTACCGGTCTTCTTGTGGACGTTGAGGAACAGGTTGCAGCCGACACCGCAGTAGCCGCACACGGTCTGCACCTTATCCAGCTGCCAGTTTCGCCCCTTTC
>C687J35504_10002441_pt1 | contig 12639 bp, 10 predicted proteins | sample RifCSPhighO2_02_FD_35504 | JGI IMG/M metagenome (IMG submission 35504) | reverse complement strand
TGGCCAACGTCGCTCGGACGGTTCCGGGCGCTTACGTATCCGAGGAAAGCATGGCTGACCAAGCTTCGCGCCGCTTTGCGCGCATTGATCGACTCCCCCCCTACGTTTTCAATATCACTGCCGAACTGAAGATGGCCGCGCGTCGCCGTGGCGAAGACATCATCGACTTCAGCATGGGCAACCCGGATGGCCCCACGCCGCCGCATATCGTCGAAAAGCTGGTGCAGGTCGCCCAGCGTGAAGACACCCACGGCTACTCCACCTCACGCGGCATTCCGCGCCTGCGCCGGGCCATTTCGCGCTGGTACAAGGACCGCTACGAGGTTGAGATCGACCCGGAAAGCGAAGCCATCGTCACCATCGGCTCCAAGGAAGGCCTGGCGCACCTGATGCTGGCCACCCTGGATCATGGCGACACCGTACTGGTGCCCAACCCCAGCTACCCGATTCATATCTACGGCGCGGTAATCGCCGGCGCCCAGGTGCGTTCGGTCCCGCTGATTCCTGGGTTGGACTTCTTCGCCGAGCTGGAGCGGGCGATTCGCGAGTCGATCCCCAAACCAAAGATGATGATCCTCGGCTTCCCCTCCAACCCCACCGCACAGTGCGTGGAGCTGGACTTCTTCGAGCGCGTGGTGGCCCTGGCCAAACAATATGACGTACTGGTGATTCACGACCTGGCCTACGCAGACATCGTCTACGACGGCTGGAAAGCCCCGTCGATCATGCAGGTGCCTGGCGCCAAGGACATTGCCGTGGAGTTCTTCACCCTGTCCAAGAGCTACAACATGGCCGGCTGGCGCATCGGCTTTATGGTCGGTAACAAGGAGCTGGTCAGCGCACTGGCGCGAATCAAGAGCTACCACGACTACGGCACCTTCACCCCGCTGCAGGTGGCGGCGATTGCCGCACTGGAAGGTGATCAGCAATGCGTGCGCGATATCGCCGAACAATACCGCCAGCGCCGCAACCTTCTGGTTAAAGGCCTGCACGAGCTGGGCTGGATGGTCGAAAATCCGAAAGCCTCGATGTATGTTTGGGCGAAGATTCCTGAGCAGTACGCCGCGCTCGGTTCGCTGGAGTTCGCCAAGAAACTGCTGCTGGAGGCCAAGGTCTGCGTCTCCCCGGGCATCGGCTTTGGTGATTACGGCGATGACCATGTGCGCTTTGCCTTGATCGAAAACCAGGACCGCATCCGTCAGGCGATTCGCGGGATCAAAGCGATGTTCCGCGCCGATGGCCTTTTACCCGGCAAGAAGGCCAAGGCCGACGAGTAAGTAACAGATAAAGGCACTGAAAAGTGCCCTTGGAATTTCTTCAAAGTCTCGCGAACTAGAGTCCTGCAAAGCAAAAACAGGCGAGGAAGCGGAGTGTACTTTTGTACATGAGCATTCCGAGCCTGTTTTTAACACCGCAGGGCCGACGCGCAGCAGACTTTGAATTTTCAGCCGGAGTAATCCAGCACCGTCCAAATCTTGCTCAGACCACTGGTAATGACGCAGCCGCTCTGCCCCAGTTGATTGTTGCTGTGCAGCGACATCAGGTTGGTCATGCCATCCGCCGCATCCGAGCGCTCGCTCAGCCACTGCACGCGACCGCAATTGGCCGTTTCGATCACATAACTGGCCGCTACGGCAGAGTTCTCGCTCGGCAATCTGATCACATCCACCACCGTACCCTGCTCTTCCACGCGTTTGCCATCAGATACCAGCACCGCCCAGGCCTGCCCGTTCTCGATCACCAGGTAGGTGCCATTGGCCCTCGGTTGATCAAGCTGCGGTTGCGCACAACCGGCCAAAAGACCCAACAGCACAATTGTCATCAGCATCTGTTGCATTGTTAGTGACTCCTCTGCAGTGCCTGTGGCCATTGGCTTTGCGGGCAGATGGCGCGAGTGATCGAGTAGGTGCCGGTTAAGGCCTTGGGCTTACTATTATCGAATACTGTTTATTTGTACAGTATTTTTCGATTACCCTTGGTCATGCCATCCAGCCAACCATGCCGCCCGGAAAGTCGGGCCCATACAAGGCGTTAACAGGAGTACCCAGATGCTCGATGTACTGCAGCTGAAACACAGCGTAAACCGCATGCCCCTGGAAAAAATCCGGGCCACCGTCAATGAATTGCAGCTTGAAGGCATCGTCACCGAGGGCAAAACGCCGTTTTCCCGGGTGCACTTCAACACCTGTTTTGCCGAGATCGAAGCCTTGCTGCAGCGCGCCGGCTATCACCGTCAGCTGGATGTGGTCGGTTATCAGGGCCTGGCCTATGCCATGTTCGACCCCTCGCGCTGGGAGGCGGTGGAGGTGCTGCGTTGGCTCAAGGAGTTTGTCGAGGAAGCTCAGGGCAAATCGCTGTCCCGCTAAGGCTGTGGCACGCCATAAGCACCAGCACTCGCCCAGCACCAAGACGAAGCAAAAGCGCTTGGCAGCGGCTTGACCATGCACAGCATTGGCTCAATAAGCCGGCTGGCAGCGCTGCTGATCTGCGGCATGGGGAGCCACTACGCTAAGAAAACTCTGCTCTAGCCAACATTCAATATTGCGCTTAAGTCTATGATTTATAGCGTTTAAGCCTGCCAACCTAAGGCTCGTTCGAGCCATTCTCAGCGCGCACTGGCGTTTGTTAGCCGCCGCTCCCCAGTAAAACTGGCAAGCCCCTTGCAATTGTCCTCACAAGATTCCTGCGCAGCCCACCAACGGCGGTGAGCCGCGGATCACGGACAACGGCGTCCGTCAGGTCCCCTCCTTGAGGTGGCCTGGCGTACGCCGTTTTTTGTTTCAGCCGTTTTATCGGCCAGAAAGGACAGACCTATGACTGATCGTGATTCGAAGAACCCAAGCCTGCACAGCCGCCGTAACTTCCTGAAAACCTCGATTGCCGTCGCCGGCACCGTCGGCGGTGTCGCCGCCCTTGGCCTTAGCGCGCCCGCCTCGCTGCGTAGCGTGGCTTGGGCCGCCGGTTCCGATGCACCGGAAAAGGCTGCGCTGAAAGTTGGTTTTATTCCGCTGACCGACTGCGCCTCGGTAGTAGTCGCCGCTACTCAGGGCTTTGGCGAGAAATACGGCCTGGCCATCACCCCGAGCAAGGAAGCCTCCTGGGCCGGTGTGCGCGACAAACTCAATACCGGCGAGCTGGATGCCGCCCACGTGCTGTACGGCATGATGTATGGCGCGCAGCTGGGTATCGCTGGGCCGCAGAAGGATATGGCCGTGCTGATGGGGCTGAACCAGAACGGCCAGGCCATCACCCTCTCCAAACAGCTCAAGGAAGCGGGCGTCACCAACGGTGCGCAACTCGCCGAGCATGTGAAAAAAGGCGGCAACCCGCTGACCTTCGCCCAGACCTTCCCCACCGGCACCCACGCCATGTGGCTGTATTACTGGCTGGCAAGCCTGGGTATCAACCCGATGAGCGATGTAAAAACCATCGTCGTGCCGCCACCGCAGATGGTCGCCAATATGCGCGTCGGCAATATGGACGGCTTCTGCGTCGGCGAGCCTTGGGGCGCGCGGGCGATTGCCGACAAGATCGGTTTCACCGCCGTCACGACTCAGCAGATCTGGCCGGATCACCCAGAAAAAATCCTCGGCACCACCCGCGCCTTTATAGAGCAATACCCCAACGCGGCCCGCGCGCTGATCATGGCGGTGCTGGACGCCAGCCGCTTTATCGAGGCCAGCGAGGAAAACCGCAAGAGCACAGCCAAGCTGATTTCTGGCAAGGCTTACGTCAATGCGCCGGTCAAGGTGATCGAGCCACGCTTCCTCAGCCACTACGAGGACGGCCTGGGCAACAGCTGGAAGGACGACCACGCCATGGCCTTCTGCAAGAACGGCACGGTGAACTTCCCGTATCACTCCGACGGCATGTGGTTTATGACCCAGTTCAAGCGTTGGGGCCTAATCAAGGAAGACCCCAACTACGCCGCCGTCGCCGCCGGGGTCAACCAGGTGGCGCTATTCAAGGAAGCCGCCAGTGCGCTGAACATCCCTGTGCCGGCCAGCTCGCTGCGTAGCAGCACGCTGATCGACGGCAACGTGTGGAATGGCTCTGATCCGGCTGCCTACGCCAACTCCTTTGCGATTAAAGCCTGATTGGGAGATTCGTGATGAACGCACCACTGAAAACCCCATTGCCGTTAGCTGCGCCGACCCGCAAAGCGCCACGCCTGGTTCTGCCAGGCGTGGCGGCGCTGACCAGTCTGCTCAGGGCGGTTGTGCCGCCATTGCTCGGCATCCTGCTGTTTATCGGCGTGTGGGCGCTGATTGCGACCAAGAGCGAGGGCTTGCCTGGCCCGGTAAGTACCTGGGCGGCGGCGCTGGAGCTGTTTGCCAACCCGTTCTATGACAACGGCCCGAATGACATGGGGATCGGCTGGAACATCCTGCATTCGCTGGGCCGCGTCGGTATCGGCTTTGGTTTGGCGGCGCTGGTGGGTATCCCGCTGGGCTTTGCCATCGGCCGCTTTGCCTTCCTCGCCGGCATGCTCTCGCCGATCATCAGCCTGCTGCGCCCGGTTTCGCCGCTGGCCTGGCTGCCTATCGGCCTGCTGGTGTTCGAAGCGGCTGGCCCGGCGTCGATCTGGGTAATTTTCATTAGCTCAATCTGGCCGATCATCCTCAACACCGCCGCCGGGGTGGCCAGCGTGCCGCAGGATTATCTGAACGTGGCGCGCGTGCTCAAGCTGTCGGAGTTCAAGGTACTCACACGCATCCTGTTTCCCGCTGTATTGCCGCATCTGATGACCGGCATCCGTCTGGCCATTGGCGTGGCCTGGCTGGTGATAGTCGCCGCCGAGATGCTCACCGGCGGCACTGGCCTGGGCTTCTGGGTGTGGGATGAGTGGAACAACCTCAACGTCGAACACATCCTCATCGCCATCATCATCGTCGGCCTGGTCGGCCTGGCCCTGGAGCAACTGCTGTTGCTGCTGGCCAGACGTTTCGACTACGCCAGTTAAAGCAGGCCAGCTGATTACACCAGTTTAAGGAGCCGCAACATGGATAAATTCGTGGAGCTGACCCAGGTCGGCAAGCATTTCGATACCAAGAAAGGTCGTTTCCAGGCCCTTACAGACGTCAATCTGAGCATTGCCAACGGTGAGTTCGTCACCCTGATCGGCCACTCGGGTTGCGGTAAATCCACCGTGCTCAATCTGATCGCCGGCCTGCTCGAGGCCAGCGAAGGCGGCCTGATCTGCAACGGCCGCGAGATCGACGGCCCCGGCCCGGAGCGCGGCGTGGTGTTCCAGAACCACAGCCTGCTGCCCTGGATGACCTGCTACGGCAACGTCTACCTGGCGGTGGAAAAGGTCTTCGCCGGCAAGGAAAGCAAAGCCCAGCTCAAAGAACGCACTGAAGCGGCGCTGGCCATGGTTGGCCTAAGCCACGCCACCTACAAGCACCCCAATGAAATCTCTGGCGGCATGAAGCAGCGCGTCGGCATCGCCCGCGCCCTAGCCATGCAGCCCAAGGTGCTGTTGATGGACGAACCCTTCGGCGCGCTAGATGCCCTGACCCGCGCGCACCTGCAAGACGAACTGCTGCGCATCGTTGGCGAAACCCACAGCACGGTGGTGATGGTGACCCACGATGTCGATGAAGCGGTGCTGCTCTCCGATCGTATCGTGATGATGACCAACGGCCCGGCGGCGACCGTGGGCGATATCGTCAAGGTCGAACTGGCGCGCCCACGGGATCGCCTGACCCTGGCCAATGACCCGCACTACCACGCCTACCGCACCGCCGTGCTGGAGTTTCTCTACCAGCGCCAGCAACGCCCGGCAGCCTAGGGCGCAGGCGTCGCACCGATGCGCTGGAAGAAGGTTTCCACTGCATCGGTGTAGGCGCCCGGCACGCCTAATTGCGCATTGATCTCGCCGTGCGACAACGCCTGTGGCAATACCGTCACCTGCATGTCCAATGCGCGGCCTCGCTCCGCAAATCCCTGCGCCTGGAGGCACGCCTCTTTGCGTTTACTGGAGCAGACGGCCAGCATTGGCGCGCCTGCTTGCTGCAAACGCCACACGGGCGATGCGGCACGCCAATAGGCCGGGTCCTGGCCAAACGCCTTGTCATACAGGCGGTAGTGCCTGTCGCGCATAATGCGTTCAACATCAAACGCCGCACTGTCGAGTGCCACGGTGCCCAACCAGGGTTGTACAGCATAAGCCTGGCCAATCTCAGGAGCGGCACTGAGCAGGCTGACCAAATGCGCACCTGCCGAATGCCCCAGCAGTACCACGCGCAGCGGGTCCCCACCCCAGCCTGTTGCATGTTGCTGGACGTAGCTCAGCGCCTGGGCAATATCCTCGGCCTGCTGCAGGGGGGTGGCATCCGGTAATAAGCGATAGTTGGTCGACACAAACAGGTATCCCTGGGGCAACCAACGCGCCATCTTGTTCTCTACGACCCGGTCCATACGCTTATCGCCTTTATCCCAGGCACCGCCATGCACCATCAGCAATATGGGCGCCGAGCGCGCATTGAGTGGACGATAAACGTCCAGGCGCTGGCGCTCATGCTGACCGTATGGCAGATCTGCCAACAGTTCAGCACCCAGCTGCGCGGCACTTTTGGCAGTGCGTCGATCACTCATGGCATCGCGCAGCCCCTGCGCCTGCACATCCCCCAGTAACAGCAGCGCCAGCAGTCCACCTATGCTCAATTGCCTGAAGTTCATACGCGCTTAACTCCGCACCTGAAGATGATGGGCCGATCATCACCGTTTTACCTGCAACGCGCATCAGCGGCTGCCCGACAGATGCGAACGGGGTTAACATTCGCCACCTTTTACTGACGACCGGATGCTGGCATGGCCCGCCTGACCCTTGAGTTCCCCGAAGACCAGTTCTGCTACAGCACCCACCTGACCGTGCGGGTAACCGATATCAACGCCGCCAACCACCTGGGTAATGATTCGATGATCTCGATGATTTCCGAGGCGCGGGCGCGTTTTCTGTTCGAGTTCGGCATCGAAGAAACCCAGGAAGACGGCACCGGCATCATCGTCACGGACCTGGCAACCACCTACCGCGCCGAAGCTCACGCCCGCGATCAATTACTGTTCGAAGTCGGCGTGATGGACTTCAACGCCTACGGCGGCGACATCACTTTCCGCATCACCCGCCCCGCCGACAACACACTGGTGGCCATGGCCAAGTCCGGGTTTGTGTTCTTCAACTACAAACTGGGCAAAGTGGTGCAGATGCCGACGACCTTCAGCGGCAAATTCAGCAAGGTCAACTGGCTGAGCAAGTAACCTGGGCTTATCGGCATAAATCGGGTGATTACCGTCCTGATCACGCTTGATCGCAGCAAAGCTACCGGATTGAGCATTAATTGCTCAACTATCTAGCGGCCGCCGTGACAGCTGGCACATCCTCTGCTACGCCTTAGGCATAACAACAAAAGCAGGGGAATTGCTATGCCGACCACGCGCAGCCATGTCCGCCACGCCGGGCTTTTGAGCAACCTACTCGCTCTGGCCCTTCTGACCCTTCCCTTACCGACCCAGGCTGCACATGCAGCCGCCGACGCCACACCCGGTGAGTCACGCTGCAGCGCGCTAACGCTTACCAGCTGACGCGCTCGAACCAAGGCCCATCGCGGCCTGCCTTTACCCAACCTGGTTTGCCAGAACCGGGAGTCCGCCCTGCGCCCCATTCAAGGGCGAGCCACTCTGATAACGCCTCCTTTTGCAGCACGAGCGCAGCTATCCAACAGCTGAGAACCCGTCAATCCAGGGTTTTGCCCAGTTGGCGCAGCTCTTGCTGTAGCCCTGCTACAGGTAGCCAATGGCGGCTGCTCAAAAACGACAAAGACGTCGCATAAACCTCGCCCTAGAGCGCTCGGTTTATGCGACGTTTTGCGTTTTACGCCCCAGCGTTTGGGGCTGGCACCTGCCCTGCGATCCAGGACTTGCGCTAGTAACTCTCTCAACCCAGCTGTGGCGGAGGGTCTATTGATGTTTCGCCGCGAGCCGCGTCGAAGCGCCAACAGACCCTGTCCCTCAGGGTGGCGTACCACAAGTACACCACCTCCCCGATGGGTTGCGGCCGCCGTGTCCACGACCATGGCGTACCGCACCCCACCGGGACCCTTTTTTGCTGAATGAGGTTTTCGATGAATGCAAGTTTCTGGAAATCCGGCCACACCCCAACCTTGTTCGCCGCATTTCTGTATTTCGACCTAAGCTTTATGGTCTGGTACGTGCTCGGCCCACTGGCTGTGCAGATCGCCACCGCTCTCGACCTGACCGCGCAACAGCGCGGTCTGATGGTCGCCACGCCGATTCTCGCCGGCGCCATATTGCGCTTGCTGATGGGTTTTCTGGCCGACCGCCTATCACCCAAAACCGCCGGTCTGGTTGGTCAGGTGATCGTCATATTGGCGTTGTTCTGCGCCTGGCAGATCGGCATCAGCAGCTATGAACATGCCTTGTTACTGGGTCTGTTCCTCGGTTTTGCCGGGGCCGCGTTCGCCGTCGCTCTTCCCCTGGCTTCGCAATGGTATCCGCCGCAGCACCAGGGCAAGGCCATGGGCATTGCCGGCGCAGGCAACTCGGGCACCGTACTGGCTGCACTGTTTGCCCCGGGTTTGGCCGCGCTGTTCGGTTGGCAGAACGTATTCGGCTGGGCACTGATCCCGCTGCTGGCAACCCTGCTGATCTTCGCTCTGGTGGCCAAGAACGCACCCGAGCGGCCCAAGCCAAAAGCCCTGGCCGACTACCTGAAAGCCCTGGGTGACCGCGACAGCTGGTGGTTTATGTTTTTCTACAGCGTGACCTTCGGCGGCTTTATTGGCCTGGCCAGCGCCCTGCCCGGTTATTTCAACGACCAGTACGGCCTGAACCCGGTGACCGCCGGCTACTACACCGCCGCCTGCGTCTGTGCCGGCAGCCTGTTGCGCCCCCTCGGCGGCGCCCTGGCCGACCGTATCGGCGGCATCCGCACCTTGCTAATGATGTACACCCTGGCGTCCTTGAGCATTGCCGCTGTGGGTTTCAATCTGCAAAGTTCGACCGCCGCGCTGGCCCTGTTCGTCACTGCCATGCTCGGCCTTGGCGCAGGTAACGGCGCAGTGTTTCAACTGGTGCCGCAGCGCTTTCGCAAAGAAATCGGCGTAATGACCGGGCTGATCGGCATGGCCGGCGGCATCGGCGGCTTCCTCCTCGCCGCCGGCCTGGGCACCATCAAGCAGCAGACCGGTGATTACCAGCTCGGCTTATGGCTGTTCGCCAGCCTCGGCGTGCTCGCCTGGTTCGGCCTCTATGGAGTCAAGCTGCGCTGGCGCACCACCTGGGGCAGCGCCGCAGTGACCGCCGCTCGGGTGTAATAACAAAAATGCAGGGTGGATGACGCTCGGTTCATCCACCCTGTAGCCATTCATTATTGGAGCACTGAGGCAAAGGCGGGGCTGACTGGCAGCGCTTATTGCACTGGTCAGGAAAGGCGGGAGAAGTCGGCAGCGGCTCTACTTAGCTGCCTCACCAGCCTCGCCTTTGCCTCAGCGCTTATTCAGCCGCCTGCCCAGGAACCTCTGCATGGCCTTGCAACTGACCTTCGGCGAAGCCAGCGCCACTGGCCCGCGTAGCGAAAATCAGGACGCCATTCGCGTGGTCACCCCGGCTCCGGCCCTGGCGGCCAGCAAGGGCTACCTATTCGCCATCGCCGATGGCGTTAGCCAATGCGCAGACGGCGGCCTCGCAGCGCGCGCCACTCTGCAGGCCCTGGCCCTGGATTACTACTCCACCCCAGAAACCTGGGCGGTCACCCAATCGCTGGACCGTGTGCTGGTCGCGCACAACCGCTGGCTGCAAGCCAATGGCGGCGGTCAGCCGCTACTCACCACGCTGAGCGCGCTGGTCCTGCGCGGCCGGCGTTTTACCCTGGCGCACGTCGGTGATTGCCGGGCCTACCGCTGGCTGAACGGCACGCTTGAGCGCCTCAGCGAAGACCATGTGTGGGAACAACCCGGCATGCAGCATGTGCTCAAGCGCGCCATGGGCCTGGACCAGCACCTGGTAATGGATTACCTGGATGGCGAGCTGCGTCAGGGCGAATGTTTCGTGTTGGTGAGCGACGGTATCTGGGCCACCCTCGGCGACGCGGGCATTCAGCGCATCCTCCATGATGAGCAAGATCTGCCCGCCGCCAGCCGTGCGCTGGTCAATGCCGCGCACCTGGCCGGCAGCCAGGACAACGCGAGCGCCCTGCTGCTGCGCGTTGAGGCATTACCGCAAAGCGATCTGGCCGACACCTTGGCGCAACTGCAGCACTGGCCACTACCAGCCAAACTGCGTGAAGGGCAGAATTTCGAAGGCTGGCAGATTGAGCGACTGCTGGCCGAATCGCGCCAATCGATGGTGTATCGAGTGCGTGATGCTCAGGCGCGGCGCTGGCTGCTGAAAACCCTGCCGCCCAACCGCAGCGATGAGCCGCAAGCCGGTCATGCACTATTGCTTGAAGAATGGTTTCTGCGCCGCGTGGCCGGGCGTTTCTTCGCCGAAGTGCACCCGCTGCCGCAGCGTCAGTGTCTGTATTACGTGCAGCGCGAATACGCCGGGCAAACCCTGGCCGAACACCTGCGCCTGAGCGGCCCATTGGGGCTACCGGAATGGCTGGACATCGCCCCACGGCTGATTAAAGCCCTAGGCATGCTGCATCGGCGCAACATCCTGCACCGCGATATCAAGCCGGAAAACCTGCTGTGGGGCGATGACGGCGAGCTGCGCGTGCTGGACTTCGGCCTGGCCTACTGCCCCGGCCTGACCCGCGATGAGGCCTGCGAGCTGCCCGGCACGCCCAGTTATATCGCTCCGGAAGCCTTTACCGGCGTCGCCCCCAGCCCGCAGCAGGATCTCTACAGCGCAGGCGTGGCGCTGTATTTTCTGCTTACCGGGCATTACCCCTATGGCGAAATTGAAGCCTTCCAACATCCACGCTTCGGCCAGCCGACTCCAGCCAGCCGCTATCGCCCGGATTTACCCAACTGGATCGACGACAGCCTCAACCGCGCCCTTAGCGCCGAACCGAAACAGCGCTATGAAACCGCCGAGGAATGGCTGCTCAACCTGGAGCAGGCGGAACGAAAATCCCTCAGCAGCCGACCACGGCCACTGCTGGAACGTGAACCGCTGCTGGTCTGGCGCGGCGTGGCCTTGTTTTCCCTGCTGCTGAACCTGGCCCTGCTGATCGGGTTGCTGCGTTAAAGCCACCGCTTGCGCACCATTACTGCGCAGGACGCCTTTAAACGGTGCGTATAAACTTCGCAAACCAGCTGTAACTCGCTGATAACCCTTGAAAATACGCACCATACAAGTTGGCACAGGGTCTGCATTGGTAATTGGACAATTTAATAAAGCGCGGCCTCAACGAAGAAGGTTGCACTTCCCGATAGAACGGGACTTGGACAAAGGCGTCCTCGCTAGGTGACTAGCGGGACGCCTTTTTTGTGGCCAGCGATCCATGGCAGCCACCCTACGGGCCGTCGCGGGGCGACGTCAAAAATTGCTCCCGGCAATTTTTTGTTTTGCGTGAGTTTTATTAAGCAGATTGATGGCCACCTAAATGACTGTTGCAACACGGCTGCTGAGTAGCCAAATCAAACCATTGCTGGTGATGCACACGGGCTGAGGAGATCAAAATGAGCGCAAAAGTCTGGCTGGTAGGCGCAGGCCCCGGTGACCCGGATCTGCTGACCCTCAAGGCGGTTAAAGCCCTGAACCAGGCCGAGATCGTGATGATTGATGACCTGGTTAATCCCGCCGTACTGGAGCACTGCATCAACGCGCGGATCGTGCCGGTAGGCAAGCGCGGCGGTTGCCGCTCCACGCCACAGGCGTTTATCCATCGCCTGATGCTGCGTTATGCCCGCCGGGGTAAATGCGTCGTGCGCCTGAAAGGCGGCGACCCCTGCATCTTTGGCCGTGGCAGCGAAGAAGCCGACTGGCTGAGCGAGCATGGTATCGAGGTGGAAATGGTCAACGGCATCACCGCAGGTCTGGCCGGAGCGACCAACTGCGGCATCCCTCTGACACTGCGCGGCGTAGCCCGCGGGGTCACCTTGGTTACCGCGCACACCCAGGATGACAGCAGTCTCAACTGGCCTGCTCTGGCTCAGAGCGGCACAACACTGGTGGTGTATATGGGCGTGGCCAAACTGGCAGAAATCCGCGAGAGCCTTCTGGCAGGCGGCATGCGCGCTGACATGCCAGTGGCCCTGATCGAGAACGCCTCGCTGCCACACCAGCGCGAGTGCCGCAGCAGCCTCGCGGCCATGCAACAAGCCGCCCACGACTTCAAATTGAAAAGCCCGGCCATTCTGGTGATTGGTGAGGTCGCCGCTCAACCGAACATACAGCTCACTGCTATCAGCGCCTAACCGCTTCGCGCTCCGCGAAGTTCACCTTGCCTGCCACCAGCGGGCTTTCTTACATGGGTTTTTCTTTATGGGCCGCCATGGGTGGCGGCCCATAAAGAAAAACCCGGCCGAAGCCGGGTTTTCTATACAGCCAGATCGATTACTGCTTGATCTGAGCTTCTACTTCAGCTTCTACGCGGCGGTTAACAGCGCGGCCAGCGTCGGTAGCGTTGTCAGCAACCGGACGAGCTTCACCGTAGCCAGCAGCGTTAAC
>C687J35504_10002425_pt1 | contig 12695 bp, 9 predicted proteins | sample RifCSPhighO2_02_FD_35504 | JGI IMG/M metagenome (IMG submission 35504) | reverse complement strand
GCCTCTGATTGGATGGCGTAGGCTATGAGCAAATCCAGGAGTTTTACCATAGGGGGTGCCGTACCCGCTTCTGCTTCGTCTGCGACATCCACCTCTTTTTCCAGCCTCTGGATGGTCTCATATATCTCTGCCTCCAGTCCTCCTCCGATGGGCCTGCCATCAACGGAGGTCTTGGTGCCGTAGTAGCTACTCAGGGCCTGGGCTATATCCACCTCTGTAGTGGCTACGACCTGGACGAAATAGCCAGTCAACCCCTGCAGTTCGTCTATGGCCTCTACGTCAAAGATGTTAGACATTGCCACTTTCAGGGTGCCGTTGCTGAGGTTAACTGGTACGGCCTTGTGTTTCCTGGCGAAAGGCTCGGGTAGTAATTTTGTGAGGTCTTCGGAGATGTTTGCCCCCCTGAGGCTAACGAACTCCATCCCGGCATCGGCGGCCAGGATTCTCATAATATTTTCCTGGGTAACGAACCCCAGGCCAGTGAGCACCTCTCCCAGGAGGGACCCTGTCCTGGCCTGTTCCTTGAGGGCCATCTCTAGTTGTTCCTGGCTGATGGTGCCCTCTTTTACTAATCGTTCACCCAGTCTTATCCTGGCCATTAAGCTATACAAAACCTCCGTGGATATCTTAACCCTCGCCAATTCAAGAGACAAGACCTTTTTAAGGTTGCCTGTACGTAGGGTGAGGCATGTCTCCGACCGGACGTGTAGGGGTTGAAAATACTCAACCCTTACACCTTTGGGTCAGAAGCCCCTGTAGGGGCACGGTGCGCCGTGCCCCTACCTTCACCGGCACTCCTAAATGGGCAGGTTATCCCTGTTAATCAGTTCTCCTTTGGCCACAAGGGCTGCCCTTTCCAGACAGCTCTCCAGTTCTACAAAATGCCCTGGCCAGTGGTATTCCATAAGGGCCTGCATGGCTCCTTCGGAGAGTCTTAGGTCGGGCCTGCTCATCTTATACCTGATTTTTTCCAGGAAGAATCCTGCCCACAGGGGGACATCAGCCTTCCTTTCCTGCAGTGGTACGAGTTCTATGGGTAGCGTATTCAACCTGAAGTAGAGGTCTTTATTAAAAGTCCCCTCTTTAGTGGCCATCTCCAGGTTATTGCTAGTGGCTGCTATTATTCTTACATTTATCTTCCTGGCTTCAGTACTGCTGACCCCTTCAAACTCCCCGGTTAAGAGTATCCGCAGTACCTTAGTCTGGATGGAGAGGGGCATATCTCCTATCTCATCTATAAACAGCGTCCCTCCCTCGGCTAGTTCAAGTTTCCCCTTATGGACCTTTTCCTCACGTAAGACACTCCGGATGAAACCCTTTTCGTAACCAAAGAGTTCCCCTTCCAGTTGCGTCGAGGATGTAGCCGTACAGTCTAACACAATAAAAGGCCTTCTCTTTCTGGGAGAGATAGAGTGGATGGTCAGGGCTAATAGGTTTCTATCCGTGCACCTTTCACCGTAGATTATGATGGGGTTATCGCTACCTGCCACCTTTTTGACCAGTTCATCTATCTCTTGCTGGTTAAGTGGCTTGTGTTTCAATGTTATTGCTGAGGTATAGTAGAAACTGTCCAGGGCCTGGTGTAGGTCCTCATCAGTAGCGGTGACAACCTGGACGACGTACCCGGTTAGTGATTGGAGTTCATCTATGACTAGTACGTCAAAGGGGTCTGCCATAGCTACTCGCAGGGTACTGTTGTTTATACCGAGGGGCAAGACCTTGTGCCTTAAGACGAAGGCCTTGGGTACTAACTTCAGGATGTCTTCGGGGATCTTAATCTCCTTGAGGCTGATGAAGTCAATGTCTGCATTCTTTGCCAGGGCCCTTTTAACGTTTTCCCGGCTTGCGTAACCAAGATAGCAGATTACCTCCCCCAGGAGTTCCCCTGTCCTGACCTGCTCCTTGAGGGCCATCTCCAGTTGTGCAGGGCTGATGAGCCCCGCTTGTATTAGTCTCTCACCGAGTCGTATCTTGTCCATTGGAAAAGGGGCGGCACGGCACGTTTAAAACCCGCCATATCTGGGGTGGGCCGTGCCTGTATAACTATCTCTAAACCTTTATATCGTATTTCTTTATCCTGTGCCAGAGGCTTCTTTCCGTTATCCCCAGGAGTTTGGCGGCCTTCACCTGTACCCCATCTGTCTTTTCTAATGCCTCCAGGATAAGCTTCCTCTCCGTGGTGGCAAGGGTACTATCTAGACTGCCATTGGTCTCGCATGGGAAGGGTTTTAAATCCTCCTGTGTGGTCACGTAGAGGGGTAGGCAGTCTTTGGTGATGAGGTCCCCCTCCGCAATGACTGCGGCCCGTTCCATGCAGTTCTCCAACTCCCTCACGTTCCCTGGCCAGGGATAACCAATGAGGAGTTCCATGGCGTCCTGGGAGATGCCACGGATGTCTTTCTTTACCTTTTCCCTGGCCTCTTTAAGGAAGTGCTCTACCAGCAGGGGGATATCACCCTCCCGTTCCCTGAGCGGGGGGAGATATATGGGTACCACGTTCAGCCTGAAGAAGAGGTCTTCCCTNAAGGTCTTTTCCTCTACGGCCTTNNGGAGGTTCTTGTTTGTGGCGGCTATGACCCTGACGTCCACCTTGATGGTCTTGGTCCCCCCTACCCTTTCAAACTCCTTCTCTTGTAGTACCCTGAGTATCTTGGCCTGGGTAGGTAGGGTCATGTCTCCTATCTCGTCCAGGAAGATAGTCCCTTCATTAGCTAACGCAAACTTGCCTGCCTTCTGGGCTACGGCCCCGGTGAAAGAACCTTTTTCGTGTCCGAAGAGTTCACTCTCCAGTAACCCCTCCGGGATGGCTACGCAGTTGAGTTTTACGAAGGGTTTGTCCCTCCTGGGGCTGTGGGTGTGTATGGCCTGGGCAATGAGTTCTTTGCCGGTGCCGCTTTCGCCATAAATAATTACGGAGGAATCAGTGCCTGCCACCTTTTTTACAAGGGCAAAGACCTCCTCCATGGGCCCACTGGTCCCAACGATGTTTTCAAACTCATATTTTTTCTTGAGGCTTTCCTCTAATTTGTCTACCTCTAGCTGAAGCTGTCTCTTTTCCAGGGCGCGGCGGAGGATTATAAGAAATTCTTCCAGCTTGATGGGCTTGACAAAGAAATCGTAGGCCCCTTCCTGGACGGCCTGGATGGCAAGTTCCTTGGAGCCGTGGGCGGTCATAATTATTATGGGGATAGCGAGGTCTAGTTCTTTCAGCTTCCTTATGGCCTCAATGCCGCTCATCCCAGGAAGCCTTACGTCCATGAGTACAAGACTATAATCCTCCTTTCTAACCTTGGTGAGGGCCTGCTCGGCACTGGTGGCAGAATCCACCTCATAGTTCTTCTTCCGCAGCACCTCTCCCAGGAAGAACTGTATTCCCTCGTCATCGTCTACTACAAGTATTTTTTCTTTCATGGTCAGGTTACTGGTCATGCCAGAGGTATATCCGCATCATGACAGACACGTTGGCAGTTCTACTATAAAGGTTGTCCCTTTCTCCCTGTCACTATCTACACTTATTTGTCCCCCATGGGAGGAGATAATACGGTGGGTGATGGGAAGCCCTAGCCCCGTACCGTGTGCCTTAGTGGTATAAAAGGGGAGGAAGATACGATCCGTCTCCTCTGGGGGGATGAAAGAACCTGTATTGTGAAACCTCAGCAAGACCTTCCCGGATGCCTTGCCCCTGGAGGTGAAACCATCTCCATGGGAACTGGTTATGGTTACCCTGCCGCCCTCAGGGGCTGCTTCAAAGGCATTGAGGATTAGGTTCTCAAAGGCCCTGGTAAGCTTTTCTGGCCTGGCCAGGACAGGAGGAAGGTTGTTAGTTAATCTCTCCACCACCTCTAATTTCCGGTCTGGGAAACGGTATTTGATGGAAGAGAGGGCCTCCTTGAGGAGGGGGTTAACGTCCTGGGGTGTGGGATATGTGGCCTCTATGTGGGCAAACTCTAGCACCTCTCCCACCAGGGTGTTCATCCTGTCTACTTCTTTTATTACTTTCTCGGCATAGACCCCGTGGGGGTCAGCAGTGGCCGTCTCTTCTTTTATCAGTTCCATTAGCCCTCGGATGGAGGCCAGGGGGTTTCTAATCTCATGGGCAATCCCTGCCGCCATCGTGCCAAGCCCTGCCATCTGGTCGGCCTGTCTCAACCACTGCTTTATCAGTTCCATCTCAGAAGGGTCCTGAAAGGTTATCATTACCCCAGGGGGCTCCCCATACTTGCCTTCCCTTGGGACGATCCTGCCCTTAAAAAGTAGTGGTCCCTTTCCGCCCGATACTATTGCATCAGGGGACATGGTTGGTAGCTCTACATCCTCAAAGATATGGGTGCGGCCTTCCTTAAGGGCGTTTCCTAATAGGTTCAAGAATATCCTGTACTTCTTAGTGTCAGGGAAGAATTCCATGAAGGGCTTGCCTACCACGTCTTTAGAATTGATACCAAGGGCCCTCTCTGCTACTTTGTTGACTTGTAGGATTTTGCCCTCTCCGTCAAGGGTTATAACCCCTTCGGACAATACGTCTAGACGCTTACCCTCTTTTATACTCTCCAGGTAATCAAAGACGTCNTCCANGGTGCGGCTCAGGAGGTCAAGTTCGTTTGACGGTACTGNCCCCGCCATCTGGGTCATAGTTGCCCCTCCTGGGACCAGGGTTTCCGCCCTGGAGCTTAGTTTCTTCAGGGGCGTGGTAATGGTGTGGGCAATTGTTGCCCCCGACGTGGCAGCCAGCCCGGTCATAATTAATATAGCCAGTAATATCCAGAAATCACCCTCTGTGCCCAGGGGGGTGGGGCGACTGGTGTCTAAAAAGAAGTACTCGCTAAGGTTAAAGCTCAGGTATCCAGAGGCCAGGGTAAAAAAGCTAAAAGAAAGGGGAAGGACAACCATCAGCCTCAGGCGTACCTTTTTTGAGGTCTTTTCCTGGGTTACTTGAGGTTCTTTTTTTGTTACATTGGCCATTATGCCTCCCTCCTCCATGGCTTATTTACACTGGGTTCGTTCACCATAGGCAAATTAGCCTCAAGCACGACTGGTGCCATTAAGAAAGAAACCACCTTGTGTCCGAGTTTATCTTTTAAGAGCGGTTGTTANTTTACTAAGGACATTATGCCCAGTGGCTCTCCTTAAGTCAAGACGGCAGTAATCAAGTAAGTTTTCAAGAGTTGGAGGGAATTCCGGGATAGCTTTTTGAGAAAGACCTTGGTAAGGGGGCAAAGCCTCCTTACATTCAATCGTATGGGCGTTCAATCCGCCTAAGCCTGCCCTGAGCGAAGCCGAAGGGACGGACGCCCATACTACAAAGTGTAACCCGTGTCCGCATGCNCTACATTCTACTTTGAAAGGCGTGCTTGCAAAAAGGGTTGGTAAGTGGTAAAANTGAAANTTNGTCAGTTNCCCGCCTTAGGCGGGTNNGCAATTGGAAGNCCAAAGACTGATAACTGAAGACCGACGACTGAAAACTGTCCCAAAAGGAGCCTGGTTACATGCTTGGTTGGTTGAGGATGCAAAAAAAGAGGGTTTTTATAATCATGGTCTTTGCCATGGCGACCTGGGGTATCGGGTACTCGGCCTCCTTTTTAATCCCCAGGAAGCCAATAGGGTTGATCCTGGGCGAGAAGGTGTATCAGGAGGAGTACGGTGATGCCATGGACCGCTGGCACAGGGTCTTCCTCAGGGAGGGGAACCTGCCCATTGGTAAGATAGTCTGGGAACAGATGGTTATGTCCAGACAGGCCGAGAAGATGGGGATTGCCGTAAGCGATGGGGAGATTATGGAAAGGCTGCAAAGCATGGCCTTTCTTACTATGAGTCACAGGGGCGGATTACCACCGCAGTCCCAGTTAATGCAGGCCCTCTGTCAGACCTATGGTGTTAACGAAGACCAGCTCTGGAGGACCTTTCGGGAGGCCATCCTCGTAGAAAAGATGAGTACCCTCATTGCCAGTGGGATAAAGATTACCAACGAAGAGGCCTGGCAGAGATACGCAAGGGAGAATGAAGAGGTCAAGGTGCAATACCTGGCCCTGAGGGCTGGCGATTTGGTGGACCATGTGCAAGTAAGCCCGGAGGAGATTGGCTCTTTCTATAACGCCNACAAGGATAACCTGCCTAACCCTGCACGGGGCGAACCAGGGTATAAGGAGACTGAGAAGGTAAAGATTGAGTATATTATGGCCCGGTACCGGGACTTGGAGGAGCGGGTCTCTGTGTCCGAGGAGGAGGTAAAATCTTACTACGAAGATAATAAGGAAAGACGTTATAAGGCACAAAAACCAGAGAAGGCCAAAGAAGAAGGGAAGGAACAACCTCCTGCTTATAAGTCCCTGGAAGAGGTACAGGGGGAGATAAAGGATTCTCTCAAGAGGGAGAAGTCAAAGGAACTGGTCAACAAACTTATCAGCCAGGCAGACGAGGAGATTTATGAGAGTCTGGGGAAGGCGGAACGTCTAAATTTCTCCACCATAGCCCAGAAGTTGGGCCTTTTCTACAAAGAGACCGATTACTTTGGCAGGGAGGAGTCCGAGAAGGTTATAAGAGAGGCAGAAGACCTGGCCAAGCAGGCCTTTGAGAGGGAGGCCTTTGACCCCAGTCCCCCTCAGGACGCACCAGTCGGGAAGTATGTATTCCAGGTGGTCTCCAGGAAGGAGGCCGCTCCTCCACCCCTGGAAGAGATTAAGGAGAAGGTGGAAAAGGACCTGAGGGAGGAGAAGGCCCTCCAGAGGGCAAAAGAACTTGCAGACGCCGCGGCGGACAGGATAAGGAATAAATCCCTGGAAGAAGGGCTTAAGTTTCTGGAAGAAGAAGGCAAGAAACTGAGAGGAGAAAACAGGGGGCTTATTTACCAGAAGGGAGAGACCGAATTCTTTGCCAGGACAGAGGTGGTGGAAGGCAGGGCCTATCGCTACTTAAAGTCTCTGGATGCCGATGTACCCAACCTGGTGCAGAGGGCCTTCAGTCTCAAGGAGACGGCCTCCGTCCCAGGCGGACCCCCAACAAAGGAGGTAGCCGTAGTAGCTGAGGAGGCCGGGAAAAAGGCCTGCTATATTATATGGCCGGCCGGCCGGAAAGAGGCGGAGAAGAGTAAATTTGATGAGAACAAGGAAAAACTCCTCAGGAGATACCTTACAGAGAAACAACAGACCTTCCTCAAGGAGTGGGTTGATGCCTTAAGGGAGAAAGGCAAGTTGACCAAGGCAAATATGTAGGGGTTAACCGTAGGGGCAGAGGATTAAAAATGCCAAATTTATCAGTAGCCAGCAATCAGCAGGTCAGCAGTCAGCAAGATTGCTGATAGCTGACTACTGGATTTCATTTGAGCTTTGACATTTAGGTCTCGCCCCTGCAAGAATATAGAAAATGGACGTCCTTTATGGCATAAAACCCCTGCCCAATAAACTTCACTGGCCCGTAATCACCGTGGGGGGGTTTGACGGCGTACACCTTGGCCACCAGAAGATTATCCAGGAGACCAGGGATTGGGCGGCCGAGGGGGGAGGTGAGTCCATAGTAATAACCTTTGAGAGACACCCTAAGGGTATATTAAGCGGAAGCCCACTTAGTTTTATTACCTCTCTGGAACATAGATTGGTGTTCTTCCATCGCCTCGGGGTAGACCTTGCCGTAGTCCTTGACTTTAATGAGGTGGCCAGCCTGGGGGCAGAGGATTTTATAAGCCGGTTGATTGTCGGTTGGTTGGGCACAAAGGGGTGGGTAATGGGTTTTAATTTCAGTTTCGGAAAAGATAAGGGCGGAGATTTTTCCCTGGCCTCCAGGCTTTCCCAGCGTTACGGGTTCCAGCTGCGTACCTGTCCCCCCGTAAAGTTTAAAGGAGACATTATTAGCAGTACCCGTATCAGGGAGGCCATCCTGACGGGAGACCTGGAGACTGCGGAGGGGATGTTAGGAAGGTCCGTCTCTATCCTTGGTACGGTAATCAAGGGGAGCGGGAGGGGTAAGGGCCTGGGCTATCCCACGGCAAACCTTGACCTCCATCACGAGATAAAACCCCCTGACGGTGTGTATGCCACATGGGTAACTATAAATGGTAAGGATTACCTCTCCCTTACCAATATTGGCACAAGGCCCACTTTTGAGAGGCCAGGGGGTGAGGCGACCACCGAGGTATACGTTATTGATTTTGACAAAGACCTCTACGGGGAGGTACTGGAGGTTAAATTTATCTACAAGCTCAGAGGCGAGCTAAAATTTACCAGCGCAGAAACCCTGAAGGCCCAGATGGATAAAGACAAAGAGGAACTCCTCAGCCGACTGGGCAAAAAGACCTTGACAAAGGGCGGAGCTACTACTATAATTCTATCGTAAGTTTCTATTCTATGGGCAGATAGCTCAGCTGGTAGAGCACAGGACTGAAAATCCTGGTGTCGGCGGTTCAATCCCGCCTCTGCCCACCAGAGCCTTTAGAGCATCTCAAAAGAGGTTTCTTCACATGAAAATGGAGACCATTCTAGCCCTGATAGGCATATTGACAACGGTAGGCGTTTTAATAGGGTCCCTTAGCTTCATTAGACGAAAAAAGGGATCTGAGGAGATGAAGGAACGGAAGTTTGAAGCTAGCATGAAAAACCTACTTCAGAAAATTACTAAGAAATCTTAAAGCTCCCGGTTTACGCATGGATGCAGAGATAATCAAAGCAATCGGCGTTTTAGGCCCAACGGCCAGGGCAGTAATAGTTGTATATTTATTCATCGGGTATCTTCGTGATAGGGATACACACCTAACACAAGCTCTGGGTGAGCTAAAAGAAGCAGTGGAGAAGTTAGCCGACAAGACCAAGAATAGAAATCAATAATAAAATGTAACCTATGACACTATCTTCCCAACTCACTATCCAAGAACTCCAGGCCAAGGCCAAAGAGATACGCCGCCACATTATCCGCATGCTGGCCAAGGCTGGTTCTGGTCACCCAGGGGGGTCTCTCTCCGCCACAGACCTCCTTGTGGCCCTCTATTATGGGAAACTCAGACACGACCCCAAAAACCCCAAATGGACTGAGAGGGACAGGTTCGTCCTCTCCAAGGGGCACAGTTGTCCGGCCCTTTATGCCATCCTGGCTGAGATGGGCTACTTCCCCATAAGCGAGCTGGACACACTACGTCAGCTCGGGAGCCGCCTCCAGGGTCATCCTGACATGAAGCGGACCCCGGGGATAGAGATATCCAGTGGTTCTCTGGGCCAGGGTCTCTCGGCAGGCGCAGGCATGGCTATGGCCGCTAGAATAGATAGCCTGGACTACAGGGTTTACGTCATGCTGGGAGATGGCGAGGTAGAAGAGGGCCAGGTCTGGGAGGCAGCTATGGCCGCAGGACATTACAAACTGGATAACCTGTGCGCCATACTGGACAATAACGGCCTCCAGATAGACGGCCCCATCCACGACGTCATGTCCCCACTCCCCCTCCTTGAGAAGTGGGATGCCTTCGGGTGGCATGTAATACATATTGACGGGCACAACATGGCCCAAATACTGGGGGCCTACGACCGGGCCGAGGCCATAAAAGGTAAGCCTACCATAATTATTGCCAAGACCGTAAAGGGTAAAGGGGTCTCTTTCATGGAGAATCAGGTGGACTGGCACGGCAAGGCCCCCACCCCCGAACAGGCAGAAAAGGCCCTGGCAGAACTGGTATAGTAGCCGCAGGCTTTAGCCTGCGGAAACTCAGGAAGATAATACGATGACAGTAACTACTCCAAAACAACAGCAACAACCAGTTAAAAAAGAGGCCACCCGGGATGCCTATGGACAGACCCTCCTGGAACTGGGCGAGACAAACAAGAACATAGTAGTACTTGACGCAGACCTTGCCAAATCCACTACTACCCTGAAATTTGGCAAGAAGTTCCCTGAACGCTTCTTTGACATGGGTATTGCCGAGGCAAATATGATGAATACGGCGGCAGGGCTGGCGACCTGTGGCAAGATACCCTTTGTCAGCACCTTCTGTATCTTTGCCACCGGGAGGGCCTGGGAACAGGTGAGGAACACCATATGCTACAGCGGCCTCAACGTAAAGATAGCGGCCACTCACGGAGGAGTGGCGGTAGGGGCAGACGGTTCCTCACATCAATGTATAGAAGACTTTGCCCTCATGTCCTCCATCCCCACCATGACGGTAATAGAACCTTGCGACTCTATTGAGACCAGGAAGGCCATAAAGGCAGTGGTAGACCACCAGGGGCCTGTTTACATTAGATTGGGCAGGTCCCCCTCTCCTGTGATTACCGAGGAGAGGACCCCGTTTGAGATAGGAAAGGCCAACGTCCTCAGGGAAGGCAAGGACGTGACCATAGCGGCATGTGGTATCATGGTACCTAATGCCCTGAAGGCCGCAGAGGACTTATCCGCACGGGGGATAGAGGCCACCGTAATCAATTTCCATACCATTAAACCCTTAGACCGAAAGACCCTGGTAATGTGCGCCAAGAGGACCGGTGCAGTGGTAACCGCAGAACAGCACGTCCTTGAGGGAGGGTTAGGCGCCGCTGTGGCCCTCGCCCTGGCCAGGGAATACCCGGTGCCTATGGAGGCAGTAGGTATTGATAACCGTTTCGGTCAGTCGGGAGACCCGGAACTCCTCTTTAAGGAGTACCACCTGACCCCAGACGACATCCTCCAGGCCGCCCTCAGGGCCTATGGTAGAAAGTAAAAGTTTATGAAGCTAAACGTACATGCTCTCATAGTAGCCCTCTTATTCCTCATCCCCTCCCCTTGTCTTGCGGAAGAAGTGGCACCCGCCCCAGGCCCTGAACCTAGTATGGTTCAGGGAGGCGGACCCCCACCTCTATCATCGTACGACGAGTATTACAAGAATTACGAGGAGTTCGTAAGGGTAGTAAAACTCATCCAGGAGAAATACGTAAAGGACATAAAACTCCCGGAACTCTTTCAGGGGGCTTACAGGGGCATGCTGGAGGGGTTAGACCCTTACAGCCAATTCTTTGGCCCTGAGGAACTGGAAGAACTGAAGGTAGAGACAGAGGGGAAGTTCGGGGGACTGGGCATTGAGGTTATCGTCCGGGACGGTGTCCTCTACGTCATCAGCCCTATCCTGGACAGTCCTGCCTTTAGGGCTGGGGTAATGGTGGGGGACAGGATAATAAAGATTGAAGGGACGTCTACTGAGAACATGAGTCTCAGAGATGCCGTCAGGCGTCTCAGGGGAGAACCTAACACAGGTGTAACCATCACTGTAGTCCACCAGGGAGAGGCACAACCGACAGATATTGTCATCGTCCGGGACATTATCCAGGTCCACTGCATACGGGGTGCCAGGATACTGGACGAGGAGGCAAAGATAGGCTACATGGCCCTTATTAGCTTTCAGGATAATACCCTGGAGGAGATGGACAAGGCCCTTAACGAACTTATGGGTAAAGGGATGAAGGCCCTTATCCTTGACCTACGCTTCAACCCTGGGGGACTGTTAAACATGGCCGTAGCAGTATCGGATAGATTCCTCTCCCAGGGAGTCATAGTATCCACTAAAGGGAGGGAAGAAGAACAAAATCAGGTCTACTTAGCTACAGAAGGTGATACCTATTCCGACCTCCCCCTTGTAATCCTGGTAAATACTGGAAGCGCCAGCGCGGCAGAGATAGTGGCCGGTGCAATACAGGACTACAAACGCGGACTCATTGTGGGCACCAAGACCTTTGGAAAAGGCTCAGTCCAGAGCCTCATCGGGGTGGAAGAGGAGCATTGTGCCTTGAAGCTCACCACCGCCTTGTACTACACCCCCTCAGGTAAATCCATTGACCACATCGGTATAGAGCCGGACGTAAAGGTGGAACTAACCCCTGCCGAGACCAAGGCGCTCCACGAGTACCTTAGCAAGGTGAACATTACCAGTCAAACTGGAGAACAATTACCCCAGGAGGATACATTTGTAGACCTCCAACTCCATCGGGCCATTGAAATTATAAAAGAGGGAAAATTTTCTTTGTATCTCCTTAGCTCTGTAGAGGCAACTAATGAATCGCCCCTGCTAAAAAATGTTAATCCTGGGCATTGAGACCTCTTGCGACGAGACTTCTGTCGCAGTAGTAGAGGATGGACTCTCCATCCGCTCCAACCTGGTCAGCACCCAGGAGAGACTCCATCTAAAGTATGGAGGAGTGGTGCCAGAGATAGCCTGCCGTGCCCACCTGGAGTCCCTACTCCCTATCCTGGATGAGGCCATGAAGACCGCGGGGATAACCCTGAACGACCTGGACGCAGTAGCAGTAACCACCACCCCCGGCCTCATTGGGGCACTCCTCATAGGGGTAACTGCGGCCAAGGCACTAGCCTGGACACTCAAGATACCTTTAATAGCGGTGCACCACCTCCACGCCCACATCTTTGCGGCTAAACTAGAACATGGCAAGGTTATGGAATTCCCCTGTCTCAGTCTGGTGGTCTCGGGGGGGCACACCAGCCTCTTCCTGAGCAGTAAAGAGACCCGGCACGAACTACTGGGGGCCACCCTTGACGATGCCGCAGGAGAGGCCTTTGATAAGGTGGCCAAGCTGCTCGGCCTGGGCTATCCAGGTGGCCCGGCCATTGACAGTATTGCCAGAGAAGGAGACCCCGCGCGTGTACCCTTCCCCCGCTCTTACCTGGAGCCTGGCTCTCTGGACTTCAGCTTCAGCGGACTAAAGACCGCCGTGCTCTACCATTACCAGGGCCTTGTAGGG
>C687J35504_10002418_pt1 | contig 12713 bp, 11 predicted proteins | sample RifCSPhighO2_02_FD_35504 | JGI IMG/M metagenome (IMG submission 35504) | reverse complement strand
AAACTCAAATGAAAAACACACTACGGCTTGCGAACGACCCGCAAGCAGAAACAGAAAACATCTTTGACGGACTGGATGTAAGCGAAGCGACACGAAAGGACTACACCGCAAGGGTAGGTCTTTTCATTTCATACCTTGATGCGCATGGCTTCAATCAGCAAAGTTATCTTAACTTCAAACGATACCTTGAACATAGGACTGACTACCGTATCTCTACAAAAAATAAATACCTTGCTACGGCTCGGGTCTTTCTCAAGGAGCTCACAAGGCGAGGCAAATTACCTTTTGATATGACGCTTGGTGTGAGGCAGTTTAGACAAAGCAAAAAGCATAGACGCGAAGGACTAACTGACAAAGAAATACGCTTGCTAGGAGTAAAGCTCAAATATCTCCCTAACACGCAAAGGAACAGCCGCTTACGCGCGCTGTTTTCATTGCTGGCGTTTCAAGGGTTGCGACAGATAGAAGTGGTGCGGTTGGATGTTGAGGATATTGACCTAGCGCGTAAGGTCGCATTCATTCAGGGTAAGGGCGAAGATGACCAAGAACCGATTTATCTTGCCCCCGCAACGATTACGGCGCTCAAAGAGTATCTACGAGTGAGCAACCTTACAGACGGCGCACTCTTTGGAAGCATCGGAAACCGTCCGAGCGAACGGATGACTACTATGACCGTGAGACGGGAAATAGTAGCTCTCCTACATGAGTTGGGGATTGAAAAGACAGTGCATGGCTTTCGCCACTTCTACATCACCGAGTTACTCAAATACATGAGCATTCGGGATGTACGTAAGTTCAGCCGCCACCGCTCAATGGAGATGCTTATGGTTTATGATGATGAAGTATCAGTCAAAGAAAAGTCCATTCAAGTCTTCAAAGTAATGGAACAATTCAGTTTTTCCCGTTAGCATTAAGAAAGCTGAAATCCTATATTCAAAAAAATGAAAAGGCAAAAAGTATCAATAACAATATGAGTAGCGCAAACAAACTTTCTGGCCACCAGTCTGCCGAGAACTCAGGTTTTGCTTGTAGTTGTCCCCACTTCTTTTTTGGTAAATCCTTCAATCTTCTCGCAATGCCGCCAATATCTTTGCGTATAATGTAAAGACAACGGCCAAATCCCAAGAGCGATATAACTACGAGTCCTGCGACAGCGATTACTGCTAGTATTTTGTTTTCAATCATCTCACTTCTGACAGTTAAAACTACGCCAGCAATTGCAAATCCTATTGCGCTTATGGTGATAAAAGCTTGATACCTCAAAAGGATGAGGTCTTGAAGGGCAGAAAAGAGACGCTCTGCAGAAGCTCGTTTGTCCACAGATATTTCTTCTTCCATTTTTTCAAAAACATCTCTCATATAGCACTTTTTCCTATGTTCCATAATTCCACTTACAGGACATTCAACTTCTTGGACTGCCTTTCACTACCCCTACTCTCTTGAGGGTGCGTATCAGTTTTTCGCGAGCCCATTTCAACTCCAACTCTCTTTCAAATGGGCTGTCAGCAGTGAACACTCCCCACACCTCAAAAATAAACCTATCAATATCAATACGCTCAACCACTTCATACATCATCGCTTCGGCGTCATCTCTTATTCGGAGTAGACTATTTTGGCTTTCTCGTTCATAGCCGTCTTGCCAACGCCACAACTCACGAAGAAGTTGGTCGTGATGTGGCAATCCCATAATGTTGTGATTGCGCGGGTCAAATCCGTCAGGCAAACCAGTAGGAAGTTTAGTCAAATGTTTAGCAAAGTACAGTGCCTCAAACTCCAGTATTTTTACTTTTAGGTCAGAAACTATATCTGTCCAACCTTTTTTGAGAGCAAGAATACCAAGGTAGCACGCCTTCTCCAGTACTCGTGGCTCATCATATCCATATCCGCTAGTAGTTTTTTCAAGAGTACTTTTAGTTAGGGAGTACAGAGCGTCAACACACGCTTTTATCAGTTTTTTATTCTCAAGTCGCACTGCTATCAGTATCCCTGTCTTTGCAACGCTATCGGTAAGCGTATGAAAAGGATTTGAACCACCGTCAAACTTATCCGCGTGATGGGCGAACCAGCCGGGAAGATGAACATTCCAACTCAAGTGGCTTTCTAGCTCCTTTTTTTCTTTAGTAAAATCAGCTTCTAGTATAAGGTCAACAATGAGGTTGTTCACGTTGAAAAGGAGACGACCAATACTATCAGTAAGAACTGTATCGCAACTCTTTACTGTCTCTGATAACGTGCGTAAACTTCTGTTCAATTCGTCAAAGAAATCAACAAGGTCGCTTCTGTATCTCTCTTTGTCGCGTGTCTCTGTGAGTTCAGCATAGCGGTTCATTATGGTATTGAGAACGGTGTAAAACTCATCGTAACCCTTACTCAAACTGAAGCGTGTTGATATATCGTTTGGAAGCAAACCTGCTTTGATGAAGCTGTTTATGTGATTAGAAATGGTCGCAATGTTTCTCAAAGCATCGCGTGTATGAACCCGCCTATCAATGTGAGTACTCATAAATAAAGCTCCAATGATACGAAGGAATGTCGTTGAACAGAGGTCTACAACGATAGTTTGTTTCTGGGACAAACCGTAAATGGCAATGCTCATTATCTTTTCTACCAGTCCGTGCAATGTCAAAGAGAGACCTTTATGTGAAGCCATAACAGAAATATGACCTAGCACTTGCAAACCCTTATAAACAACCTCTAGGTTTTTAGCTCGCTGTCCATTTTCAATAAAGTAGCTTAGGTTTCCGACAAGAAGGTCTAGTATCGGATTTTCATTCCTCTGGCTGATGAAGGTTATGTCCAACGTTTTCTTTGCAAGCTCGCGGTAAATATCAAGGATGTAGGTTGCCAGCTCGTCTTTACCCTCCTTGATGAACTTTTCACCCGCCTTATTTAGTCGCTCAAAGTTATGCAACAGGAAAGTTTGACTATCGCTCTCTACCGCCAGAAATACCGTGCCAGATGGCAGAATAAGTGATGATGTTTTTCTTGCCTCAAAAAATCTTGTGAGAAGGTTGAAGACCGCAGTAAATCCTCGTTTCGTTGTTCCAACTTCTTGCTTATCTCCCAGCTTCATTGATATTTCAACCAAGTTTTCCAATTGCCTATCAAGATTAGCGATGAACGGTTGAAGCGCACGATTGTATGCAGTAGCAAGAGCCATTCCTTCAGTTATCGTGTTGTCCTTTGCTTGGATAATGCCAGCTATTTTTCCTGCGTCATATTGCACACGTTTCAAGAAGCGTGTACCTTCACTTTCCAAAAAAGCGATGGCATTTGATGGGTTCAGTTTCTGACGTACATTCTTGTATTGCCAATCAATCAAAGCAAACACAAGACCTATGCCAAAGAGTGAAAGAAATACTATGTTTGCAGATACTTGCTCGGTGATATTTACTAAACTCCCTACATACAGACCGCTACCAAGCAAAATGATAGTAATGACGATAACGACATAATAAACAAACTTCTCTTTCCAATCGTGGATGTACACCTCAAAGTATTGCGATGAATACAAATCTGAAGCGTTCTGAAGCAAGAAAATAGAGATTGTAAAAACAATCGCAATAGTGCCTCCTGTCATTGCGCCTGACGCAATGAGGTAGTTGCTCAAAATGTCTTGAGTAAATGCAGTACCTCCAAAGTAGTGGACAAGAGAACCTACTATCAGTGCTATTACTAGGAATGAACCTTGTCTTATACGGTCAAGGTTATTTTTGAGAAAAGAAACAATCATTCTCCACCTATTGAGATACAACCAGAACGTCAATCTGTAATCGTATCTAATATATTGGAGTGTTTTTTGTTTCCATTGTGCTAGTTGTGTCAGTAACTTTTTCATTGCTAATCTCTACCCGCAAAGGCGTAAACCTTTTCTTTGAGGTTATGTATGAAGCCATACAACCCTTCTGGGTATATTTTCTGGACGGCATCTTGTTTGGCATTCATATTCGGTAGTTGGAACGCTTGCGAAGAAAGATTTTCCTCGCCCCCATTCTTGTATTTCTCAAGTATCTCGCGGGTTGCTTCACTTATCTCTTTGCCATATTGGTCTATGGTCTGGGCATTTTGCCGCATAAAATGCTTCACGCGGTCTTCCCGCGTCAAAAGCGGAGCATTAAAGACGATATGAGCAATGATGTCAAAGGTGTCTATATCCTCCAGATTTTCAATCGCTTTGATAAGCCCAATGTTAACGCGCTTCGCTTCAAGGTCTGCGATAAACTGTTCGCGCTTCTGCGAATCAATCCAAACAGCGCGTAAGTCATCAGACGAATGAACCGACTGTGCTATCTTCTCCTTTGAGTATTTGCGATATTCGGCATAAGAGAGCTTCACGCCGTCAAACTCCACCTCAATCTCCTCGTCAATCGTTACCTCAATACCCTTAACCGTAATCTTTTTCGGAGCGGCCTTCCACGGCTTAAGGCGAAACTCATAGGGTATCTCGGCTTCTGAACTATGCGGTTTCAATTTTTTATTCACTCGCTTGAAACTACTGTGCTCAATGCTTACCCACACTTTGTCATTGGAGGGCAAACCGAAAATCTTAAATGCTCCATAAGCATCCGTTTTCTCCAGTTTCTCCCAGCGTCCAAGTTTTACTCGTACAGCCGCACTGGCAATAGGTTCTTCGTTTTTGTTATCAACCACAATACCCGCAATCAACTTTTCATACGGCGGGATAGGTTCTTCGGGCGGTTGCGGTGGCTCTGGCGGTTTGGGTGCGATGTCCCATTCGTCTATGAGTCGTGTCGCATTGGTGAAATCAATAATTCTGAAAAAACCCTTGCCCTCAAAAAGGCGCGACCCGCGCCCGATAATTTGCTTAAAAAGTACCCGCGAAGCAATCGGACGCATAAAGATGATGTTCTGAATGTGTGGAATGTCCACTCCTGTTGAAAGCAGGTCCACAGTTGTCGCAATGACTGGCGTTGGTCGTTCTTTATCACGAAAGCGCGTCAAATCGTCCTTGTCTTCGGCGACAATGCGCGTTGCGTATTCCTCATTTCCTTTAAGTTCGTTGAGCTTGTCTTTCACTGCCTGTGCATGAGCCATATCCGTACAAAATACTATGGTCTTGCCGTATGCATTTGTCTTGTATAATATCTCAATTACTTTCCGGGAAAGTAGGTCTATTTGGTCGGGGATAGTAATAGCCCGTTCATATTCTGACGGCTCATAAAAGTCCTTGACTTGTTCTGGTTCAATATCGTCATCATAAATGACTTCTTCAGCCGCCGATACATTGAGTCCTTCGCGGTACAGGTTGCTTCTGATTTTGTAAATCTTATACGGCACAAGGTAGCCATCTTCAATTGCTTGTCCGAGAGAGTATTCAAACACTGGCTCACCAAAGTATTGGTACACATCTATGTTGTCCTCGCGTTTCGGCGTTGCCGTCATGCCCAGATGTTTTGCATCATTGAAATACTCAAGAATGACACCCCAGTCGCCAAAACGGGAGCGATGACACTCGTCAATGATGATGAGGTCAAAAAACTCGGGACGGATTTTCTTGTAGAGGTCATTCGCAAAAAGTGTTTGATAAGTTGAAAAGTAAATGCTCCTGTTTTGATTGAAATCACCGCCCTCTATCTTGCAACGCGCTTCACCAAAGGGTGCAAAATCTCTTCCGTACGCATCATCACGGAGAATAATTCTGTCGCAAAGAAACAAAACGCGGTAAATGGTTTTTGACTTGACTAATTTCCAAACAATCTGAAAAGCCGTGTAGGTCTTGCCCGTGCCAGTGGCCATTGTGAGCAAGGTCGTTTTCTTTCCTTTCGTGATATTCTCAACCACTTTTCTAATTGCCGTGTCTTGATAGGCACGCGGCTTCTGTGAGGCACTGATGTGAAGAGGGTAGGTCAATGCGGTGAGATTATGTTCCCGCAATCCTTTCCACTCAAGGTACACCTCATACATTTCTTTTGGGGTGAGGTAGTCCGTAACTTCCTCGGTTTTCAAAGTACGGCGGTCGTGAAGATAAATACTCTTACCGTTTGAGATGTAGGCGAACGGGACATCAAGACGCTTCGCATAGTCCTGCGCTTGGCTCAAATGTTTGAGAGGGTCTTCGTCTTCTGCTTTCGCTTCCAGTACCGCTATTGTTACGTTGTTCTGAAGCAAAACATAGTCAGCATACTTCGCAGTTGGTAGACGCTTGAAGTCCTCACCCTCAACAAAGAAGCGGTCATCAGCAATAGCATACTGGCGGAGGATATTTTCCTCCTTCCATCCGTTCTCGTGTATTTGTGGGTCTATGATTTTGACCCTTGTATCATCTTCTGAATATGGCATATATTTATGTTTCGCTAAACGCGATATTTAGCGACGATTTCAAATACTGTTGAACAAGAATTTGTCTATTCTGAAAAGAGTGTTTTAGCTTTTCGGCTTCCTCCAGAGTACTAACAAATCTTTTTTGTTCTGTTATTTCTGGGACATCAATCATAACGTCATTGAGCTTTTGAATAGGTGTTGTTACATTTGCAACACCACGCATTAGAGGCACGAGCAGTTCGTCTCTGTAAAACGAGAGGTAGTAATACAGATATTTTGTAGTGAGTTTATTCTTGTTTTTTGGTACTACTCCAGCCAAAATGTTTGCGAGGGCAAATTTACCTTTTTCATAATGTATTCTGTGCAAAGAGGCGTGTCCGTGCCCAGTTGATGAAACAAGTGGTATGCAAACCGCTTCGCCATCAAACTGAAAAGTGTTCGCGCTTCGTCTTTTTCTTGCTGTAACTACAAAAGGATACGCACCTTCAGGTGTTTTTAGTGTCGGTGATTTTCCTTTGATTACCTCGCACTCGTCTCCAAGTTTTATCTTTTTGTATCCAGCTTTTTTGTTTGCAAAAAAATCTCTTGCAATTGAGCTGAATAGATTTTCAGATTTTTCAATGTCGGTATCAGTACATTTCTGGAGTAATTGGATTTTATCTAGGTCATCTGCTATACGTTTCTGCTCAACAAGGTCTGGCTTACCATTCTTGAATGGCATTGGAACATCTTGCTCAAGATATTTTGCAAACTCTAGGTTTCTTATACCAGTTACTGCTTTTTGAAGATTTTTAGTTTTACCAGAAAGATGAAAGAAATATACAAAATAAAAAAGATATTTTGGATACACTAAATCAGTTTTAGGTATAAGTAATGTTGTAAAATTACTGAATGAATACACATCATTGAGTACATCATCTCCAAAAATAACCACTCTGCCGACTGGTTTGTTCTCCCCACCACCAGAACGCTCCAATAAAATAGAGTTCGGGATTACTTTCCTTGTTTCCAGTTTCCGTTCTTCAACTTGAAGTTCTTTTGCGGTAGAAAGGTTGTACGTTCCGTTGTCTTTCATCTCTGTCATTCGGATTACTTTTGCACGAACAAACCCACCTTTTTTCCCAGCCCAAAGACCATTTTTGTAATCTAGTAGCTCTCCAAGTTTTAGTGTTTTCCATTCCATAATCATTTTTTGAGTATTGCCTTTAGTGAAAGCAGGACACCATCAATCTCTTTCTGGTTTCCTTCAATCTGTTCAAGTATTTTATTTGGAGCAAGAAGTACCTCGCCTAAAGACCCATTCAGATTTTTTGGAGAAATATCATAGTTATGTTCTTTGATTTGCTCAATGGGGACAACCCACGAGCTGTCAGATACTTCTCTTTTTTTCCATTTCTCAAAAATCTCTTCAAAGCTCGTATCCTGCATTGTCTGCTTTTTTGTAAACTTTCCTTTTACTTCGCCGTACCAGATTTCTTTAGTTGAACCTGTTTTATCAAAGAAAATGAGATTTGTTTTTACTCCTGCACCCATTTGAGCAAACGCACCTTGTGGGAGGGAGATAATACTGTGCACATTGAACTTCTCCAGAAGCTCTTGGCGTATACGAGCCATAGCACCACCTCCAAAAAGAATGTTTCCTTCGGGGAGAATGACACCACAGCGACCACCATTTTTGAGACGCTTCATAATGTACTGAAGGGCGAGACCTTCGGTAGCTCCAATTTGTATAGGGTAGTTACTTTGGACTGACTTGCTTTCTTCTGCACCAAAAGGAGGATTGGTCAGGATTACGTCCATCTTGGCACTCTCTGGCATATTGTGTACGTCCTCCATAAACGTATTGGAGCGTATGAGGTTTGGCACGAGGATATGATGGAGAATAAGGTTCATTGTGCCGATAAGGAACGGCAAGGGTTTCTTCTCCTGTCCGTAAAAAGTTTTTGTTTGAAGTGTGCGCCACGCTTTCACGTCCTTTGCTGACTTTTCATAAAGTTGATTGAAACTCTCCACGAGGAAACCGCCAGACCCAACGAATGGGTCAAAGACCGTCTCGCCAAGTTTAGGGTCAACGATGTTTACCATTAGACGAATGATTGGACGTGGAGTGTAGAACTCACCAGACCAACCACCCTCACTTCCCATTGCTTGCAGTATTTCCTCGTACACCTGTGAAAGCAGATGAGTGTCCTGAAAGTGGTGCGTTTCAATCCTGTTTAGGATTTCTATAACATCAAGCAGGTTGTGAGGTGAACGGATACGGTTGCCTGGTAACTCGCGGAATATCTCGCCAATCTTGTCTTTCTCTTTTGTGCCTTTAAGCGCTTTGAGGTACGGAAAGAGCTTTTGGTTGATGAAGTAAATAAGTTCGTCTTTGTCTTTCCAGTCCTTTCCTGCCCACGCTGACCACTGATACTCTGCGTCAATAATCGGTTTATACTTTCTGCCCTCTGCCCCCTCAAGTTCTTTGAGTTGTGCTTCCACCCCCTCAAAAACCCTCAAAAAAAGAAGCCACGAAAATTGCTCTATGTAGTCCTTTGCGCCCACGCCGTCATCACGGCGCAAAATATCACAGACACGCTTGATGTCTGATTTTGTTAGCCCGTCTTTCGTAGGTTCTAACTCTGTTTTCATTTTCATACTCATTTTTATTTTGTTGCGGTTACTTTTTTTTCGGCTTGCGGATATTGGCACTCTCCGCGATAAACGCATTGAGGTCTACCTCCGTAATACGCCAGTAACCAATTTTGGTCGCCCTCAATTTCTCATCGTGAACATACCTAAATACTGAACGTACACTCACATTGAGTATTTTGGCAACCTCTTCTATGCGATATGTTTTCTCACTCATAGTTGAGAGCAAGTATAACGTTCGCTGACAACATTTGTCAAAACTTGGCAAGTCATCTAAAATCTATCTAACAATGAAGATGAAACTGAGAATGAAAACAAACGCTGACTACAGCGACCTTGATGTGCTGTATGCGGTCTATAAAAAGCTCTACGATTTTCTGGAAGAGTTACTTGACCAAGACGTCATCGTGATAACGCCAGCACGAAACGCTCAATATCGTGCCTTTGTAAGTCTCATAGAGGACATCGCCGAGCGCCCCGAAAATCAAGGCATTGATTGCTTTTTGCCGGAATTTGATGACCTCCACAATCCCTTGTTTGTTGAGGAAGGAGATATTGAATGGAAATTCACTATTAGCCCGAATATGCTCACTCCGCTCCAGAATATAGGGACAATTTTGTCGCAGAGAAAGATTAGTGGAGAGGTTACGTCCGCGCGGCTCGCCAAGGAACTCAAAAGAGTGTCGGAAGCGAGTGTTCCCGCATTTACAGTTACATTTCCGAACGAGCGCACGATAATGGTCAACGACTATCAGCTATCAAAACCGCACTTCAATAGTCGAAATGAGCAAATCTTTTCGTACATCTACAGGTACCCGAACACGCGTATCACCAGAGAGGATTTGTTAATGCATATAAAGTCATCGCAAGACGGTGGAGAAAAGAAAACAGAGCGAGTGCTCCGTGATTTGGGATTCGACGGAATGTTGCTTCGGGCATTTTTCCCGCACCTCTCTATCAGTGCCGTTTTTTTCAGGAATCCTGTGCGTTATCGAGACCTTGCTAGCGAGGGAATAGACCAGAAACAGATACTGGATTTCCTAAAGGAAAAGCGGAAATAGAGAGAAACAGAGAGAAATAGATAGAAGTAACACGCCTGCTACGACTGTAGCGGGCTATTTTTCTATTCTCACTTTGTAAGCGCAATCTTTGCTTACGAAGTGAGTATGACAAAAGTAAGAAATAGCAATGATACCCTTCGGACAAAGGATTTTTACCTCGCCGTTTTTGCACTAACGCAAGGGGCAAAGCTAAACCATCTCGACCGAACAGACCCTCAACGAGTTGTGTTTGTTTTTGAGCACTTCAAAAGCAAAGACGACCTCGTTAGGGATTTCTTATATCGCAAAGCACGTGTTGAGCCGCAGGACTTTGTAGAAAAAATCAAAGTCCTAAAGCAATTTCTTTACTCCAATGATTAGTAGCACGACAATTCAAGAGTTTAGGGACTTGGCAAAAACTGACTACGGACGCGAATTGAGTTTTGAAGAAGCGGCCGAGACGCTACGCGATTTGGTCTCATATTTTAACTTGCTTGGAAGGATTGCACATAGAGAAAATCTGGATACCAAGGGTCGCACAGTGAGTCCCTTGAATAAAAACCGACTGAATACCTTCTGATGTGTAGATGGAAGTGCCCGCTCTGACTGAACAGCTTGTCAACGGGCGACCTCATCTGCACAGCAGGGGCAACTGTATTGGAAACTTACCGCAGGGAGTTAAAAGGTGAAGTTCCCAATAGGTATCTGGTAAAGAGGAAAAAGAAAAATCCGAATGAGGGAGGCAAAAGCTGTAATAAGAAAATGTCAACAAAACTGAAAATCAAACCGCGAAGGTACACAAAGCAAGTTCGCCTTGGACAAGGTTGGCATTTACTTATTCAGAAGAGAGCCAAAGAAAGACGGCAAACTATTTCCAAGTTTCTTGACGTCATTTGCTATGAATACTTTGGGAGACAGGGCTGGAGAGAAGCAGAAAAATTAAGTAAAAATGTCAACAACCGATGCTATCTGTTCAAAGCAAAAACCGCTACAATTAAACTAAAGCTATGAACGCGAACAAAAAAACTAAAGCTATCATCTACGCCCGGGTTTCATCTAAAGAGCAGGAGGAGACGGGATATTCACTAGAGGCACAGGAAAAGCTACTGAAAGAACACAGCGACAGAAAGGGATTTGAGATAGTCAAAACCTACAAGGTAACGGAGAGCGCAAGCAAGTGGCAGATACGCAAAACGCTTGGCGAGATGCTTACTTTTGCCTGTACGAACAAGGCTGGGATTATTCTATGCGAGAAAATTGACCGCCTCACAAGAAACTTGAAAGACGCGGCAATAATTGACGATTGGGTACATAGTGAAGATGAGCGCGAGGTACATTTCGTCAAAGAAAACTTTGTGCTGAATAACCAAACGCGAGCTCACGAAAATTTTGTGTGGGATATGAAGGTAGCAATGGCTCGCTTCTATACAAACAATCTTTCGGAAGAAGTACGAAAAGGGCAGAAAGAAAAAGCATCGCAGGGCTGGCTTCCGACAAAACCTCCTCACGGGTATAAAACCATTGGCGAGAAGGGACACAAAGTTCATGTTGTTGACGACCTTACCGCGCCACTCATCAAGAAGATGTTTGACCTTTACGCCACTGGAAATTACTCAGTCAAGGCACTCGCCGACAAGATGTACTCGCTCGGCTTACGAAATAGAAGCGGTAGCAAGATAGGAAAAAGTCGGATGCACGAAATGCTTTCCAATCCTTTTTGCTATGGGAAATTTCTTTGGAAAGGACAACTCTATCAGGGTAAACATGAACCGCTTGTATCAAAGGATTTATTTGATGAGGTTCAGATGAAACTAAACGGCGGTCGTCCAAGACCCTATTACAACAAACATCACACGGAGTTGCGAGGTAAGGTGTTATGCGGTTCATGCGGAAAGACCGTTACTTGGGAACGACAGAAGGGACACTGGTACGGTGGTTGTAAGCAGTGCAAAGCCCAGTTGGATGAGAAAAAACAGTACATCCGTCAGGAGGACTTGGAAGGGCGATTACTACCTCACCTTGTTGCAGTAGCCCCAAAAAGCGAGAAATTACTCGGAGTACTCACAAAAGCACTCAAAGAAAGTCACAGTGAGGAGATTGAGTATCACGATACGCAGGTACGGGCTATCAATACCAGTCTAGCGCGAGTACAACAGAGAAAGCGAGTAATGTATGATGATAAATTGGACGAGAGAATTACTGCCGACTTCTATGACCAGAAACTCAAGGAGTTCACGACAGAGGAAGAAGGGCTGGTGAGCAATCTGGATAAACTCAAGTCCGACAACACCGAATACTACAAGGTTGGTATTGCCGTTCACGAACTTGCTTTGCGAGCGCGGGACATTTATTTGAGCGAGAAAGCGACTTTGGAGGAACGCCGATTGCTTCTCGCGTATGCCTTTTCAAGCATCTCCGTACTGCAAGGGCGAATAGAGCCAACCTACACGCCTGCTTTCAACTTTTTGGCGGAGTGGATGCCGAGGGTTAATCCAATTCTCGAACCAAGGCAAAACAACCCCAAAACCATTATTTCAAGGGGGGATTTGCACATTTCAACACCAATTTCTTCGTTGGAGCTTTCGGAAGTTCAAAACAATTCTCGAACCTCAAAAAAGCCCTCTGTTAAGGCACGACAGAGGCAAACTGTGCCTCCTTCACGCCCTCTGCTCCGCGGGTAGGATTCGAACCTACAACCAGCCGATTACACGTACTCCACCATTACTGGTAGTGTGGACTATATCATCTCCATTCCAT
>C687J35504_10002414_pt1 | contig 12721 bp, 14 predicted proteins | sample RifCSPhighO2_02_FD_35504 | JGI IMG/M metagenome (IMG submission 35504) | reverse complement strand
GAAGATGCAGAAGTTCTAGAAGACCTAAAAGAAGGATTTAAAGAATGGTTGAAGAAAACTCCAAAAAGTTTAAAAGAAAAGCTAAATGAAGATTTTGTTATAAGATTTACATATCATAGTAATGCGATAGAAGGAAATAGGTTAACCTTAAGACAAACAGCATTAATATTAAAAGACAAAGTAATTCCAACAGGAATAAGAGCTGAAGATTATAATGAAGCTATAAACGGAAAAGAATGCCTAGATTTTATAAAAAATTACAAAGAAGACTTCAATCAAAAGTTAATAACTAAAGTAAATAATATATTGACAAAAAATACAGGAGTAACCTATCCTGGAAGAATAAGATTCTTTGAGGTTCAGATATTTGGATCAAAACATACACCACCAACTGAAAAGGAAGTTAAAAAACATTTATCAAATTTATATAAATGGTATTCTGCTAATAAAATTAAATTGCATCCTTTTGAACTTGCAGTTATATTGCACCATAAACTGGCTTGGATACACCCTTTTGAAGATGGAAATGGAAGAACCGCAAGAACTATAATGAATTTTATTTTAATGAAAAAAGAATATCCAATGTTTTTTATTCCCTTTGAAAAAAGAGAAGATTATTACAAATGCTTAGAAATTGCAGATAAAGGAAATTATAAAAAATATGTTTCAGAAATGCTCCATTTGATAATTGATCAGATTAGGAATTACAAAAAATAAGACTAAACGGCACCAAAGCAACAAAACATGTAACAAGATTTAAATACTTTTATGCATATTTATTACTAAAACAGTTGTTCAGAACGTATCCAGACAGAGCAAAGGTTAAATACTAACAAGTACAAGACAAATTAATGCAGAAAAAAAGAGTAGATCTTCAAATCTCTGGAATGCACTGCGCTTCCTGTGCAAATACAATAGAAAAAAACCTGGAAAAATTAAGTGGTATAGAAAATGCTTCTGTAAATTTTGCATCTGAAAAAGCAACAGTAGAATATGATGCTAAAGCAGTAAGTGAAAGTAAAATAAAAGAAACAATAGAAAAAACAGGCTACAAAGTAATAGACCATAATGAATCAAAATTAACACTTAAAGTTATGGGAATGGATTCACCTCACTGTGCAGGCATTGTTGAAAAAGCACTTTTAAATAAGGAAGGAATAAAAAAAGCAGATTTGAATTTCTCAACATCAAAAGCAGTAGTATATTTTAATAATGAAAAAATAAGGCCATCAGAAATAAAATCAATAATTAAATCTGCAGGCTATGAACCATTAGAGGAGTCTTCCCAAGACAAAGAAAAAGAAGTAAGGGAAAAAGAGATTAAAAAACTAAGAAATCATACAATAATAAGCATAATTATAACAATACCAATATTAGTATTGTCTTTCCCTGAAATATTTAACATACATCTAAAGCGCGAGATACTACCTAATTTATTGCTTCTAGTTTTGGCAACACCAATACAGTTTCTCATAGGCTACAAATTCTACAAAGGAACATATTTTGCATTAAAAAATAAAACAGCAAATATGGATACACTAATAGCTATAGGAACATCAGCAGCATATATCTATAGTGCACTGGTAACTTTCTTTCCTGAAATATTCAGTGGATCTCCTTATTATGATACTGCAGCAGTTATAATAACATTAATAGTTTTGGGAAAATACCTGGAAGCAAAAGCAAAAGGCAGAACTTCAGAATCAATAAAAAAATTAATTGGCCTGCAGCCAAAAACAGCAAAAATATTAGTAGATGAGAAAGAACAGGAAATTTCAATAGACGATGTAAAAGTTGGAGATATTCTTGTAGTAAGGCCAGGAGAAAAAATTCCAGTTGATGGAATAATAATAAGCGGAGAAGCTTCAGTAGATGAATCAATGGTTACTGGTGAGTCAATGCCTGTAAATAAAAAAACACATGATAAGGTAGTAGGAGCAACAATAAATAAAAATGGTTTTTTAAAAATCAGGACAACAAAAGTAGGCAAAGATACTGTATTGTCACAAATAATAAAATTAGTAGAACAAGCACAGTCAAGCAAGGCTCCAATACAGAAAATTGCAGACCAGATATCTGCTTATTTTGTTCCAGCAGTAATTGCAATATCAATAATATCATTTTTAATATGGTTATTTATATTAAAACAACCATTTGTATTTTCCTTGACGATATTTATTGCAGTATTAATAATAGCCTGTCCATGTGCTCTTGGTCTTGCTACTCCTACAGCAATAATGATGGGAACTGGCAAGGGAGCTGAAAATGGGATACTTATCAAAGATGCAGAGTCACTTGAAAAAGTTCATAAAATAAACACAATAATATTTGATAAAACAGGAACATTAACAAAAGGCAAACCAGAAGTTACTAACATTGTATCACTGTCAAGATTTTCACAAGAAGAAATATTAAAAATTGCAGCAACAGCAGAGTCAGGCTCAGAGCACCCAATAGCAGAAGCCATTAGAAAAAAGGCAGGAAAATTAAAAATTCCAAAGACTCATAAATTTAAGGCAATATCTGGAAAGGGCATATACGCAGAATATGGCAATAAGAAAATATTAATTGGCACAAAAAAGCTTCTTGAAGACTATAATATAAAGACAAAAGATGCAGAGAAAGAATTACTAAAATTAGAGAAACAAGGCAAAACAACAGTAATAATAGCAGCAAATAAACAAGTTCTTGGATTAATAGCAATAGCAGATACAATTAAGGAAACAGCAAAGGAAACAATAGAAAAATTAAATAAAATGAATTTAGAGATCTTTATGATTACAGGTGATAATAATACAACAGCAGAAGCAATTGCTAAAGAATTATCTATTAAAAATGTAATGTCAGAGGTTCTACCGTCTGAAAAATCAGAAAAGGTTAAAGAGCTGCAAAAAGCAGGAAAAAAGGTAGCTTTTGTTGGCGATGGCATAAATGATGCTCCTGCTCTGGCTCAGTCTGATGTTGGAATAGCAATAGGCTCAGGAACAGATATAGCAATAGAAACAGGAAATATAGTTCTTGTAAAAAATGACCTAAGAGATGTAGTAAAAGCAATAAAACTAAGTGAATACACATTAAAAAAAATAAAGCAGAATCTGTTTTGGGCTTTTGTCTATAATGTTGTTTCTATTCCAGTAGCTGCCGGATTGCTATATCCATTTACAGGTTTTCTATTAAATCCAATGATAGCTGCTGCAGCAATGGCTTTTTCCTCTGTTTCTGTAGTCTCAAATTCCAGTTTGATGAGAAGATACAAGTTTAATAATATATAATTATTTTATTATTTATAGTGCCTGCTGGTAATAATACAATAAATAAAGAATAATAAGAGCTGTTATTAATGATTCTTACTAAATATAAGAAACACAAGATTCATTGTTTAAGTTGTTGTATGATTAAAATAAACATTGTAAAATATAAACCAATTTAAAGCAACTATAAGCAAAGACTAAACCCAGCCTAAAGGGCTATTATCATTATGAAATATCACTAAAACCATAATATAATTCAGGCAGCTCTCCTTTTTCATTAATAACATTTAATGTTCTTTGCAGAATAAATTTTTATAACTTAATAATAAATATCTATTTCTCTTTAATAAAAAATTATGCAAAACTTCAGAAATGATAAAAATATTTTACCTCCCAACATACAATCTATCAGCTAAAAATCTAGGCAATCCAGCCTGTATTATCTTCTTAGCAGCAGTATCAATATCATACTCCACAGTTTCAAAGCTTACAAAATTAATATTTCCCAAATCCAGAATAGCATATTGGGATTTAGAATTATTATTCCTAGGCTGACCAACAGAGCCAGGATTCAAAAAAACTTTTAATTCAAATCTCTTTAAGTCAGGCAAATGAGTATGTGCACAGACTAAAACATCAGCTTTCTGTTCATCCAACATGTCTTTAATTAAGTCTTCATCTACAGTAGGATCTAAATATTCATACAGAGGATCTTTAGGGCTTCCATGAACAGCAAATAATTTATTTTTATCTTTTAATTCTAAAGTCTCAGGTAAATCCATCAGGAATTTCTTATTTTCCTCAGTCAAGACTTTATTTGTAAACTTCAAAGCTTCCTGTGCTCTCTCATTAAACCAATCTAATTTTTCCAAAGTCACTGCATTTAAATCATGATTGCCTTTTATGCACCTAATGCCTTTCTTCTTTATTAAGTCAACAACTTCATTTGGGTTAGCAGCATATCCGACTAAATCACCTAAACAAACAATATCATCAACATTCTTATTAGATATGTCTTTAAGCACAGCTTCTAAAGCTTCTAAGTTACCATGTATATCTGCAATTATAGCTATTCTCACGTTAAATAATTAGGAAACAAACTATTTAAGACTTTTTAAATTATTAACAAAAATTTTTCTTAAAAAAATAAAAATTGAGAAATAATATATATTTCATTAAATATCATTTTCAAACAAACAAATCTTTAAATTGTAAAAATCTTATTCTAATTTATGCAGCAAGATTTTACTCTAGAATTAATGGCAAAAGATGATGAAGAAATAACTTTAGAAGCTGCCAAAGCCTCATTAATTGATAGAACTCAGAGATTTGTAGAAACATACAGAACTTCTAAAAATTTTTTATGTAAAAACAGAAAAATCGATAATATGCTAAAGAATTTAGAAGATGCAAGATATTGGGGTGTTTTGTATATGGTTGATGGCCAGAATCAAAAAATTAGACCAGGAAGCACTCCAAAACCAGAAGAAGCACAAACATGGTCAAAAGGTTTATTCTCAAATGCAGAACTTCAAGAAATTTTAACAATAACTGTAAATCAAGCAATACTAATACCACATAAAACGTCTTGGCCAGGAACATATCATGGTTACAGCGCATTATTAGAATATGTAATAGAAAAAGAAGGTACGATGTTTTCTTCAGCTATCAACTCAGAATTCAGAGATAGAGCAATTAACTTAAGTTTTTGGGAACAACTAGCAGAAACTCAAGGAAACATAATGAGATATATCAGATGGGATTACTCAACATTAGATTTACAACATGCTAAATCAGGCATAAAAATATTCAGAAGAAATATGAAAAGAAGGGGAAACGACGAACTAACAATATTAAATAATTTAGGAGTAAAGGAAATAGATAATTATCTTAAGTTTGTTTGTCAAGTTGATGATAATTCAGAAAGTTTAGGAGCTACAAAAGAAGAAATGGCTGTATTAATCTCACCATATATTTGCAATGTTATAATAAATTCTTGGGACGGCGGAAGACCAAAATATAATGATAAAAAATCAAGGCTTGATCAAAAAAATGTTTCAGGATATTTAAAAAATAATGCAACAGTAAGAAAATATGCTTCTAAAACATTAGCAAGATTAATGGATTCTTATTCAGAAGAGCATAAAAGTGCAATACAAACATTAAGGTATTTACCAGATAAAAATGAAATTTTTGCCTTGGTAGTAGAATCTTTGGATGAAAATAGTTTAGGTAAATTACTAGTAGAAAATAGTACTGAATTGTCTAGTTATATAACTGAAAATGAAAAATTAGAAACTAAATTTGGATCTGCAAGAGCTAAATACGAACAACAAAGAAGATTAGTAGCAGAAGCCTTAACAAGAAGACCAAAAAAGAGGAGTAGGAGGAAGATATATAATAAGGTAGTTTATTATTAAATACTATTAACTAAATTTCTACATTCTTTAGAACAAGTACTATAAAATTTCTCTCTGCATTCTCTGCAGCAGACAAATAATTTGTCACACCTAATATTAAAGCAATTAATATATTCGCCACAAGGCTCATGGCATCTTTCACATATTGTTATATCTTTGGAATCACCAGTTTCTATAGATAATCTGTCATCAAATACAAAGCATCTGCCCTCAAAATGTATTCCTGGATATTGCTGTATATAATTAATTATCCCACCATCAACCTGATTTACATCTTTAAAGCCTTCATTAATAAGTAAAGCAGAAGCCTTTTCACACCTAACACCTCCAGTACAATACAAAACAACTTTTTTATTTTTAAAACCTTCCAACTGTTTAACTAAAGTCTTAAACTCCCTGAATGTTTCAATATCTGGAGTTACAGCATTCTTAAATCTTCCAATTTTACTCTCGTAATTATTTCTAGCATCAACTATAACAAAATCTTCTTTATTGTCATATAATTTATTTAATTCATATGGAGAGATATGTTTTCCAAAATTTTTAGCACTAATTCCAAATCCAGAACTAACTATTTCATTTCTTATTCTTACTATTGTCTTTCTAAAAGGATGTATTTCTGCTAAAGTTCTTTTGAATTTTAAATCAGAGAATTCTTTGTGGCTTAATAAATTAGTTTCATATTTATAAATTTGATCCTTAATGCCAGAAACAGTTCCATTGATGCCTTCTTTAGAAATCAAAATTTTTCCCTTTATGTCTAAATTCTTACAAAACTCTAAATGTTCTTTTTGAAATTCTTCTAAATTATCTAAATAAATATATTTATAGAAACTTGAAACTAATATTTTTTTCATAAAATTTTACCATTAAGAAGATTTATTAAATTTTGCTTTAAATATAATAATCATGATATCAAAAAAATTAAAAGAAAATATTAAGCAAGCTATCAGTGCTCTAGATGAATGGCAATACTTCTTCATAACAACGGCTCATGCTACATCGTTCTATTTGCCGTATTTTCTTCCTTATACAGTTAGAAAATTAAAAGAACCCAATGATAAAAACAATGAAGACTTTACTGAAGCCGGGATGTTTGGTAGTTATTCTGGTTTTATTTGTGGTATTTGTCTAAATATTGCTCAAGTAAATTTATATATGAATTATGGAATAGAAAATGAAAATTATGCTTTACTTTTAATACCAGCAGCTACAAATGTAGGATCTGGAATTTATGAATACTTAAGAAAGAGAGACCTAGAATCAAAAATTCAAAAATAATAATTTTATAGTTGAGACATGGAATTCAAAGAATTAGAAGAAAACAGGCAAAGGCCAAACATAGAAAAAGTATCTATTGATTACATGTTAAATATAATTAAAAATTATAAATTAAAAAAAGTACTGGAAATTGGCTGTTTTAATGGTTATTCAGCATTAAAATTTTCAACAGTCGCAAGACAAGTAAAAACCATAGAGATAGATAAAAAAGCCATTGAAATAGCCAGAGAAAACATCAAAAAATATAACATAGAAAATATAGAAATATTAGAGGGTGATGCAAGAGAAGTTTTAAATGATATAAAAGAAAAATTTGACTTAATATTTATAGATGCAATGAAAAGACAATACAAAGAATATCTAGAATTATCATTGAAATTAATAGATAAAGGCTTTATTTATGCAGATAATACAATATCTCATAAAGAAAATATGGGAGACTTCTTTGAATATTTAGAAAATTCTAAATTAAATTGGAAAGAACTGGGTATAGGAAGAGGTTTAGTTGAGATAAAAATTGAATAAAAATATTCTAAAATTTTATTAATATTAAGATTTTCATTCTGCAAATAAATAAATATAGAATTAGTCAAAATCTTCATAGCTTTGTCTTCAAATTTAATCTTAGCCATTTTATACAAATCTAAATTATCTAAAAAGAAAATATCTGAAGGTATAGCAATTTCTCTTTTAGCCAACCTAGTTTTTATTGTATCATCGCTGCATTCAATAATAATAAAAATACTTGAACTCTCAAATTTCTTATATTTCTCTAGCACTAATTCATAAAGTTCCATCAAAATCTTCTCATAAGTACAAAAATCAATTTTTTCTTTATTGTGAAAATAACCATAATATCCAAAATAAGGAAGGGAAAGTAAACCTCTATTAAATAATATAAATTTCTCATTCTGAGATTCTAATTCATGAAAGAAGTTAGCATAAAAACCAAGGCCTAAACTGCTGTCTATGTCATTAAATAAATTATTATATTTTTCTTTAAATTCTAAAATAAAATCAGGAAAAACTGCCTTGCCTTTAGAAAATTTACCAGCAATTTTAACACTATAATTTTTAGATATATTATTACAAATAAAACTTTTTCCAGTTCCTTTTAAACCTTCTATAGTTATTATTTTCATGGCCTGTATTTTGGTTTTATATGATATCTATCAAATGTAGTAGTATTATCATTAAAAGTAGATTTGCTCATCATGTAATAACAATCTTTGGGAAATAAACTTAAATCAAAATATTCCTTAAATACTTCTTTTATGTTGTAAATTATAATATCTCTAGGAATATTCCAAGTATTAAATATAAGATTAACAAAGTTTTCAATTAAATATTCGCCAACAAATTGATCATAGACTAAACTATAACTTACTTCTTTAGGGCATTCTTCACCCATAATGTGCTTCCTAAACTTAGTATCTAAATTTTTATTATTTCTAATTTCTCTGTCAATATAAATACTCTGAAAATCTCTATGAATTAATCTGGTAGTATTAAAACCAGAATCCATTTCAACTAAAACATTTTGTCCATGTGGTTCCAATAGAAGCCCATATTCATTAATGAAATAGCTCATATTGGCAAATAAAGGCCTTATAATTTTCTCTATGAAAAAATCCAAAGGCTCATAATTTCCTGTATTGACTAATTGAACAAAAAAAGGCATATGTGAATCATTATCCATATCTCTAGAATAAAAAGAAAATAAAGGAACTAAAATTCTATTTTCATCAACTAATGGTCTAGGTAACATCTCTCTAATAATCATGCCAATGTCATTATAAGCAATACCTATACTTTCAGGTAAAAACCCAAAAGAACCAGGACAATTAATATCTTTAGAGCCTTTTTCTAATTCAGATGATACTAGTACACTATGTTCTACAGAATCAGCCTTTAATCTTCTTATGTATTTAGACAATCTTTTATTCAAATGCAGTTTTATGGCAAAATTCTCATTTTTAGGAACAACAGTTCTTGTAGAAGAAGTAGGCTCAACTATAGTGTCGCATTTTACATTGCTAAAATTAAATTCATCTATCATCTGAGGATGAAAAAAGAATTTTATATTACTATCAAAAACCACTTTGTCAAATATATCTTTTCTAGGATTAGCTAAAAATAATTTAACTTTATTTATGTCTAAAATAACATTAGGCAGCAAAAAGCAAGGTAGTCCATTAATAGCACAATATTCAGGAGAAACCTCATTAGCTACTTTCTTAAATTGATTAATATATCTTTCTGTATAAATATATTTCTCATGACCAGATAATTCTTGAATTAACATTTTTGCACCTTGATATTATAAATCTAAGAAGCAAGCTTTGCTTCTTGTCCATGTAACAAATATTTAATTTCTTCTAGATTTCTAAGCTTTACGTCATTTTTTAGCAGCCTAGCAGCTTTTGTAAAGTAATTGTGGTTTTCTAAAAAAACAATTTCATCTTCATACCATTTTCTTAATGATTTTTTTATTCCATAATCTCCTAATTCTCTTCTTAGATTATCACAAACAACAAAAAAGTCATCTCTTCCTAAGCTATCTAGGTCTGCATCGCATATTATTTTTTGCAAAATATCATTTTCATCTGGCTTCTGAATCAGTTTTCCATCTAAGAAATACACTTGCGTTGCCATAATTATTGAACTAATACTCTCAATTTGTCCTTTAGAATAGCCAAAAACAGGTAAAGTTTCTGAAGCAATTCTTACAGCAATTGGCTCATTTTTAGAATAAGTTTCAACATAACCTATATCATGATACAATGCGGCAGTTCTCAGCAGTAAAAGATCTTCTCCCAAAACACCTTCTAATCCAGCTAATCTTTCAGCAGCAGGAAGAACGTCATCTCTAGTATGATGAATTCCATGATAATACAAGTTTCTAGCTAGTTCTTTTTCTAATTTAGTATAAACATAGTTTTTAGCTTTTTCAAAGTCTGTCATTTTTTTCACTCCTACAAATAGTATAGCAAGGCTCCTTTAATAATTTAAACTACCAGATCCAGCTTAAATTTATAAACCAAGGAAGAAAATATGTTTTCTAGGCTAAAAAAGATTTTATTTTCCTGAAAAAAATTTTAACAAGCTTTTTAAATATTTTTATCTAAATAATATTATGGACAAAGAGATCAAAGAAGCTCTAAATAAAGCAAGAGAGTACTTGCTAAAAGAACAGAATGAAGAAGGTTTTTGGGCTTCAACAATGAAAGAGCCAAAAGGCCCAGAATACCTACAAAAGCCTATAGTAATAACTTCCCAAGTTATAGATGCACTAATTCATTTGGAATTAAAAAATAATAATTCAATAAATAGAGCAATATTATACTGCTACAAAGAAAGGCTAGAAGAAATAGACATAGTGGAACTACTTGCTTATCAATTAAGTGCACTAAGCTATTCAAATGCAGTTTTTATAAAGAAAAAAACAAAACAGCTATTAAATATGAGTAAACTAATTCCGAGCCTATCCCATCGTTCGCGAATACGCTCACTTCACAGCAAGCTGTGGGGCATTACGGCTCGGTAAAATTGACTAATTTCAACTGATCTGTCTTTCTTCCTTGACTCTTAATATAATTCCTTACTATGTCTCCGTTGTTTCCTTCTCCAACTGTTTTTATGCAGCCCCCATCACTCCAGAATTCGCCTCCCCATAACTCCTCTTTTATTTCGGGAAATCTCTTAAACATCTCTCTTGCTGTTATGCTCTTTATTATTTGCATAACTCTAGACGGAGAATATCTTGGCGCTGCTTGCATTAATATATGGACGTGATCCTCGTCAAAACCCATTGTCTCTTAAGTCAGGAAATAACGTTTCTGTATTTCTTGAAGAATTATTTTCATGTAACTTATGTAATCTTCAGAAATTAACATATCTTTTCTGTATTTGACTACAAATATCAAATGATATTTAATCAGATAAACTTTATGACAGGCATGCTCTAAACTTACCATGCAGAAGCGGATTTAAATTAGAATATATTGCTTCTGCTTCCACAGCTTGCTGTGGGGATAACCCCAGACTCTATTTTAAAGGAAAGATTTTTAAAGTAGGTTTTAGTGCTTACTTACTTATATTATGGGCCCGTGGTCTAGCGGTATGAACTATTATCTACTGCTAATAGTTACCAAACAACACCCTTACATTCTCTTTTAAGAGATTAGAGAGGTGTAGGTCGCCTGTTCGAATTCAGGCTTTTTATTAAAAAGCTTGTGCAAAAAATAAAACGAAAGTCAGGCCGGGCCCACTATCAATAATTCTAATCTAAATAGAAAGTTTCATGATTATATGGAACCAACTGTGCCATTTTGTAAACGTCAATAAGTTCATCAATTCTTCCCTGATGCGCTGTAAAATAATGAAAAGGAAGATTTCCATTTGGAATTTCATAGCATTGTTTGCCTATTGCAATATCAGTTAATGATCTGCATAAATCCTCACCTATTTTTATAGATGGTTTATTTTTCTGTCTATATTTATCTCCGCACACAAATAATGGATATGATGAAACTTTATCTGATGGTACTTCGTGAGTTCTAGATTCAACACTACCAATTCTAATTGATTCAGAGGGATGTCTTGGGACTAATAATGTTAATTTATACTCGGGGTAAAGTTCATAAAAAGCAGTAAGCAGATTAACTATACAATGTATATTTTATGCTGCTTGGAAAAAATTTTCGTAGATAAAACTTTCAGCTCCAATGATCAAATTGTCCATAGATCTGGAATCTGCAAAAGTATTGTATTCAGCTTGGTGTCTTTTAATTATTTCCCTTCTATTCTCATCTATGCGCATTAAATCTCTTCCATCAATACATTCCTGCAATCTTATTGCCCAAGGACCAAACCACCTATTATCTTTTAATTTCCTAATAAATTCCTCTGCATTATGTCTATTGCCTCCTGAGGCCTTAGAATTTTCGCCTAAGTTACTAATTAGAAAATCAACTAAACTTTTAGCTGGCAAATGTTCTACCATGTTTATAAATTAATTTTTGTTCTTATAAACTTTTATTCTTTATAAACAATATTTTAGAAAAGCATTTAAACATTATAAAACTCAAAAATACTAAAATGAACAAAGATGATCAAAAACAAAAACAAATAAATCTTAGGGTAAAAGATGAAGACCAATTTTATTCAAATGAAATAAGCATAAATTTTAATCCTAGTGAGATTATTTTTGACTTCAAGTGCATAACGCATATGCATGATGTAGCTGAACACCGCAGCATGCTTATCAGACATCTTCCTATAATAATAACACCTTTTCATGCAAAGTCTTTGCTGGGTATGCTAAATAATGCAATAAAAGATTATGAAGAAAAATTTGGCGAAATAAAAAAGCCTGAAGCTCTGAAAAAAGCTGAGAAAATGATGAAAAAAGATGAAAAGGAAAAGCCAGATAGCCAAATAAAAGATCTTGTTGGAAATTATTTTGGTTAGGAATATTTAAAAACTAATTATTTTTCTATTTTATTAATTGCGCCGGTAGTATAGTGGTTAGTATTCGACGTTGCCAACGTTGAGACCCGAGAATCTTCAAGATCGGGATTTCGAACCTCGGCCGGCGCATTCATTCTACAAATTAATACAGCAGTATTTCATACCATAAATTTTTACCTCCTAAAATTATTGATACTATGAACAACCCTATGGCAAGACCATAGGGTATCACTAAAAGAAGTCACTAAGTTTAACTTGATCGTTCTTTCTTCCTTGATTATTAATGTATTTTCTTAT
>C687J35504_10002390_pt1 | contig 12791 bp, 10 predicted proteins | sample RifCSPhighO2_02_FD_35504 | JGI IMG/M metagenome (IMG submission 35504) | reverse complement strand
ATGAGTTTTGAGCCCCTGCCTGCATAGACCAGGTGATAGAAGCATACCCTGGGGATACCCTCCTGTTTTATGAGTTCAAATATGTCTGGTATATCCAGGGCATTGCCCCTGTTAATAGTGAAACGGAGTCCCACCTTGATGCCCTCAGCCATGCAGTTACGGATACCCTGGATGGCCATATCAAAGGCCCCTTCCACGGCACGGAAGCGGTCATTAGTCTCCCTCATCCCGTCCAGGCTGACCCCCACGTAGGATAGCCCCACGGACTTTAATTCCCTGGCCTTTTCCCTGGTAATGAGGGTACCGTTGGTACTGATTACGGCCCTTAGCCCTTTGGACTTGGCATGGTGGGCCAATTCCAGGAGGTCTGGCCTCATGGTAGGTTCTCCCCCTGAGAAGAGCACTACCGGGACGCCATACTGGGCCAGGTCATCCAGGAGGGCCTTCCCTTCCTGGGTAGTCAATTCATTGGGATACTCAATGTCNCTGGACTGGGAGTAGCAGTGGATGCACTTCAGGTTACAGCGCTGGCCCATNCTCCAGACTATTACGGGCTTCTTGTCACTAGAAAATTGCANCAGGTGGGAGGGNAGCCTCTTTGACTCCCTGCCNTAGCGGAGGGCGTCAGAGGGCTCAACGGTCCCGCAGTATAATTTGGAGATACCAATCATGCTAATCTAAACATTTACCACAGGATGCAGAGTCCGTCAAGCCCCTTACCAGCAGGCCCCCACTATAAGGCAAGAATACAGAATACAGAATTCCGAATACGGTTCTTCTTAATTCTGGATTCTTAATTCTGAATTCTTTTTCCTTTGGGCTACCTTGCGAAGGCGTAGAGCTTGCCGCTATCACAGCCCACGTATACCGTGCCTTCAGCGTCTATGGCCGGGGAGCTGGCTATGGAGGCCCCTGCATCGTAGCTCCATTTCAACTGGCCGTCCGGGCCGAGGGCATAAAACTTTCCGTCCCAAGAACCGACATAAACGGTACCGTCCGAACCAAGGGTCGGGGAGGAACTGACGCTGTCCCCTGTTTGGAAGGCCCATTTCTTTTGCCCCTGGGGGCTTACCGCATAGACCTTGCCATCCTTAGCACCAAAGTAGACCGTCCCATCAGNNCCCAGGGAAGGAGAAGAGTATATCCAGGAACCNGTTTCAAACTTCCACTTCGGGTCCCCCTGGGGAGAGAGGGCGTACAGGATGCCATCGTTGGCGCCGAAGTACACCGTCCCATCAGGCCCAACACAGGGGGTGGTATCCACCTTGTCCCCTGCCTGGAAGCCCCACCTCTTTTTTCCTGAGGCCGGGTCAATTGCATGGAGTTGCCTGTCCCTGGAACCTACGTAGACAGTACCATCGTGGGCTATTGCAGGGGAGGAGGCTACGATACTGTCCCCCGTCTGGTACGTCCATCTAAGCGCCCCCTCCTGGTTAATGGCGTAGAGCTTGCCATCCCAGTTCCCAACGTAAACGGTGCCATCCGGGCCCACGGTCGGGGAGGACAGGATTTCTCCGCCCATCCTGAATTTCCATTTCTCCTTCATGTCCGGCCCAACGGCAAAGAGGACCTTATCACGGCAGCCAAAGTAAACGGTCCCGTCCTGGGCAATGGCAGGGGAGGAAAAGATGGCGCTCTGGGCAGGGTAGAACCATTTGGTGTGGCCGTCCGGCCTTATGGCGTAGAGGTTCCCGTCCATACCACCCACGTACACGGTACCATCCCCCCCCACGGTTGGGGAAGATATAATGTGGTCTTCCGTGGGGTAACTCCATTTAACGTTGGCCTTCTGGGCCCCCAGAAAGGTGCTCCTGCCCGTATGCTGGGCATCGTGCTTGAAGAGGGGGTATGGGTTCTCTACAGATTGTGCCCCCAGCACCCCCTCCGCACTATACAGGCCACAGAGAAAAAGGGCCAGCAGGCAGTAAGCAGTAATCCGCCTCAGGCGGGCTGTCCCATACCACTTACTGCCCACTTTATTAACAAACCCTGCTATCGCTACCGCCCCCCTGCCCGAAAAAAGGCCGGTAAACAAGTCCCGTACCGGTATGGTACGAGATAAGCAAATCCCCATATCTCCCCTCCTTGTCAGCTATCAGTAATCAGCTATCAGCTAACAGTAATCAGCTGTTAGGAAACCCGGTGTCCGAAGGGCCAACGGGTCAAAGGTTGAAAGCTGTCTCCTCTCCCTTTCTAGGGAATAATCAACACGTCTCCTGGTTCCAGCGCCTCTCTCTGGCTGAAGACGTCCTGGTTGGCATTGTATATCCTCTTCCATTGAGACTCATCACCGTAGTACGTCCTGGCCAGCTTATAAAGGGTGTCTCCTTGTTGCGCCCTGTGAGCCCTGCCCGAGGAGGACCTTTGAGCCTTTGCGGCAGAGACTTTTACTGCCGGCTTCTCCGCCTTTGTCGCCTGTCCGCCTGCGGTGGAGGCTGAAACCTCTTTGGGTGTAGGGATAGTCAGCTTCTGGCCCACCGCGAGGGTGCGCTGGTTAGAAAGCCGGTTTGCCTCAGAAATGAGGATCCACTTTGAATCATCTCCATAATACCTCCTGGCCAGAGCCACGAGGGTGTCGTTGGCCTTTACCGTATGGGTGGTAGGCAGGGAGATAGGAGACGTCTTAGTTACCACCTGCCCCTGTTCACCTGCGGCAGGCATTTCAGCAGTGGGCGCCACTGGTGCCTCTGCGGCCCCTGGGGGAATCCCTATAGCCGGCGCTGGCGTCTCTTGGGCTAAGGGCGCCCCGACTGTCCCCTCTTTGGGTTGCGCCTCTGCCTGGGCCTGCTCCAGGGCCTTCTGGTTCAGCATCTCCGAGGTCTCGTCCGCCACTTTGGTCACCACCGTGGCCTCGTCTGGCTTCTGCTCCCCCTTCCTTATGCCCAGAAACACCCCAAGGATGGAGAACATCACCACTCCCAGGATTATCCCTATCTGCACCTCAACCCTTCTTATAAAACTCTTCCTATTCATGTACTCCTCCTAACCACATAAAAGCTCACCATAGGCGCATCTGCCTATGGCATGAGGTGCCACCCCTTTTTCTAGTAGCCAGTAGCTAGTAGTCGGTAGATAGGGAAAAATCTAGCTACTGGCTACTGACTACTAGCTACTTGTTCTGCATCTATGCCCGGTGAGGATGGGCAGTTCCGCCCATAAACCTCTTCCAGACCTTCCACGGCAGCCAGAGGGGGGCCGTCAGGGCCAAGAATATCAACCCAAAACCCCTCCTCACCGTGGGCCAGTGTACCAGTACGGGACTAGCAATAAAGATAGAAGAGTAAGTCCCCACGGCTATCCCCACCAGCATGACGAAGGCGAAGCCCTGGAGTTCGCTTCCTCCCAAAAAGTAGAGACTGGCTACTACAAAAAACACTGTCAAACTAGTCAGCACGGTACGGCTCAGGGTCTGATTGACGCTCTCGTTCACCAGCCCGGCGTCCACCGCCTTCTTCCCTCCCATATTCTCCCTGATTCTATCAAAGACTACTATAGTATCATTAAGGGAGTACCCAACAAGGGCCAGGAATGCGGCGATCATGGGGAGGTTCAATTTAAGTTCCCCAAAGACGTCTGAGAAATATCCAGCCACGGCCACGGCCCCAAGGGTGAATAATACGTCATGTACCAGGGCAATGACGGCCGCTACCCCAAACTTCGCCTCTCCGAAACGGAACCATATATAAATAATTATGGTCAGGTTTGCAAAAATCAGGGCAAGATACGCCCTGTTCTTCATCTCCTCGGCCACCGTTGAGCCAATGCTTACTACCCTCTTCAGTGGGTCTGGCATCTGGAAGGCCTGNACCAGTTTGGGCNTCATGGCGTCAAATTCCGCAGATTTCACCCTGAGCTTTACTGCCCGGTAGTCCTGGCCCGCCTCCAGAGGCTCCGCCAGGGCCTGNTTACAGCCTGCCCCGCTCAGGGCACCTTCTATCCTGTTCTTGGACAGGGGCTTGTCCAGGTTCATGCTCGCCAGGGTTTCTCCGTCCGCATCAGAAACCTTCTCAAAACTCACCCCAATTGTCTCTCTATAGAGATTGTCCCTGAAGGCCGATATTATGTCCTCTTTAATCTTCTCCTGTAACTTTTCCGCCCTGAGCGGGTTTAGCTCCATACCGAAATTCTCTGCAGCCGCACCCAGGGGGATTATCCTCGTTATACCCAGGCGTCCAGGCTGGACGGTGGCCCTCAATGCCCCCTCCTCCAGGGGGTTTTCTAACCCCACTCTCAGGGAGGTATCGGTAAGGAAAATAAATGCGGGGAGCCTTAACTCTCTGGGCATCTCTCCCTTCATGGACGCCAACGTATCCCTGTGACCCGTGAGTTCTAGCCTGGTGCCCGTAAGCTTCCTGGCCCTTTCCTCCCGGAGGCTCACAAAGACCTGGCGATAGCCCCTCTTCCAGAGTTCTACCTCCAGGAGCTTCGGGTCTATTGGATTATTAAGTTCTAGCCCCAGGGTGCCTTGGGCCCCAACCATCGCACCCTTAGGCGCGGGTTGCGTCTCTACCTCCTTCAGTTCACCCCACTGGATGGTAACACCCTGGAAGGCCAGGCCAGGGACACCCTGCACAAGTTTTTCCAACTCACCCACCCTTGCGTTCTCATTTTTCAAGGCGGGTAAAGTAAGCTCATACTCCCTGCTTGAGACACCAGAAGGTATGAGGGTAACGATGTCCTCGTCAGCATAACCCCCCTCAGCCAGCACCCTCCTGAGCTCAGTCTCTTCCATGGGCTTTTTGAGTTTTAAGGATACTGCGGTGGGGAGCTTGCCAAATTGTATGCTTTCCAGCCTCTCGCCCAGTACCTTCTGGAAATCCGCCTGGAGTTTCTCCCTTGTCTTGTCATCGGAGAGGCCCTTTATGCGGATGCCAAACTCCGTTGGCTCTGCTACCAGTGCCCCCGCCGTCCAGACGCCCTGCACCTCTGCGCCCTTATACCCTAACTGGGCGAGGGTGCCCCTTACCTCCCCGACCGGCGTGGGCCGGGCAAGTTGCAGGTGGATAAGGGTACCGCCCGTGAAGTCTATATCATATTTATCAATACCCCTCCACTGGAATGCTACCAGCCCCACAGNTATAAGCAGGACTGAGGCGGTGCAGCATCTCTTGAAATAGTCCATGAAGTGTATGGATGGTTTTTCAAATAGCCTGAGCATCTTGAACTCCTTCGGTTGAAAGAGTTCAAAGATGACCCTGGTAACGAAGACCGCCGTGAAGAGGTTAACAAGGATACCTATTGATAGGATAATACCAAAGCCCTTTATGGGGCCGGTACCTACTGCATAAAGGATGAGGGCCGTAATGAGGGTGGTCAGGTTAGAGTCAATAATGGTGGTAAAGGCCCTCTCGTAACCCGTCTTCATGGCCTGGGGGATGGGTTTGCCTTTAGCCTTTTCCTCCCTGATACGTTCAAAGATAAGGACGTTGGCATCTACCGCCATCCCTACCATGAGTACAAGACCTGCAATCCCGGGGAGCGTCAAGGTAGCCCCCATTATTGCGAGGGCTCCCAGTACAAAGAGGATGTTCAGGACAAGGGCCAGGTTGGCTACCATCCCTGAACCCAGGTAGTAGACCGCCATAAAGCCCACTACCAGGGCACTGCCCACAAGGCCAGCCGCGAGCCCATTCCTGATAGAGTCTCTCCCCAGGCTGGGTCCCACGCTCATCTCCATCTCCATCTCCAGGTCGGCGGGGAGACTCCCAGCCCTCATCACCGCTATCAGGTTGTTAACCTCGTCCTGGGTAAAGTTGCCTTCTATAATCCCCTTGCCCGGGATGCGTTCCCTGATGGTGGGAGCAGAATAGAGCACCCCATCCAGGATAATGGCCATCGGTCTGCCGATGTTCCTCTCCGTGAGGGTGGAGAACTTGGCCTTCCCCTCGGTATTAAACTCAAACCCTACGACGGGCTGGATGTCCTTCCTGTCGGGATAGACCCTGGACAGGCTCTCTCCACTAATTTCTATCTTGTTCCTTACCAGGTACCACTCCTCGGTCTCCTTCCCTACCTCCCCTCGCTTCTTTCCGTGCCAGTGCTTATAGTATCCCGGGACGGCCTTCCCCTTATCCGCCTCCTGGTATTCGGGGCTGCCCTTCGGGGCGGCCATCCTGAACTCCAGCTTCCCGAGACGGACTATCCTGTCCTTCAGGGCATCCGTCTCTGCCTTGGTAGCGCCGGGCACCTGGATGAGAATCCTGTGGAGCCCTTGCTCCTGGATGCGGTACTCCATGATACCCTTGGGGTCTATCCTCTTTTTGAGGATGTCTATCACCTCCTGGGTCAGCCTGGGGCGTTCCTGTCCGGGCTCAACCCTCACCCTGTAGAGGAGTTCTGAGCCCCCTCGGAGGTCTAGCCCCAGTTTGACCCTGCCCTTGGCCACGTACTCCACTAACTTTTCCCTGACCCTCTTCCCCTCGGAGGTGGTCTCCTCCTTGAGGATGGTCTCCTTCGCCGTCCTATCTCTTAATAAGGAAGAAAGCCATGCCTCCTCCAGGGTGGAGCGTTCTACCACCTGGCCATCCACCTCCTTTACCTTCTCCTTCTTGATGACCCTATCCGTTGGGGGGTAAAGGGCCAGCAGGGCCAGGGCTACCATTATGACAATCAGGGGCATCTTCCAGCGCAGTATTTCCTTGGGCATGTTTCTTCCTCAGCTTCTTTCTTTATCTCTCAGGAGGTCAGGGGTATTAGCCCTCCTCCTTATGCTTCTCTTTAGGTTCCCTATGTTCCACTGAGACTATAGCATCCTTCTCCACCTTTACCTTGACGTCTTTAGTCTCGTCTATCTGGAGGATGACCTCCTTCTCCTTTACCGAGACCACCACGCCGTGTAGTCCACCGCCAGTGATTACCCGGTCGTTTTTCTTCAGACCNGCCAGCAGGTCTAACCTGTGCNGTTCCTTCTGCCTCTGGGGCCTGAGGATGAAGAAATAGAGGATAAGACCCATCATAAGGATGGGCAGGAGGGTCGTCCAGAATACAGGAGGGGGCTGTACTGCTTGTCCTATACATGGCAAGTTCGCCAAAAAGACCTGTACTGGGCCGATAGAGTCCATCGGCAAATCTACCAGCCNGTGCGGTGTATCCGCCTCAGGCGGACGCATCAGGAAGTCCATAGGGCCATCTCCTTTCTCCCCTCCCTTTCCTCCTTCTGAGAGGTGGGGAAGGTTTTACTGAACTGACCAAAGTTCCCAGTAAGGATAGCCTCCTGGACGTCCATCATCAAGTGCTGAAAGAAATAGAGATTATGCAGGGAAAGGAGCGTCATGGCCAGTATCTCTCCTGAAAGAAACAGGTGCCTGAGATAGGCCCTTGAGAAGTTACTGCAGGCGTAACACTGACACCCTTCCTCCAGGGGTCTCGGGTCTTCCTTGTGACGGCTGTTGAGGATCTTTAGTCTACCCTTTCTAGTAAAGACGGTACCGTTCCTGCCGTTCCGTGTGGGCAGGACACAATCAAACATGTCCACTCCAAGTGCCACGGCGTCCAGGATGTCTTCCGGGGCGCCTACACCCATGAGGTATCTTGGCTTTTCCCATGGAAGGGCTTCGGCGGTGTATTCCAACACCTCTAACATGAGCTCCCTGCCCTCTCCCACGCTGAGTCCACCTACGGCATATCCCTCCAGCCCCAGTTCCACCAGTCCCCGGGCGCTCTCCAGGCGGAGGTCTTTGTACATACCCCCCTGGACGATCCCAAAGAGGGCCTGTGCAGTAGTGGCCGGTTTGAGACCTGCCCCTGCGCACCGCCTGGTCCACCTGTGGGTCCTGAGCATGGCCTGGCGGGCCTCCTCCCGGGGACAGGGATAGGTTACGCAGTGGTCAAGGGGCATGGCAATATCACTACCCAGGGAAGATTGTATCTCCATTACCTTCTCAGGACTGAGGAAGACCCTCTCACCCGTGAAAGGGGAACAAAACTCTACTCCCTCGTCCGAGACCCGGCTCAGGCCGTTGCGGGAGAATATCTGAAAGCCGCCGCTATCGGTCACTATAGTCCTGGACCATCCCATGAAGCGGTGGAGACCACCCATCCCCTTTACCACCTCCTCCCCTGGTCTGAGGGCCAGATGGTAGGCGTTGCATATGATAGCCTCTGTCCCTATCTCCTGGAGCTGTTCTGGCGTCAAGGTCTTCACCGTAGCCTGGGTAGCCACTGGCATGAAGAAGGGTGTCTTGACCTTCCCGTGAGGGGTCTCCATCTCCCCACAACGGGCCCTCGTCTCACTATCGGCGCCTAGAATCTTGAACCTCAAACCTTGTCCCTTCCTTATACGCCCGTAGGGGCGAATCCGCCTGAGGTCCGCCTGAGGCGGATTCGCCCAACTAAAGGGCAGACACGCAACCCTGGTGGCAGAGCACTGTGAACCACATGGGGTTCACAGCCAATCCCAGCAGCCCTGAACCGTTCTGGTTCAGGGCCAGGGCTATAGCATTGGGGCTCTGCCCCCAATGCTGCCCCTACTCATAAATTTTTACAAATTCCGCACCTGGATAATATTTTTTAAGTACCTCCTGCCAGGTAGAACCATTCTTGGCCATAGTCCCTGCCCCATACTGGCACAGGCCCACGCCGTGGCCCCAGCCATTGCCAGAGAATTTTATCATCTTGCCCTTATCTGCGACCTCAAAGGCAGTACTCAACAGATGGTTAGGCCCCAACAGCAGGCGGAACTCATTGGCATTCATCCTGTAACTCCCGCTGGCGTATTTGATTTCCACCTGGGAGGCATGTCTGCCAGGCCCTCTCCCCTGGGGACTTACTTCCCATATCTCTTTCAGAGAAGGATACGCCTTTCTGATGTCTTTTTCCAGTTCCTGTTTGGAAATCTCCCGATTCCACTGATAATATTTGGAGTCCTTACAATAATTACATTTCACCCCCTTTAAAGGGGGTATGCCATCCTTACCGAAGACCAGGCTGGCATCTTCCGTATGCCCCCCACAGGTGCTGTGAAAATAGGCCGGGAAGAGGTCCTTTTTGTAGAGCATGACAACCCCCCTTGTCTGCGACACTATTTGTCTGAGGGCTGGGGTCTCCCTTGTGGTACCCTTATAGGCCAGATGGAGGGGGCCAAGGTTTACCCCGTTCCCCTTGAGGTAGAGGGCGAACGTCCTGGCGGTGATGGCCTGGGCCTTCAGGGCCTCCGGCTCCCAATGGTTGGGCATCTCGCTCCCCACTACGCCCAGGATGTAACTCTCTACGTCCAGCTTATCTATCGCCGTTAGGCCCCCTTTGGGGCCTTTCAACAGGTGGATTTCTCCACGATAATGCGTGCCTTCCAGTTCCAGGGCACCGTCCACCTGGGCCACTACCCTCACCCCGTTCGTCCCCAGTTTTATGCCTCCCAGGGCCAACTGTCCGCCTGAGGCGGATTCTAGGGTAACGGGGGTACTGGGGAGGGACGCCCCTTCCCGCAGGCTCGTACCGTTCTTAAGGTCTAATATCCTATAAGGAGAATGTACTGCTAGACGGGCCGTACTGGCCTCCTTTAAGAGGGTTACCTCCATATCCGGCGGCTCCTGCCATCTAGCCTCGGAGCGGTAGGCCGGCCTGCCACAGGAGGAGAGACAGAATAAAACAAGAATACAGAATACAGGATTCAGAATACAGAATTTGGAATATAAAAACCCGACTACTCCTGTCTCCTGAATTCTGAACCCTGAATTCTGAATTCCCAGTAAGTATAATATCTCCTGCAAAGATTTCAAATCCGTTCTGCCTCCTCGCCGTCTCCTTTGTAAAGATACTTAGTCGTCGGGGCGTAGCGTTCGTACTCGCTGAAGATACAGCCACAGTAGGACTGGAGGTAGAGACAGCGTTTCCTGGCCATAGCGTGGCTCTTTTCGTAGAGGTGGCGGTAGTCCATATAGTGAAAGGGGACGCCTGTCAGGCGTGCGGCCTCCTCTCCGGCCCCCTTGACGAGTTCGTGTTTCTGGTGGGTACTGAAGAGGAGGGCGGTGCTAAAGGCATCAAAGCCATGCCCCTTTGCGTATCTTGCGGTGGATAGCAGTCTCATGCGATAGCAGTCCTCGCACCTCTTGGGGGCCTCACGGTCTACGGTGCTGAGGAATTCTTCCAGGCCGTAGTCCTCGCAATAGTGTATGGGGAGGGGGGCCCCCCCGGTGGATTCGTAGACCTTCACGGCCTTGAGTCTCCTGCGGAATTCCAGTAGCGGATGGATATTGGGGTTGTAAAAGTAGCCCTCTATCTCTAGCCCGTTGGCCCTTAGTTCCTCCATAGGGGCACAGACGCAGGGGGCACAGCAGATATGTAAAAGGAGCTTCATCTTTGTCCTGGCAAAAAAGAGAGTTGCCTCTCCTCCGCAGAGGTCTTAGGGAGCCCAAGGTAGCCGTGGGCCTTGTCTGTGGCCTTACGGCCCTTGGGGGTACGGAGAATGAAGCCTGCCTTGAGTAAAAAGGGTTCTACCATGTCCACCAGGGTATCCGTCTCTTCCTGCAGGACGGCCGCAATAGCCTCCAGCCCGACCGGTCCCCCCTTGTAATGGATTATCACGGTCTCCAGGAATTTCTTGTCCAGCGTGGTAAGGCCCTCCCCGTCAATCCCTTCCAGTTCCAGTGCCTCCTGGGTCACGGGCCTGGTTATCACCCCACCGTGTCTTACCTGCGCATAGTCCCTTACCCTCCTCAGGATGCGGTTAGCTATCCTCGGGGTACCCCTACTGCGTCTGGCAATCTCCACTACCCCTTCCTCATCCACAGGCACCTGTAGGAGGGCGGCCGAGCGCCTGACCACCCGGCATAGTTCTTCCATCGTATAAAAGTCCAGGGCCCTCTGTATGCCAAACCTCTCCCGCAGGGGTGAGGAGATGAGCCCCGCACGGGTGGTGGCCCCTACGAGGGTGAATTTTTCAAGTCTACTGCGGTAGCTCCTGGCGTGGCTCCCCTTGTCAAAGACTATGCTGATGGCAAAGTCCTCCACGGCGGAGTACAGGTACTCTTCCACGGTCTTGGGCAACCTATGGATTTCGTCTATGAAAAACACGTCTCCCTTTTTGAGGTGGGTGAGGATACCGATGAGGTCTCCCCCCTTTTCCAGGGCGGGGCCTGAGGTAGTGACTATCCCCACGTCCATCTCTCTGGCTATTATATGGGCAAGGGTGGTCTTCCCCAGTCCCGGGGGGCCGTAAAGGAGGACGTGGTCAACGGCGTCTCCCCTCTTCTTTGCGGCCTCAATGGCGATACCCAGGGACTCCACCACCTGGCCCTGGCCAATATATTCAGCGAGCCTCCTGGGCCGCAGGTTCAGGGCCTCTTCCACCTCTTCCTTGCCCTTTAAGAGGCCTTGTCCCTTCCCCTTCACTCCCCCTTCTACGCCTGCGGCGGATTCAAGGACTGGCCTGCCTCTGGCATGACCCGGAGGGCCCGTCCCCACTTTAGGTGGATTGGAAGGCCCGCCTGGTGTGGGTTGAAGGGTTTCTCCCTGCCCCGCCTGGGCCTGCCCTGAACCAGAACGGTTCAGGGCCTGCTTCTTAGTCCCTTCTCTGGCCACGGTATACCTCCTCAAAAAGTTCCTCGGGGGTGGAAAGTTTGGGGTTCCGCTGGAAGGCCTCCCTGACTAACTGGCCGGCCTCGGCGGGTTTGTGTCCAAGCTGTTTTACGAGCACCGCCTCCACCTGTTTTCGTAAATCTTCGGGTTCAAGAGGGGGCATCTCCCCCAGGGACATAAGGGCGTACTTGGCCACCTTGCCGTGGAGCTCCGCCACAATCTTTTCGGCCGAACGCCTGCCTATGCCCTTGAGCTTTTCCAGGGCGCCCGTGTCTTTATCCTCTATGGCACTGGCTATCCTGGCCACTGGCACCGTCAGGGCCTCTACCCCCTTGGAAGGGCCGATGCCGTCCACTGTTATCAACTTCTCAAAGAATTCCCGCTCGGCCTCCGTGTTAAAACCGACCAGGAGGGGCTTGGGCTGTCTCTCTGATTGCTGGTAGGAGATATAAAGCTCTACTTCCTGGCCCAGTTCTTTGGCGTTGTAGCAGGCCCTGACTATGGAAGGCAGCCTTACTTCGTAACCCAGCCCGCCGTTTGTCGGGTGTGGCCCTGCCACCAGCACCACTATCCTGTCCTCACCTTTTTCAAGCAGTGTCCCTTTGAGGTAGCGGATCAAGGGTATGTCCTCATATACAGGAAAGGAGGCCCTTTCGGGAGAGGCCTGTAAGGGCAAGGGCCAGTGCATCCGTGGCGTGGTGGGAGGTAGGTTGGGTAGTCAGGCGGAGAATCCTGCTTACGGCCACCTGTACCTGTTCCTTTGCGGCCAGGCCCCTGCCTGTCAGGGCCTGCTTCACCTCGGAGGGCTTTAATTCAAAGACCTCCACCTCCATATTGTTGGCGGCTACGCTTATGGTGCCCCTGACTTCCCCCAGCTGGAGGGCGGCCCTGGGGTATTTGGGGTCAACAAAGGCCTCCTCAATGACTACCAGGCCCGGGGACCATCTGGTGATAAGCTGGCAGACGTGGCGGTATATTAGGCCCAGGCGAAGGGGATTAGAAAGCCTGGGGCTTGTCTTAATACAGCCCCAGTCGTGGGCCTGACTACCCTGGGGCAAGGCCTCCACCACTGCGAAGCCTGTTGCCGCTAGCCCAGGGTCTATCCCTAGTGCTATCATAGGATGCTCGGCTTAAACCCTTTCCCAAACTTCCCCTCACCTTCTTTATTTATTTAGTTGTAGGGGCGACCGGCCGGTCGCCCCTACAGCTTATTCTGGCTCCTTCTTCTGTCTTAAGGATAGTTCCCACCTTGTGAGTTTCTCGGTAATCTCTTCTGC
>C687J35504_10002387_pt1 | contig 12798 bp, 12 predicted proteins | sample RifCSPhighO2_02_FD_35504 | JGI IMG/M metagenome (IMG submission 35504) | reverse complement strand
AATTTGTACAAATATGGGATAGACATATTAATGGAATTGAAAATGGAGCACCTGATTTAACAGCTGTACAAAGATTTGATGTAGAAGCTATTTTAACAATGGTCGAGTTTGCTCAAAAACTTAGGGAAGGGTTTATATTGAAATTTGAAAAAGCGCGAGCGTCATCAATTCCTAAAGGAACACTTTTAGTTGATCAACCAATAACAGGTAGGGAAATGAGGAGAATGGCCTATTTCCTCAGTAAGATGTCAGCAGAAGAAAAGGCAACAGCAAACCCTGAAGCTGTAACAAGAAGTCTCATCGAGAGACTCTTCCTATCCCATATTGATAAAAAAGACGAAAGGGATGAAATTAGGACAGCAATGGCTATCTGGACTTCATCTAAGAGGCCAGCTGCTTAGTTCTCTATCAATATGGATATGGATAAAGAAAGAGGAGAAATACCACGACCTCTACAAAAAGATGGGCTTGCTAGAGAAAAAATCTTCCTTGCTGAGCAAGTTTCTGAAGGTGGGTTAAAAGTCGTCCCTGGAAAGAGTTGGGCATTTCATTATCCTCAGGGAGCGCAAGCAAGATCTACTGCTATTTCTGGTTTGCTGACAGGGCAAGTAAAGCCCGAGGAAGTAGCAGGTAATTTAAAACCTGATGCTTTCACATATGATGTAGCCGATCTTGAACAGCAAGGTTTACCTGCTGTTGCAGGTAGGGTAAGAGACGTTTCAGCTTATGTAACCCATTACGATTATCCCAGGTTTGCTCAGTTTGTTTCCCAGATGCAAGGAACAGGTATAACGCCTGATACTGCTCAATCTTTATATGATGGTATAGCTCAAAGTAGAATCCGTAAAAAGATGATAGAGGCTTACGGGTTTACAGGAAGAAAACAGATGGAAGATGCTTTGAAAATAGAAGCCGAAAGAACTGTACAGCAAATTGGTGGTCTTCCTAAAGTAGAAAAGGTATTTGCTGCTTTAAAGATGGATTGGTTGGCAGAAGATTTACATATTGCTAGAACCGAACAAAGGGATCAAGTAGTAGGGCGATTGTCTACAGATGAACATCAGTTGTATGATCAATTAAGAGGTTCTTATCAAGGTTATGTAAGGAAGGGTGATCAGTCCGCATACGAAAGTTTAGTAAATGGAGTTCGCGAGAATATCCCAAGAATTCAACAAGAATCGGAAGAACCGCAAAAAGATAAAGGCCAAGAGCAACTTGAAAAAGAGTTAGAGCAATATAAAGATCAAGCTGTACCTCCTGTCACGCCTGGGGATTCTGCAATACCTCCAGATGATTCTGACGAATACCATACTCCTCCAGTTGCTCCTGGAGAATCTAAAGAACAAGCGCAAGCTAAACCTTATTTTGAAATAACACCAAACGGATCAAGCACAAAACCGCTAACTGGCTACTATGCTTCTGGAAGAAAAAGCTATTATGATGTTGACTCCAAAACTTGGAGTAAAAGAAAACGACTATCTTCTTACAATTCATCTGCATCAGGATCAGAGAGGCAAACTATATCAGGCGTAACTAACGCAGGCCTAAAATCTATACCTATACCAAATGGATATGAATTGGATTTGTCAACACTTGCGTTTAATGGAGCAAAACCGGAAATTTTTAGGGATCAAAATGGGTGTTTCTATATAAAGACTGATGGTAACAGTAGTTTTTCAATTGACTTTCTAAAACAAGACCCTCCTTTTGCTGGCCCTCTTGTAGCTGATGATATTATCCCCATTCACCGAGGACAACTTTCTAGTAGTACAGAACAAATAATGACTGGGTTAGGTGGTGGAGTATTAGAAAAAGCAGAAAAGTTTAGACAATATCTACTTTCTAAACATTTTTATCCTGGAGATGGTGATTTACAAATGGCTCAAGCCTTGCAACTTAAATTAAGAAGTGAATCTACAGGAGATAATTATATTCAAAATCTTGATCAATCAGAATATCTAGAATGCTACTCAGTTAACACTCTTTATATTGCAATGCTCCGAAAAATAGGCATTCCTGCAAGGCTGGTAATCGGACATAAAGTTGAGAGAGCAAAAGACGGGAAAGCCAGAATTGATTCTCAAACTGGTCATGCATGGACTGAAATATGGGATGGTTCTGCTTGGAGAAGAATGGATGCAACTCCAAGACCAAAACAGCAAAAGCAGGATCAAAAAGATGATCAAAACTCTCCTTCGGAGGAAGCTCAAGATGGTGGAATTGAAAGACCTTTTGACGAAGCTCAGGGTGAACAAGATCAGGGAGAGAAACAAGGGCAAGGTCAGCAAATGGGTGAGGCTTCTGATCAAGATATAGCGCAGGGAGAATCTCAACTTAATAATGCCCAAGAATTATCGGAACATTTGGAGAAGCAAAAGCAGAGCTTAGATCAACAACTTGAAAATGCAGAGTCTTTTCAAGATTTACAAAAACTGCAACAGGAAGCTGAAAAATCTGATTTATTTGATGATATGAAACAAGATTTACAGGATAGATTAGAAGCTAAAGAAGAACAAATGAAAGAAGTGATTAAAGAAAATCTTGATGAGATGGTTCAAGATGGATTTCTGGATGAAGAACGGAGACAAGAGTTAGAAGAACAACTGGATCAACAGCAATTGGAGGAACTTGATCGTGTCAGGCAACAAATTGAGCGAGAAAGCAGATTATTTAATGAGTATCAAGATATTAAAGAGGAAGTAATGCCTCTAGTAGATCAGTGGTTTGATTATTTTGTAGAGCGGTTGCCAAGGCAAGAAGAAGTTGAGCTAGATGAAGATTCTCTTACGAGGCAGGGGGCGTTCAATAGGCATTCTGTAATGAAACCTAGAAATCTCCTGTTTGGAACTGTCAAAAATCCTCGTATGATTAAACCATCAATAAAACCTAAGTTTTTAGCTTCTATTATGGTTGATGTAAGCGGTTCAATGGCGGGAGAGAAACTCAATATGGCTAGGAAGCAGTTGGTTTTCTATAATGAGCTCTTTTCAAGAATTAGTAGTGAATTTGGCTTTATACGCTATGCGAATAATATATTTTCTGATAACGTAGTTGAACTCAAGGCTTATGACCAAGATTATGAAAGTCCAATTAGATATGATTGGGGTGATGGTAATAGATCAACAATCAAAGCACGTCTTATGCAAGCACTACATACTCAAGGAGGAACTAATATGCTTCCTGCAATTCAAAAGGCAGCAAGGGACCTAAATAGAGAAATCTTTGAATATCCGGATTATGCCTCCGCATTCTATTTTATTGGCGATGGTCAAGATACAGCTGGAAATTCTCAAAGAATTAGTGAGTTTTTAAGATTAATTGATTCTGAACAGGGGTTTGGAGAGCATATATTGTCAGCAATAATGCTTGGTAATGAATCTCAGAGGAGAGAATTAGCAGCTATATTCGGAGATGACCATACTACTGTTGCTCCTGATTTTGATACTTTAATTGAACAAAGTATGTATCAATTTGATGAAGATATAGAAACATACTTAGGAGATAAAATTACCTAATCTAGCTTAAAAATTCTCCTTATTAAGCAATCCTGTTCACTTTTGATAAAAAAGGGAAACGGCGAAAATTTCCAACGCTGATGGAAGCGAGGTCGGAACTCTGTGCCGGGAGAGGGAGTCGAACCCACATGATCTTTTGGATCAAAGGTTTTTGAGACCTTCGCGTCTACCATTCCGCCACCCCGGCTTATTATTAGACATTTTAGCATAAATTGGGTAAACTCTCTTGTATGAAACACAGACTTCCTGCTCATGTCAGACCGGAGCGTTATAAAATCATGCTCAAGCCTGATCTGGAACAATTTAGCTTTGAGGGTGAGGAAACAATTGATCTTTTTTTAGAAAAATCTGTTAAACAAATCTCTTTACACTGTGTTGATTTGGAAATAGAATGTGAAGGGGCAAAAATTGCTTATGATGAAAAGCAAGAAACTGTCAAATTAACTTTTCCCAAAGAAATTGCCGCAGGTAAACACCAGTTAAAACTTAAATTCAAGGGTACTTTAAATGACAAAATGCGGGGGTTTTACAGAAGTAAGTACGGAGATAGGCACTTGGCTGTGACGCAATTTGAATCAACAGATGCCCGCCGCGCTTTTCCCTGTTTTGATGAGCCTTCTCAAAAAGCTATTTTTGATGTAACTTTAATAGTCCCCGGACATACTACAGCTATTTCCAATACCATTGAATCTTCTGTCCGTGAACACGAATCAGGTTACAAAGTGGTGGAATTTGAGCCCACCCCCAAAATGTCTACTTATCTTTTGGCTTTTATTGTGGGGGAGTTTGAATATCTGGAAAAAGGAAGGGTAAGAGTATTCACAACGCCCGGGAAAAAAGAACAGGCCGGATTTGCCCTTGATGTGGCCGGCAAAGTTTTGGATTTTTATGAAGACTATTTTGGTATAGATTATCCTTTGCCTGTTTTGGATTTAATTGCCATTCCTGATTTTGCAGCAGGAGCCATGGAAAACTGGGGGGCTGTTACTTATAGAGAATCTACACTTCTAATTGATGAGGAAAAATCATCTTCCGCCAATAAACAATGGGTGGCTTTGGTAATTGCCCATGAGCTGGCTCACCAGTGGTTTGGAAACTTGGTGACCATGGAATGGTGGACCCATTTATGGCTCAACGAGGGTTTTGCCAGCTTTATTGAATATCTGGCCATTGATCATATTTTTCCGGAGTGGGATATCTGGACCCAATTTGTGGCCAATGAAATGGGAGAAGCGTTTTCTTTAGATAGCTTAAAAAATACTCATCCGATTGAAGTAGAAGTCGGCCATCCGGCAGAGATCTCCGAGATCTTTGATAAAGTGTCTTATTCTAAAGGAGCCTCCATTTTGCGCATGCTCTGGCAGTATTTGGGGCCGCAAGTTTTCCAAAAAGGCCTGCAGCATTATTTAAAAAAACATTCTTATGCCAATGCTAAAACAGAAGATTTATGGAAAGCGCTGGAGGAAATTTCAGGAAAACCTGTTGCATCTGTCATGAAAAACTGGACTGCCAAGCCGGGACACCCGATGTTAAGGGTACAGGGGACAGGGGACAGGTTACAGTTAACACAGAATAGATTTTTTATCAGTCCGATTTCTAAAAAAGAAACAAAAGATCAAACTATTTGGGCAATTCCTTTGGATGGAATTTTAATGGATAAAAAAACTTTGCAAATTCCTAATAGAGGAGAGAAACTAAATCTGGGGGAAACAAGTTTTTTAAGAGTTGATTACCCCAAAAATTATCTGAATAAACTGACAAATTTATCTGCTCCGGATAGACTGGGACTTTTAAGAGACAGTTTTGATCTGGCGCAGTCAGGAGATTCTCCCACCACTTTGGCTCTGGATTTTGCTTTAAGCTATGTTGATGAAGAAGATTACACTGTTTGGACCGAGTTGACAGGACATTTAAATAAGCTGGATTCTCTTTTAGCTTATGAAGATTTTTATGAGGATTTTAGAAAATATGGCAGGAAAATATATGGAAAAATTGCCCAAAAAATGGGATGGGAGAAAAAAACAGGAGAGAAGCATACAGATTCATTACTTCGTGGCATGGTTTTATATCAATTGGGCTCTTTTGGTAATCAAGAAACTATTCAAAAAGCCAAAAATCTCTTCAGGCAAAAAATCGATCCTGATCTAAAAAGCGTGGTTTATAACCTAGTGGCTTCAAACGGGGAAGAAAACGAGTTTAATGCTTTGATTAAAATGTATAAGCAAGAAGAACACCAGCAGGAAAAGGATAGAATAGGACGGTCCCTGGGACTTTTTAAACAGAAAAATTTACTGCAGAAAACTCTGGAATTTGCTATCAGTAAGCATGTTAGGTTTCAAAATACTTTAGGGATAATATCTTCTGTTTGGGGAAATCCTGTTGGCAGATATTTAGCCTGGGAATTTGTAAAGATTAACTGGCAGCTTTTGAAAGAAAGATATGCCGGAGGGCATTATTTTACCCGGGTGTTTGAACCGGCAGGGGAGTTTACCAAAATTTCCGATGCCAAAGATATTGAAGCCTTTGTCAAGAAAAACCCAATCCCGGAAGCTAAACGCACCATTGCTCAAGCCCTGGAGAGAATTTACAGCAATGCCGACTGGCTAAAAAGGGACAAAGCAAAAATCAAAAAATTTCTTCAATAGTCTTTTAAGGCTATGATTTTAACTGCGGATGATTTTCCCTGATGTTTGAGGTTATCAGTTATCAGGACGGCATTTTCAAGTTCGGCCAGAGCCAGAAAAGCCGCATCGTAAAATGTGATCTTGAGGAGTTCAGCAATAGAAAATGTTTTGTTAGATAATTCTTCAGACAGGGGTATAAATGTAATAGGTAAGTGAAATAACCAGTAAAGCGGGACATTGGCTTGCGCTGATGTTAATTTTTTACCAAACAAAAGCACATTCCCCACTTCGTATTTGGACAATTCCGGAGCAATAATTTCTACTTTTCCGTTTCGAGCCTCTTTGAGTATTTTGTCTGCCTGTTCTAAATCTTGCTCATTATCGGTATTTAACCACTTAACAATTACTGACGAATCTACAACTGTTTTTTGAGGCATAAATTTAGTGTGACTGACGATCCTGCATAAGAAATTCAGATGCGCTCATTTTTCCCTTGCCGTGTATAGCTCGTGATTTCTTGATCCCTCTCCAGATTTTATCCCAATCATATTGTCTCTGATGGGGCTTAATTACTATTTCGTCAGGTTCTACAACCGAAATGGAGACTGCCGAAGAAGGTACAGCCCAAGGGACAAGATCCCTAATTGAATCGGGGATAGTCAGTTGTCCGCGATCACGAATAATACCAACTGTTTTCATATATTCAGTATATCTGAAAATCAGAAATTTGTCAATCCCCCAAAAAAGTGTTAGAATCTACAGAATATGGCACATAATGTAACTGAACTTCGGAATGGGGCTTTTTTTAAAGAAGGAGGCAATATTCTTCAGGTTATAACCTATGAACACAATAAAACCGGCAGGGGTTCAGGGACTATCAGGTTAAAGGTTAAAAATTTAAAAACCGGTTCGGTAACTGAAAAATCTTTTATTACAGGAGCCCGGGTGGATGAAGCTAATGTAGAGAAGAAAAAAGCCCAGTATCTTTATAGAGATGGGGATAATTTTAATTTTATGGACCCTGTCAGTTTTGAACAATTTTCCCTGTCCGGCAGTGTATTGGGTGATCAGCTTAAATTCATAAAAGAAGGGCTGGAAGTTATTTTAATAGTGGGTGAAGGGGAAGCACTGGGAATGGAACTTCCCTTGAGTTTAGTTTATGAAATCTCGGAAACTGGGCCGGGGGAAAGAGGTAACACCGTGTCAAATGTTTACAAAGATGCTACACTGGATAATGGACTTTCTGTAAAAGTCCCAATGTTTATGAAACCAGGAGAAAAGGTTAAAATTGATACAAGAAGCGGAGAATATGTAGAAAGGGTGAAATGAAAAAAATAACTAAAGCTTTAATACCTGCTGCAGGATTTGGAACAAGGTTTTTACCCCAAACCAAAGCCATGCCCAAGGAAATGCTGCCAATTGTGGATAAGCCTGTTATTCAGTATGTGGTGGAAGAGATTGTGGATTCGGGTATAGATAACATTATTATAGTAACAGGGGCCACCAAGCGGGCTATTGAGGATCATTTTGACGAGCCTTCAGAGGACCTGGTGCAAAATCTGGTGAACGGCAAAAAATCAGAGGCTTTGGCACAAATCAATCGCATTTCCGAAATGGCAAATTTTATTTATGTCCGCCAAAAAGGGCCTTATGGCAACGGCACGCCTGTTTTATCCGGTGAACCGGTGATTGAAGATGAGCCGTTTGCTGTTTTGTGGGGGGATGAGTTTATATTGTCCGAACCGCCCCGCTTAAAGCAAATGATTGAGGTTCATGAAAAATACGGCGGCATGGTAATTTCCGGTGTAAAAATTGAAAAAAAAGAAGATTTAAGCAGATACGGTATTGCCGATTTGGAGTTGGTGGAAGGTAATGTCTATAAAATTAAAAAGATTGTGGAAAAGCCAAACCCGGATGAGGCTCCTTCCAACATAGCCACTCACGGGGCATATATTCTGCCCCCGGAAATTTTTGAGGCCTTAAGAAAAGCAGGGGTAGGTAAAGGAGAAGAGTTATGGCTGGTTGACGGGATTAATTTATTGCAAAAGGAAGGTGTTCCGCTTTATGCCGTGGTAATAGAAAACGGTAAATATTATGATACCGGAAATAAGCTTGAATATATGAAAACAGCACTGGAATTGGCCCTTGCGCATCCGGAAGTAGGAGAAGAGTTAAAAAAATATCTTAAAGCTTTAATGAACAAATCTTAAAGCAAAAACTACTCCTCCAACAGATACAATTTGAGTTAAGATTCCCCAGGGAAGTTTAGCATTGCTTTGGATCTTATGCTGCCAAAAGTAAGCTGTGGAAAAAGGCGGAAAATTCCATTTAAAAAGAAGATAAGGCATCATTAAAATATCCCATATTTCGGAGAAAAAGATGCAGGCGAGAAAATAATACGGGTTAACGCCCGTGCCAAAAATAAAATAGGCAAGTAAAATGCCCACGATTAAATCCAAGGCTGATTCAACAAAAAGTGTTACTTTATTTTTGCCTCTCCATCCTATGCCTAAATCCCAGTGGGGAATCATATCTAAAATAGGGTGAGATAGGGCTGCCAGGGGCAAACCTATGGCAGGATTAATAACAGATGCTGCGATTGCTCCTCCCACCAGTGCATGCGCTGTTGCGGTCATCCAATAAGTATACCCTACTTTGTCAATTAGCGCCATTTATGGTAGGCTACTACTTATGTTGCCGGTTCTTTTTTCAATAGGTAATGTGGCTGTTTCATCTTTCGGGGTATTTTTATCCCTGGCTTTTTTATTTGGGGTATTTTTAATTTGGAGATTGTCCCGGGCCTGGGATTTGCCTGAGGAGAAGATTTTGGATTTAACCCTTTTGAGCTTTATAGGAGGACTTTTGGGAGCCAGAATCTTTTTTGTCGCAGAACATTTACAGGTTTTCATGAGCCTGGAGAAGATGTTGTTTATTAATAAATACCCGGGGCTTTCTTTTTGGGGAGGACTTTTGGGGGGGTGGCTGGCCCTATACTTTTTTTCCAAAAAATTTAAAATGGATTTTGCCGCGGTTGCGGATATCGGCATGGTTGGATTTTTAGGAGGTTTGATATTGGGAAATTTGGGTTGTTTTCTGGGGGGTTGCGGGGTAGGCATTGCAAGCAACCTTTTTTTTGCTATTCCTATGGTTGGAGTAATCGGCAAACGGTTTCCTGTTCAAGCGTTGGAAGCTATTGCCTTGAGCTTGGTGTTAGTAAGGATTTGGTCCAAAGCTACCCATTTTCATCCAAGGGGTTTGATAGTTTCTCAATGTTTAATTTATATAGGAGCAGTCAAATTATTGCTAGAACCCTTAAAAGAGGATTCAGGCGGTTTTTTATTTCCTTTGACCTTAATAATTTTGGGCATACATATTTTTTACAGGATATATTCCGGGAAAAGAACGCTTCTTGCAGATATAAAGTCTTTTCTAAAATTTGTCCTGTCTTTATTTAATGATACCAAAGCCCGTAATCTGGCAGTACAACAAATTAAAAAAAGCTGGTATAATCAAAAGATATCCATTGCATGGCAAATGAGAAATTTTGGCAAATTTTTAAGGAGGAAACATGTTAAGATTGCCCCGTAAAAGCGTAGAACTGATAAAAAAATACCTCTTAAGGCAGCAAAGGCAGGTGGAGAAAAATTTAATAGAAGTGGAAAAAGACGATCCGGTTACCACGCCTTCTTTGGCGGAAACCGGCGAGCCGGGTACAGATTCCTCTATAGCAGATACTCACGGTAAGAGTTTAGTTTTTGAGAAAAGTCTCACAAATGCAAAAACCAGCATAATAGCAGCTTTGCAAAAAATTAAAAATGGGACTTATGGCAAATGTGAAGAATGCGGCAAACAAATTGAAATAGGTAGACTCCTGGCCATGCCTACGGCTAGCCGCTGCTTATCTTGTTCAAAAAAGGTTATTAAATAACTGGTATAATAAATTAATGATTATTTTTATCAGCCTTTTCCTTTTAGCAATTGTTTTGGTCATCAACTTTTTCTATATCAAAAGAGCCAAGGAGCTGGAAGAGAGAAATAAAAAACTGGAAGTTTTAACTGCGGAAAATGCCAAAGTAAATCAGGAGCTGCAAAATACCTTAAGTCTTTTGACAAGTGCCAATCAAAAATTAAAAGATTTGGACCGGTTAAAAGATGACTTTGTGTCTATCACTTCTCATGAGCTGCGCACCCCCATGACAGCTATCCGTTCCTATGCCTGGATGGCGCTGCACAAAAGCGACACCCCGCTTTCCAAGAATTTAGAGAAGTATATTATCAGGATACTCCTTTCAACAGAGAGGATGATTAATCTGGTTAATGATATGCTTAGTATTTCCAGGATTGAAACCAACAGAATTGAGATTAATCCGGAATCAATTGATCTGATCTCGATTTGTAAAGATATAGTGGATGAGGTTTACTATTCAAAAGCCACAGATAAAAATATCAAGTTTGTACTTTTAGAACAGCCTATTCCTAAAGTTTTGGCTGACCCGGAGAAGCTGCGGGAAGTCTTAATCAATATAGTGGGGAATGCCTTAAAGTTTTCCCATACAGGTGGGAAAATCACCATTGGATTTTTTACTGACGGTAAAGTTGTAGAAACTTTTGTTAAGGATGAAGGATCAGGCATTGGAAAGGAAGATCTGGGAAGACTTTTTCAAAAATTTGGTAGGTTGGATAATTCTTATACGGCAACTGCCTCATCAGGGGGGTCTGGACTAGGACTTTATATATCTAAAAAATTGATCGAGTTGATGCATGGCAGGATTTGGGCCGGTTCCGGTGGTGAAGATAAAGGAGCAACCTTTACCTTCTCATTGCCAGTGGCGTTGTAAATTTAAAATTTAAAATGTAAAATGTAAAATTAGAATGGACAATAACCAAAACAAAAAAATCTTAATTGTGGAGGATGATCAGTTTTTAAGAGAGTTTTATCAGGAGCTTCTGATAGCTGAAGGCTATTTTGTGGATATGGCTCCTGATGGGGAAGTAGCTTTAAAAAAGATTTGGGAGAAAGAGTTTGATTTAATACTTTTGGATATTATGCTTCCCAAAAAAGACGGAGTTCAAATTTTAAGAGAGTTAAAAACCCGTCCCCCGAAGTCTCCGCAAGTACCTATTGTGGTTTTAACCAATTTGGGCCAGGATACTATTATTAAAGAGTGTTTTGATCTGGGAGCAGAAGGATATTTAATTAAATCAGCCTTAAATCCCGATCAGGTTTTAACAGAAGTAAAATCATATCTTTCAAAATCTTAATTTTATCTTGGCCCTCCCGGGGCATTTATCCTGGTATTGGAATGGACATCCCCTGTTACTTGTATCCAGGGTGTGGCAGCAGTATTGCATTGGTAGCAAAAACCCCTGGTAGGATTGGCATTTTTGGCACACCAGGCATTATACCCAAGCTCTGCACCCGGTACTCCTGCAAGCCCGGCATTATGCTGCCAGGCCCCACCACTGCACACCCCAATGGTATTAGGCGTGGGTAAATAGTCACCACAAGCCCCTAACCCGCCGGGGCAGGCAGGAGGCAGGCAGGTAAAACCAGTACCTGCAGTAGCAGTAGAGCATCCAGCGCTGTTGCAGGCGCTTACCCCCCAGGAATAAGAATCACCCGAAGTAGCCGGGTATGAAATTGGAGACGCGCTGGAAGTTGTGGGAGTTCCGTTAACTGTTATTTGATATGAGGTAGCTCCTGTGACAGGTGTCCAGGCCAGCGCGGCGCTGTTACCCGGAACAGGACAGGAGCTGGAGAGTCCGGTTGGGGCAGCAGGCACACAAAGAGGAATGGAAAAACTGGGGTTGGGAGCATTGTTATGCGCATATCCATTCCATGTCCTGACATAGTAGGGGGTACCTGCATTAAAGGTTAAACCACTGGAGAACCCCGACCCTGTGGTGGAAGTGCCGGTAACTGCCTTATTGTAGAAAGAAGTGGTAAAGTTATTTGGGCTTATATCAACATAAGTGATAGCAGGGTTGGCTAAAGCCCAGGAAATATTAATTCCCGGCCCGTTATCCCCATTCCATATGCAAGCAGGGGTTGTAATAGTTGGAGTTGGGGGTACGCAGGAAGGGGCGGAAAAGCTGGGGCCTGTGGTATGGACAGAACCATTCCACAACCTCCAGTAGTAGGTGGTACCGGGATTTAAGGTAAGACTGTTGGAAAAGCCGGTTGGGGCAGAGGTAGAGGTCTGGTTGCCCACATTTTTATTGGAATAGCTGGCAAAACTATTAGAGGAGATGTCTAGCAATAAGACATTATTAGTATTTGTCCAGTTTAAGGTAACATTGTATCCGTTGTTACTGCAGGTTGGTACTCCTGCAACAGTCAGATTAACAGGAGTGGTATTTTGGACAGTATAATTTCTGCCGGCGCTGCAGCCGGAACCTGTGCCGGAAAAACCGGCATTAAAGTTACCCGCATTGGTAGTTTTGCATTGTTCCCATTTCCACCAGTGTGCTTTACTGTCTTTAGGATTACTGCCTTGATCTACCCCCACCCAGCAGTCTTGCCCATTAGTTTTTTTCATCTCAAAACCTCCTCCGGGAGCAATGCCGGTGTTGATGCAGCCGGTATCCGAGGTGGCTATGACAGTGACAGTGCTGCCCATATTAACCGGGTTGGGGTCAATATATAAATTGGAGGATCC
>C687J35504_10002383_pt1 | contig 12801 bp, 19 predicted proteins | sample RifCSPhighO2_02_FD_35504 | JGI IMG/M metagenome (IMG submission 35504) | reverse complement strand
GATGAAATACACTATTCCATAGATGATATGGTAGAGAACAGAGAGCGGAATGGCGACGATCGCGAAGAGTAGGGCTCTCGCCTCAAAGAGTGAAGGGCACTTCGGAGATCCAATGGCTTCCTTCCCACCCGGGCACCAATCGGGATTTTCGCGGTATCTCTCTAGCCTGAACTGTTACTCCACATTCTTTCATCATCTTCTCTTCATCATACTGCACGTTTTGAAGGCACGCGATGCTACCCATGGCCATGAAGGCAAACACTGCGGAAGCGACCAGGAGAAGAATCCAAATGCCGATGTACCACTTGTTGACGAACTTCATGCCGGGGCTTTTGGGGCTTTTCTATATAAAATATGATGAAGACTTCAACTGCTTCCGGCCTCTCGAAAAGTTCGATGGTCGCCACCAGCCTGCCACAAAGTATATAAATCAGTTGTAACCTCCGAAGTTACATATGTAACATTTTATGTGACATGGCAACCACCAAAGAAGAGCAGGTAATCCTGGCGCTGTTCAAGCATCCCGAGAACGAACTGAGCGCGAGCGGTCTTGCGAAACTTGCGGGATTGAGCAGGATGCATGCGCTTCGAATGCTGAAGAGACTAGAGAAGGATGGGGCTGTTACTTCGCGCAAAGTCGGAAAATCGGTGATCTATACGATCGATCTCTCAGAGGGATATGCGCGCAATCTTCTGAGATTTCTGCTGACCCGGGAGGCGAAGAAGGCGGATCCGTATGTCCGGCGTTGGCTCACCGAGCTGAAAGGGCTGAAACACGCCAAAGCAGCAATCCTCTTCGGCTCTGTGCTGCAGAAAGGAAAAGACGCCAAGGACATTGATGTCGTGCTCATCACGGACCAGAGGAACCTCCAGCCCTTGGACAAGGAAGTTGACGCGCTCAACCGCATCAATGCAAAGCCCCTTCATCCGCTCTATCAGGCGTCAAAGGACTTCAGGAGGAACATCAGAAAGAAAGATCCCGTCATCCTGAACGCGCTCAAAGGCATTATAGCATTCGGCGAGGACGAGGTAATGGCGGCGTATGACACAAGCGGCGAATAAGGTAGAATGGTGCTTGAGGAAGGCACAGAAAGAAGGGACCGAGCACCGCGGGCTGGTTCGCATTCAGCCTAATCTGAAAGAGGCCCAGGCGCATCTTCGTAAGGCGGGGCATTATCTTGATGCGACCTTCTATCTTAAGGAGGGCGCCTTTTCGGATATCTGCGCCAGCACCCTGTTCTATGTGATGTACCAGTCCCTTTTGGCGATAGGCCTGAAATTCGGTTATGAGTCCAGAAACCAGGAATGCACTTTTGCGCTCATGTATCTGCTCATTGAGGAACGCATCCTGAATCTGGACAGGGCTCTGCTTGAGCGTATCGCCTCCCTTGATCCGGAAAAGAGGGATACGAGCGTGAAGATACGCGAGCGCATGCAGTATGGCGCAGAGCTCAGTCTGTGGGATGATGCCTACACCAAGATGCTCTCTACTGCAAAAGAAATCCTAGAGAAGGCAAAGGAAATCATCGAATAGACCACAGAGCCTAGATAAGGAATATCCGATCCTTCTCTTCCTCAATGGTTTCCTTCACTTGAAAATGTTTCTTGACCATTCTTTCAATCTCTTTGATTTTAGGAGATTGTTTCAGCGTGGTCACCACGAATCTTTCTTTTCCGACTCTCTTCATCTCAAGAAGCCCTTTTTCGATATCTTCGAAGTTCTGGATGGCGGTGATGGAGATCACCCAATCGAAGAAATGGTCCGGGTAAGGGATGTCCTCCGCAGGGGCGACCTTGTAGATGACGCTCTCTTTTTCCCTAGCCCGCTCTATTAATTTTTTTGAAGGGTCAACGCCATATCTTTGGCCGTCCCAGGGGAGGGTCGTCAATCCCGTGCCGCAGCCGACATCGAGGATTTTTTCTTTTGGCTTTACTACAATATATTTTTTTAGCAGCCGAACCTTCTTCTCCTGCTCTTCCTTATGGAGTTCCTCATATCCTTCAGCGATGTCATCGTAGTAGGTCATCGCTTCATTGTATTTTCTGTTATTTAAAGACATTTCCACAAATGTTATAAATCCGATGAAGTGGACTCAACATATGAAAATCCCAGAGAGCATGGACGGGTGCGTGTATTTCACCAACAGGACGCTGCCGAAAGGGAAGGTGATGGCCTGGGCGCGGCGCAAGGAATGCCCGAAGTGCCACAAGGCGCAGATGGGCAAGCCCGTAGAGAAAGGAAAGGTGAAAATCCGCGCAGATATCTATGTTTGTCCGTCTTGTGGCTTTACTGAGCAGAAAATAGTCCATGAAGAGGGTCTGACTTTAGAGGCAGTCTACACCTGTCTCCACTGCGGCAAACAAGGAGAGTCTTCAGCGCCGTACAAGAGAAAAAGCTTCCAGGGCGTGCAGAGCTTTGTTGTCGAGTGCCAGCACTGCGCCGGAAAGATTCCGCTTACCAAGAAGCTCAAAGGTATAGGCGATCCGGATTCTGACAGCTAATTCCGGAAATCTTCCGGATTTGTCCAGTGAGCGCATATTAAGGAGCCCATCCCCATTCCAGTCATGGGGCTCAAATCGCTCGTGGCGGGTGTTGCCATTGGTGCTGCTGCAACCTATGTTGTCATCCCGAACAGCCCGGAGCATGCTGTCCAGCCGGCCCTCACCTATCTGAAAGAGAACCCTCATGCCGCTCATTCTGCCTACCCTGACCTTGTCGCGCTGACAAAGCAGGGCTTTCCAACCCATCCTGAGCAGGCAAACGACCTTCTGCGCTCAGGGCTTTCCTCTCTTGAGCTGGAGCCGCGCACGTATCTCCTGATGTTCGAGCGCATGCGGCAGAAGGCGGAGGAGAAACCGGAACTGCTGCTGCACTTCGGGCCCCGCGCGCTGGGATATCTGAAACAGCAGAAGCCGCATGAGGAAGCTCTAGGGGTCATTTCCACATTTTTGAAAGCTTTGGAGGGGGAATAATGGCCGCTATAAGGCGCTTCCTGGTTCCGTCGCTGCTTGTCGGAGCGGGCTTGTTCGTCGGATACCATCTTGGAATCGCAAAAGAAAGGAAACTCGAGGAGGTTGTCGAGAATACCTATCGTATCCGAGGGCCGGACAAGCAGCCCTATCTCGTGAATTTCCGGGAACGCACGGTGTGGCCCGAATATTCATCGCTTGAAGACATCTTTGGGGTGGAGCATGGACGCTGAGCCTTCCCGGGAAAGCCTTGCGAGGCGCATCTACGAGGCGACTCCTAGGAGCGCCATCTCGACGCCCTATAACCTTTCCAGGATCACGGAAGTGGTGGACGGCATCAACCAGGTGCATGGCAGNTTCGAGGTGATGGTCCGCGCAGACGCCAGCTCCCTCTATAATGGATTCGTGCACGTGCAAGATTTGTTCAGGCGGGCGGTGGGCGCCCGCTCGCTTTACACCACCTATCATGAGCTCTTCGTCGAGAACATCCGGCGCATGGACCAGCTCTGCGGCATCGCTGACCAGGTTTTTATGGGTGCGGAGATCGAGTACGAGCACCTGAAGGCGACTGTTGACGAATCGATGGGAAAGCAGGAGGAGCAGTATCACGCGCGGAAGCGCCTCGAGGCCACGCTTCCTGGGATCCTTGACCGGCACCGGGAGCTGGTCGCGTTCATGGGGGGCATGCGGCGCGGGGATGTCAAGGATGGGAAGACCTTTTTCGAGCTGAACCGCGAGCGCCTCGACCTTGAGCGCACCATCGACGTGCAGGGCAAGGGGGTTTATGCCCTGGTTGTTGATCGCGAGCTAGGCAACATCGAGATCTCGCAGTTCTACGAGTACATGGAGCGGCTGTTCCGGGCGGCGTATGTGCTGGCCATGCGCATCAAGGAGGGGAGCGGCGACATCAACGAAGCGCTGCGCAACACGCACCGCGCCTACCTGCAGTTCGACAACCTGTATCGCGCCAGCGTCGCCTGCCAGCAAGGGCTCGCGTCGCTCGCCGCCTTCCACCACCGGCTGAACACGCATTTCTCCGATGGCATGCACGAGCTTCAGGGCATCCTTGAGGAGGATCCTAACCTGCGGCTGTTCTCCACCAGCAACCCCCAGCTCGGGCAGCTCATCACGGAAATCGAGCAGATCAACGGCAGGCGCGCTTTTGAACAGGAACGCTTGTTGCGGAGACATGCGCCCTGAAGACTTGGTAGGGGTGCTGCGCAGAGCGAGACCATCTCCAGATCTTTCTTCTCTGTCTTCCCCGCCTTTCCTTGACGCTTCCCTTTTCTTCCAGCCCGAGATTCCCGGCCTTGTGCAGAAGCTCCGTTCCCAGCGGCCCCAGGTTCCGGAATTTTTCACCTTTCCCCCCACGCCGGTCGTTCCTGCCCTGCGCGCGCAGCAGCCCGCGCCGTATCGCCTCCCCGACGGATACAAGGTTCACGTGAATGACGACTCAGTTATTGACCCCTTCGCCATCTCGAACGAGCTCATCGATATCATCAGGAGGGAGACAAGGCATTGCTCCACCCGAGAGGCCAAGGCAAGGCGCATCTTCGACTGGATGCAGGAGCATATTGACTATCGCAAGAGAGGATTCCGCCCTTATGCCACCAGCCTGGAAACATTTAGGAGAGGAGGGGGCGTTTGCGGAGAGCAGGCGTTTCTCTATGTCTCGATGGCGCGCAGCACCGGCCTTCGTTCCGGCTATGTGAGCGTGAGCCGCGACTACAAGCACAAGAAAGTCCATCACGGCTGCGCCTCTGTTGACATCGAGCGAGGAAGGATTCTCGTGGATCCCGCATACCATACGTTTGACATCAAGCATTGCAAGTACGAGCATCTCAGGGACGTGGAAATCATAGATAGGTTCTATGAGTGGCGGACAGGATGAGCCACGCGCGCAACAAACTCGGCTGGTGCCTCAGGAAGGCGGAGAAGGAAGGCGCAAGACATAGGGGGATTAAGATTGTAAGTCCTAGTCTGGAAGCAGCCAATGAGCACATCGAAAAAGCTTTTCATAACCTCAGGGTTATGCAGTATCTTTTGGATGGGAGCTATCCGGATTGGGCAGTAAGCGCAGGATTCTATGCCATTTACCACTCCTTGCTTGCTCTCCTGGCTAAGCAGGGCTATGAGTCGAGAAACCAAGAGTGNACTTTCGCCGCTGTGGAAGTGCTCATCCACGAAAAGAAGACCAGCCTTACGCCAGAGCAGGTTCGCAAGGTCTTCGCTTTCGACAATGATTTCCAAGATGCCCTCTCGCTTCGTGAAACGTTCCAGTATGGAACGGGAGTCCGGCTCGATCTAGGCGTTGTGAAGATTCTAAAAGAGGATGCGCAGGATATCCTTGAAACTGCGAAACGGGATTTCAAAAGCTAGCGGAAGTTTTATATACCTAGGGTTGATAATCATCAACTAGAGGTGTATAAAAGATGCTGGGGCTCACTCCCAACGAGGCTGCGGTTGTGGATTACCTCGCCCGCAACTTTCAGGAAAAAAACAGCATTAACGCGTTAGCCAAACGCCTCGCTTTGAGCCCCAACGGAACTCACAAGATTCTCAAGAAGCTCGAATCGGCCAAGATTGTAAAACCAGAGAAGCTAGCCAATGCTGTGTTCTATCGATTGGACCTCTCAATAGAAACGAGCAGAAAGCTCGTCGAATATGTGCTCTCGCAGCACCAGCTCAGTGCTTACGCTCGGGTGCAGGAGGAGGATTTGCTGCAGTTGCGCCAGCATGCGCTTGCGGGCATACTGTTTGGCTCTGTACTAACCAAAGACAAGGAAGCGCGGGATATTGATATCCTTATAGTACTAAATAAGAAGGATCTGGCTAACGTGATGGGCACCGTTGCAAAAATCCAGAATCTCAAGACCAAGAGGCTCCATGCCCTCTATCAGACGCCGCAGGATTTGAATGACAATCTTAGGAGAAGAAATAAGGTGGTCCTCGGCATCCTTAAGACAGGAAAGGTACTCTGGGGAGCTGATATTTTCGTTGAGGCCCTTCGGACTTGTTCCTAAAAGAAACGACTCAGCCGCCTTATCACTTTTCTTTCCATCCTCATCTTCCGCTTTTCCGTCAGCACTTTGCAGTTCCCGAAATGGCAGTATCTTGTTTTGAAGCCGCAGAAGCCGAGCGCGTCCCTTCCCACGGTCCAGGCGCCGGCGGCCATGAACCAAGTATGGAAGATGAGCGCTGGGGAAGACGAGGTGGTGAAGAGGAGGGCTTTCTTTCCCCTGAGCAGCTTTACCGGGATTCCCAGCTTGCTGAACCTGAACGCGAAGCGCGGCCAGACGATTTTCTCGAGGAATCCCTTGAGGATGGCGGGCGGCGAGTTCCACCAAATAGGATAAATGAAGATGAAGTGCGAAGATTCCGCGACTTTCTTCTGGATTCTCTGGTTCACAGGCGAGACGGTTCTCCCTCCTGACGTGTAATGCTCATCCTCGTGCAGGATGGGGTCATACTTCATCTTGTAGAGGTCGAGAAGCTCATACCCTTGTTTGGACGCTTTCAGCCATCGCTCCACGCACTCAAGAATCCACGGGCAGTGCGCCGGCGTGTCCGGATGGGCATAGATGACCAGGGTTTTCATAGGAAAAAGAAAAAATTCACTTCCTTTTCAGGGCCCCTTCCAGGCTCCATCTCCCCGAGCCGTGGCTGAGGATCACGAGGAAAGCGGCGAAGTACAGCACCGCGGCTTCGCCCCCATTCTGCAGCGGGTTCCATCCTTGCGGGAAGTGCATCGTAATCAGGGCGACGAGCATCTCAACCGCGCCGATCGCGGCCATCAGCCTGCTCCAGAGCCCGAAGATGAGCAACAAGCCTACAACCACCTCGACAATGCCGGCGGCTCCGAACAGCGTCGCCAGATTCGCGACCTTGCCGCCGCCGAACCAGCCGAACATCTTCTGCGCGCCGTGCATGAAGAACACCAAGCCCACCAGGACGCGGAACACGACATACATCCAATCCTTATGCTTATTCATGCTGTCCAACATGGATGATCACCGCATGAGCCGAACCGAGGCCGATATATAAAACTAATGGAGAACAGAAGTCCTTGGATAAAAATTGTTCTGTCCTCCAAAGATTAACCTCACTACGTTCGGTTCTCCCTCTGCGGGATACTGGGCGACTTGCCATACGAAACCATTGTCGCCCATCAAACTGCCGAAAGGATTTTAAAAGGCCCTGTCTGGGGACGTGGCATGGACCCGTTCGCGGAAGTNAGCCTTATTATCGGGCTCACGGTGCTGCTCGCCATCATCCTGAGGGTGCTCAGGCAGCCGCTGATTGTCAGCTACATCCTNGCGGGCATCCTTGCGGGNCCTTCCTTCTTCAATGTGCTCCGGTCGCAGGAGACCATCACGCTGTTTTCCCATCTNGGNGTNGCCTTGCTGCTGTTCATCGTCGGGCTCAATCTCAACCCGAAGATCATCAAGGATGTGGGGAAGGTCTCGCTGATCACTGGCCTGGGACAGGTGCTGTTCACCGTGCTATTGGGGTATGGCCTTGCGCTCGGCCTTGGCTTTTCCTGGCTGACGAGCTTCTACATCGCCATCGGCCTGTCCTTCAGCAGCACCATCGTCATCATGAAGCTGCTCTCCGACAAGGGCGACACTGAAAAACTTTATGGCCGGATCTCCATCGGCTTCCTCATTGTGCAGGACCTCATCGCTATTGTCATCCTGATGGTGATGTCCTCGCTCAAGACCGGCGCAAGCACTTTGCTTGTTACCGAGACCATCTTCAAGATTGTCGGGCTCCTGCTGAGCCTCTTCCTCATCGGCTATTTCATCCTCCCCCGGCTCACGGCTTCTTTCGCAAAGTCGCAAGAGCTCCTTTTGCTGTTCGCGCTCGGCTGGGCTTTTGTCGTTTCTGCGTTGTTTACCTCGCTTGGATTCACGATTGAAATCGGCGCCTTCCTCGCCGGAGTTTTATTGTCTCTCTCTCCCTATCGATATGAGATCAGCTGCAAGCTGAGGCCGCTCCGGGACTTTTTCCTCGTCATCTTCTTCATCCTGCTCGGGTCGCAGATGGCCTTCGCCAATATCCAGCAGCACCTCTGGGCCATCCTGCTCTTCTCGCTCCTTGTCCTCATCGGGAATCCGCTCATCGTGATGACGATCATGGGAATCATGGGGTACACGAAACGCACGAGCTTCTTTGCCGGCCTCACCGTGGCGCAGATCAGCGAATTCTCCTGGATCGTGATGAGCCTCGCGCTTGTCCTGGGCCATGTGTCGCCTGATGCCCTTTCCATCATCACCGCTGTTGGCCTGCTGACGATCGCGCTGTCAAGCTATTTGATCCAGCACGCCGAGCGGATTTACGCTTTTCTTTCTCCCGGCTTCTCGATCTTCGAGCGCAGGGGCGAGAAGGTGGACAACAAGAAATATCACCACCATGCAGCGTACGAGGCGCTGCTGTTCGGCTACAACAGCATCGGCCATGATCTGGTGCAGAAGCTGCAGAAGATGCGCAAGCGCTTTTTGGTTGTTGATTACAACCCGGACACGGTCGTGGCGCTCGCGAAGGAGGGCATTGAGTGCAGATACGGCGACGCGAACGATTCGGAGCTGCTCAATGACTTGAACCTGTCTTCTACCCGGATGGTAATCTCAACCATCACCTCGCTTGACACCAACCTGTTTCTCCTGGGAAAGCTGAAGGACGCGAAGGCGAAAGCGATCTTCATCGCCGTCTCGCACGACATTGACGAGGCGATGGAGCTCTATGACCATGGCGCTTCATACGTGATCATGCCGCACTTCCTGGGCGGGCACCATGCGGCTGCGCTCATCGAGAAGCACGGCTTTAGCGTGCAGAAGTTCATGGACGAGCAGGTGAGGCATCTCCGCCATCTCAAGGGCAAGCGGAAATTAGGGCATGAGCATCCGAAGCCCTTGGCGTAATACAGGCCATTATAGTGGTCTCGCATGATGCCAAAGAAAGTCGAAATATTTCCTATATGTCCTTTCCAGTTCTTTGCTGCGCATGACAATTACATGATACGGCTCTGACCAGATGAACAAGACGACATGCCCATCATAAATCAGGGCATCGGTCGGGCTGAAGATATCCTGGCTGAGATATCTGTATTCCCCCCTCTTTATCTTTGTAAACTTTTCTGCACTGCTGAAAACGATCTTTTCTTTCGTGCCTTCTTTCTCAACCTGCCTCAGGAATTGCTTTGCAAAGATCGGGAGCATGGTTTCAAATTTTTGCGGCGTTCCCAGAAGGAGGTAGTCATTTCCGCTCTTTAGCAGATTCTTGTAGACTGCTTTCAGACCCTCGATCCCGCTAAAGACTTCAACAACGGTTCTCTCCGGCTGTTGCGAAAAGAGATGTTTTAAGTGCGGAAGGACGGACCGGAATTCCTTTTCCTTCTCTTGCAGATCCTGAAGGAGCTTCTCTGGATGCGCGGGACTGAAATGCCTTGTGTTATTCTTGAGGACATACGAGGCAAGGCCCCGTTCTATGAGGCCTTGCAGCAGGTCGTATGTTTGGGTCCTGTCCACCCCGCCTTCTTCAGAGATTTTTGTAACGGGCGCAAGTTTCAGCTTGAGGAGGGCGACATAGATCTTCGCTTCTTTCTTGCTTAGTCCGAGGGATTCGAGAATGCCTGTGTCCATAGCATCGAGGTATGTGAAGGTTCTTATAAATGTTGTGGTGAAGCCACAACATAATTTCTTATTGCAATTCGTATTCCTTTCTTGAGTGGTAACATGGCTCTCCATCATATTGTGATCCAGGAATCAGCAGTACATGGGAAAGGAGTTTTCGCGAATCAACATTTCAAGAAAGGGGACCGTATCTTTATGTGGGATACCTCTGTGAAATTACGGCTGGATGAAGTCGAGCATCTGCTCCCGGAGGAAAAGAAGTATGTTACTTCCTTAGACGAGGGGGTCTACTTGCTGTTGCAGCCCCCTGAGCGCTATGTGAACCATTCCTGCTCGCCGAATCTGGAAGTCCGCTCACAGTGTGATGTTGCCCTCAGAGACATAGAAAAGGGGGAGGAGTTAACTACCGATTATTCTCGAGAGGAAATCCCAGATCTCTATTTTGAATGCAACTGCAAGAGCTCGAATTGCAGGGGAGTTATTGCACATGTATAAATCGCTCTTTTTTGCCGGCGCGGAGGGGCACTTCAGCCGAGATCAAATTGTCAAATATCGAACAGTGTATGGTGGAGAGTTTCAAGGTCTAGGATTCAGGGTTCTGGATCCCACCTTGGGGAAGGATGTCGACCAAATTCCCCTCGAGGAACTGGTGCAGCAGGACCTGGCCTTAGTTGACCAAAGCCACATCGCGGTTGCTTACCTTCCCAGGCACTCTGATGGGGTTTTGCGTGAGATTGTGCGCGCAAAAGACAACAAGCTCTTAGTTTTTGGATTCACGGACAGGCAGAAAAGTGCGCCTCAGGAGACCCTGCCGTATTTGGATGACTGGTTTGTTGATTTTGAAAAGCTTAAGACGGTATTAAGAACCTTTCTCTCGCCGTCGGGGGAGTATTTCACCACGGCGCATACCAACAATGTCCAGGGGACGGTGGTTTTGTACGGGCATGATCTCCATGAGGTGGCGCCGCACCATCTCCATAGAGTAGTTGAAGCTATCGAAGGCAAGGCAAACGTGTATCATTTCTGCGCGGAAAAATCTCACATCCATGAGTTGGCCCAAAAGCTTCCTACTCTCCTGCGGTTGGGAAGGGTGGAAAAGGTCGCTGTTCTCACCAAGGACGGGTCTCCCCATGATGTCCAGATGCATACCTTAACCGAAGAAGTTGCCGAGAACATGAATTTTTCTGGCGAAGTGAGGCATTATGTCGTTGAGAAAGGGAAGATTTATGAGGTTTCCCGGAAAGCCGTGCGGAGGTCGAGGCATCTATCTGAAATAGAGCACACATTGGAGAACCCCTTCCTGCAGCGAAAAGTCGCAATCCTTCTCGGGAGCAGGAAAGACGAGCCTGCCCTTGTTCAATCAGAGTTATTGCNCATCTTGGAGGCTGCAGAGATTCCTTATGAATATTCTGTCATCTCCTCGGATCGGAACCCCGATGCCTTGCGGGACTATTGTGGAAGCTTGGATGACTCTGTTAAAGCCATCATAGCAGTCGCTGGACTTATCCCCAATCTTCCCATCGTGGCCAAATCTTGGGCACCGCACCTCCCCGTTATCTCAGTTCCACTCCGGGGTGAGGGCTATGAGCCAAGAGATACGCTCTTAGCTTCAGCGAGCACGCCGGGAGAACGGCCCATTATCGTGTCCGGAATCGGGAAGAACGGGCTAGAGAAGGCAGGATACTTGGTTTTGGAAATGTTTGGGATGACTGATGAAAAGATGAGGAAAAGATATTCGGAAATCCAGAAAATCAAAGAAGCTGAGGTGCGGACTGCCCCCAAACCCTCCTGACCTACCCGATTGCTTTTTATAGCGTTTGAGATTGCCTTCCCTCATGGACTTCCGCTTCCTGGAGACCGGTTTTAATACGCCGGCGATGAACATGGCGATCGACGAGGCCTTGCTCTCATCTCCCCTGCCTGTCTTGCGATTCTATCGCTGGAAGCCGCCGGGATTGTCGCTCGGGAACGCGCAAGCTGTTAAGGGCGTGATTGATGTTGAGTTCTGCGCATCAGAAGGCATCGGCATCGTGCGGCGGATCACCGGCGGCAACGCGGTGCTGCATGACCGGGAGCTGACCTATTCGTTCATTGTGGATGAATCTCTTGTCCCGGCGTCGATCCAGGAGTCTTACAAATACATCAGCTCTGGGATCTTGCGGGCGCTGTCTCTTTTGGGCCTGGACGCCACCATGAACAACGCTGTGGAGAAGGGGGAGAAGAGCGCCGTGTGCTTCCAGGAGCCGAGCTGGTACGAGATTCTGGTGAACGGCAAGAAGCTCGTTGGAAGCGCCCAGAAAAGGACGCAAGGGAAAGTGCTGCAGCACGGCGCTGTGCTGCTGGACAGCGACATCACCCGCTATTCGCACTGCTTCCTCTCCCATTCTGAGAAGATGGTTGCGAGCTTGAGCGAGCGCATGACCTCTATCCATAATGAGCTTCGCAAAGCCGTCTCCTATGAGGAGCTCTCCCGCGCGATGCAATGGGGCTTCGAGGAGGCCCTGGGCATCACTTTGAAAAAAGACGAGCTCACGAGCGAGGAACTCCGGCGCGTGGAACAGCTGGCAGCCGAAAAATATTCCTCCGATGCGTGGAACCTGCAAAAGATTTAACTAGAGTTATCGTTTCCCTTTTCTTATGACGCGCGTCATGGTCTTCGGCAGCTTTGACCTGATCCACGCGGGGCACTTGGAATTCCTGAAGGAGGCGAAGAAGCAGGGTGATGAACTGATCGTTGTCTTAGCCAGGGATTCCACGATTGAGGAGGTGAAGAAGCATACACCAACATTCTCTGAGGATGAACGGAAGGAGCATATGGCCGCCGTCGGCATCGCTGATCACATCGTTTTTGGGCACCATGCTGACAAATACCGCATCATCGGGGAGCTGCGGCCGGACGTCATCTGCCTGGGGTATGACCAGAAGGTGTTCGCGGATGCCTTGGAAGAGGAGATGTCGAAGCGCAACATTGCTGCGAGGATTGTTCGTCTCAAGCCGTATAAAGAAAAGATCTATAAGAGTTCTAAATTGAAGATATAATTCACCATTTAAAAGTAGCAATCTACGGAAAGGTTTATATACTCTGTTCATTCCCTAGGTGAACATGGTATTAGATAATCTGGTGAGCATCCCGGCCCCAATAGATGAGGCAGTCCCTCAGCTCGAGCCGGGCACGTGGCAGATTGCGCGCCAGATTACC
>C687J35504_10002376_pt1 | contig 12828 bp, 16 predicted proteins | sample RifCSPhighO2_02_FD_35504 | JGI IMG/M metagenome (IMG submission 35504) | reverse complement strand
TCAGGCCCGCCCCACGTTTGCGTATTGGGACTAGTATTTTGTATTTTAGGGGTCAAGGTTGGAATCAAGGTTGCAACTGGCATAGGCAAAACCGTCGGTGAAGGGGTACCTGTGTCAGGTGGCTTTAAAGCCTCGCTTTGCGCTCCAAGCTTAAAACCAGCCATAAAAGACCCTGAACCGAACACTGTTAAAAGGGATATAACAGCGATCAGGGTAAAGACTTTAGACAAAATCTGTTTTGCTTTAGCGGCCATTAACTTTCGAGTACTATAGTAACAGGTCCGTCAAGTTCTGTTTTTATATTCATATATTCTCCAAAACTTCCTGTTTCAACTTTTAAACCCAAATTCTTGAGTTCGTCTATAAAGTATTCGTAGATTTCCTTTGCCTTTTTCGGATCAGCCGCTTCTATAAACGAAGGTCTATTTCCATCCGCGGTATTTGCATAAAGCGTAAATTGAGAAACAACCAAAACTTCCGCTCCTACGTCTCGTACACTAAAGTTCATTTTATCTTTCCCACTTGCCCCTCGAAGCCTCGGCGAAGTGGGATCGCTCATCACTCTCATCTTCTCTAATTTCGCCGCCAAAGCATTTGCTTCTTTCGCTGTATCAGCTTTTCCAATTCCCACTAAAATAAACAACCCCTTGCCAATTTTCCCAACAACTTTATTGCCCACCTTAACCTCCGCTCTTTTTACTCTTTGAACAACAAGTTTCATGAAAGTATTGTAACATTCTCACGTCTTGAGTAAGATATTTGCGTGAAACTTCGAAACAACAGATGGCCTTTAATTGCCTTAACTTTACTTTCCATATTTGCATTCTTCCGCTCAATAAACGAATTTCCATTAAGAAATTGGGATGAGGCCTGGTACGGGGAAATTAGCGAAAACATGGCCATAAATAACACCGGACTTTTGATGCCATTTTGGAACGGCCGATATTACTTTGACAAACCTCCGATGTATTTCTGGCTTACTTACCCTATTCTAAAAATCTTCGGTCCAGGGGAATGGCAAGCAAGATTTGTTAGTGTGTCAGCGGCAACTCTAATACCAACACTGATTTATCTAATCGGTAAAAAACTATTCAATTATAAAACAGGCTTAGTTGCGGCAATTATCTTTCTTACTCTTGGACAGGTCGTGGAAAGGTTCAGCCATGGAAATCTGGACGCACTACTTACACTGTTTTCTATACTCTCGTTTTACTTTTATATAAACAGGTCACCAGTTGTATCGGGTGTGTTTTTGGCCGGTGCCATTTTAACAAAGGGTTTAGTATTCGGTTTTTTCCCCTTAGCCTGGATTATGCTATTTGAATTTTTACTCGGTAAAAAAGAGGTTAAAAAAATTATTAAGCTTATTTCCGTATTACTAATTGCATCCCTGTGGTGGTTTGCTCTTGGATCATTAAAGTTTGGTGAAGAGTTTGTTAAATCATACATTACCGATCTGTTTGCCGGAAATTTAAGCTGGAAAGAGCCGATGTTGGACACCACATTAACCAAAGTGTTCATAAGAGATATTGGATTCTGGTTTATTCCTATTATTTTTCACTTTGTAAAAAATTTTAAAAATAAAGCTCTTTTGTTCCTAACTTTGTCAGTTATCACACTCGCCTTGCCCCTAAATCTCCTGGCTGACAAGTTGGGCTGGTTCTTGTTACCTCTTTATCCATTCGCTTCGCTGATCGCTGGCTTTTCTACCTCCAGCCTTAACAAAAAATATATTCTTATTTTATCTTTGCTGATCATCTTACAACTTAATTCGATCAAAAATTTAGATAAAGAAAATCCGGATAAATCATACATCAGCGCTGAATTGGGAAAGTTTATTAAAATGAACTATAGTCCTCAAACTAAAATAGTATTGGATAGCCCGGATTTTTCATCCTTTTTATACTATTCAGGCCTGAATGAAGTAACTGTCGCAAGCCAAAGCGGCGGCAAAATTAACGAATGGTGGATAAAAAGTTATGACGACATTTCAAGATTCAAAGGCTATTTAATAATTACAGAAAATCCGCAGAAATTTGATACAGTCATACAAACGATTACAACTGCCCCTTACGATTATAAATTGCTAGAGCTATTATAGAATCTTATGGTCAGCATTTCGGTCTTTTTCCCCTGCTTCAACGACGAAACAAATATTGGTACCTTGGTCAGAGACGCTTTTCTTGTCCTCCCCAAGATCACACGTAACTTCGAAGTAATTGTTGTCGATGACGATTCCAAAGACAAAAGTAGAGAGGTGCTAAAAAAACTTAAGAAAAGTTATCCAAAGCTAAAACTCGTTTTTCACGAGACTAACCGGGGATATGGGGGTACTTTAAAAAGTGGGTTTACAAATTCCACAAAGGACCTCATTTTCTATACCGACGGTGACGGTCAATACGATGTACACGAACTACCCATCCTTGCAAATCTAATGACTTCTGATACCGACTTTGTAAACGGAATAAAAATGACTAGGAGAGATCCCACATACCGCATATTCGTAGGCAATCTTTACAGCTTTGTCGCCCGTTGGCTTTTTTGGCTTCCCACCTACGACGTTGACTGTGATTTCAGACTCATTAGAAAAAAAATAATCGACAAAATAACATTGACTTCAAATTCGGGGGCAGTCTGTGTAGAATTGGTCAAAAAGTGTCAGCTTGCAGGAGCCAAATTCCGCCAAGTTTCAATCCACCACTATCAAAGGCGTTACGGGAAATCACAATTTTTCAGATTCAATCGAATTGTTTCAACTTTCAAAGAACTTATCATGCTGTGGGTAAAATTGTTTCTATTGAAAAAGTGAGAGTATCGGAATACGAAAAGTTATTTGAGAACGAAAGCACTCATTTTTATTATGTTGCTTTGCACAACTTAGTAATTTCCGTAGTCAAATCGCTAATCCCCGGTCACAAGACACCGGTCACCATCTTAGACGCTGGTTGCGGTACTGGACTCCTAAGTAAAAAATTGAAACAATACGGCCGCGTAACAAGTGTCGATATAAGTTCGGAGGCTATAAAATTTTGTCAACAAAGAGGTATAAATGCTATAAAAGCGTCCATTAATAAACTGCCTTTTAAGGCCAGCTCATTCAACATCGTCACTTCAATTGATGTTTTATACCACAAAGGTGTCAACGACAAACTAGCTATAAAGGAGTTTTACAGAGTTATACAACCCAAGGGATTTTTGATTCTAAGAGTTGCAGCCAACAACTGGCTTTTCAGCGAACATGATCAAAAAGTCCACACCCGCCACAGATACTCAAAAAGCGAGATCGGGGAAAAATTGGAAAGGGCAGGGTTTAGAGTTGCAAAGCTCTCATTCATGAACTTTTCTTTACTACCAGCTGCTATCTTATTTAAAAACTTATCACTTAACAAAGTGAACCCTTTTATTAATTTTATTTTCAAGTATATTCTCGCAGTCGAGAACAAAGTATTAAGACACATAAACTTTCCTCAAGGAGTGGGTCTTTTGGCTGTCGCGCAAAAATATGATTCTCATCCACAAAAAAACCCACCATGTGGTGAGTTTTTTTGGCTCCGGAGGATAGTAAGCCAGGTTCTGTTTATGGCAATCATCAATCTATGCCCTCAAGCTTCGGGGCTCGGCAAGGCTACCTTCTACTTGCGTAGGCAAGCAAACGCCCCATTCGGAGGTTGCAGCGGGGAGGTTTTCCTCTTTTCACCCTCTTTCTTAGACCGGTTAGGTCCAAGATGAGTCGTTGTCTCTGTGGCACTTTCTAGCGCTTTCGCGTGCCGCCTTACGACGACCACCCTGCCTTGAGCTGCCTGGACTTTCCTACCGCCCACAACCGCGTAGCTGTTGGCGATCGATTGCCCTTCCTCCAGAGTGGGCATATTATAGCAGATTTACGCAATATTATCGATCTTTAAGAGAAGCAGTGGGCGGGTAATATTCTTTAATTATTACCCTAAGAGTTATAACTACAGGAACAGCCAGAATTGCCCCAGAAACCCCTGCAAGTCGAAAACCAATCAAAAGCGCAAGCAGTGTCACGACGGGATTAATGCCGGCAGACTTTTCCATAACTTTTGGAACAAAAACATAATTTTCCACTTGCTGGACTAAAAATGAAAGTGCGACAACCGCAAAACCACTGATAGGGGAGATGGCAAACCCCACTATAGTTGCAGGAATAGCTGCAACCACGGGGCCAAGATTTGGTACAACTTCCAACAAACCGGCAAGCACACCCAGAGGAACGGCAAAAGGGATACCTAAAATAGTCAAACCCAAATAAGTCGTAAACCCCACCATAAACATGAGCAATAATTCCCCTCTGGTCCAGCCACCCAGATCCTTCTCCAACTGATTCAACACTCTTTCGATCTTTTTAGCCTTGTCGGCGGCCAATATGGAATAGAGCTGTTTGTCAATTTTTTCCCGCGTAATAAGCAGATAAAGAGCAATAACCAAAACTGCAAAAATTGTCAATATATTTGAAAAAATTGAAACACCAAGCCTAAGTAGTTGTGAAGAGATGCTTCCAAACTGCGAAGTAATCTCATTGGCAATTTGATTAACCACACTTTCAGGTATTTGCAACCTCTCCAAGTAAAGAGGGAAGTTATTAGTAAAATTTCTTGTCTGCTCCACAAGCGGAGTCAGAACAGTACCTAAGGCGAAAATCAAAAAGGCAAGTCCCGATAGATAAACAATTATCACCGCAAATGCACGGGGTATTCTAAACTTATGAATCTTTTTAACTATTGGGTTTAATATCGTTGAAATAAGTATTGCAACGAAAACCAAAAAAATAATGTCGCGAATAAAATAGAGAAACCACAAGAACACCAAGAAAAGAACCGTAAAAATGATAGTCTTATGTGAAATTTCAATTTTTTGGTGCATAACTTAGCTTGTTTCTTTATACCATTTTCTTACCAAGCTTTCCACATTTTGAGGATAACCTTTGTTAGCAATGTCAAACCAGGTTATTCTTTTATCCTTTTTAAACCAAGCAATCTGCTTCCGGGAATAACTCCGCTCGGCTACCTTCCACTTATCGATCACTTTTTTTAAACTCTCTTTCTTGCTGAAGTATCCCTCCCATTGTTTATAGCCCATACCACTCATTGACTGATTGCCCCATCTTACTCCCGAACTAATTAGTTTTTGAATTTCCGTTTCCATTCCCTGGTCAATTCGCCGATCTACTCGCTTAGCAATCTTGCTGTACAGATCTTGCCTAAACAATATCAGACCGATTAATAACAAATTGTAATTAATCTTTTTAGGTTTAATTTCACTAAGCTTGTTGATGCGACTAGCCACTTCTATTGCGCGAACCAGTCTTCTGGGATTCTTTTTGTCCGAAACATTTAACGAAGCTGACTTTATGGGGTCAAATTGCGACAGCAAAGCATAAAGTTCGTCTGAAGTCTTATTTAGCAAACTTTTTCGAAGGTTAGTATTTCTTGGTACGCCAAGCGTAGAAATGTCGTCAATGATCGCTTTAATGTAAAGGCCTGTCCCGCCTACAAGTATGGGTAATTTCTTGCGATTAAATATAGTGAGTAACACTTTGTCAATTATTTTTTTATATTGTGCGACGCTAAAAGAGCGAGTGGGGGGAACAAGATCGTAACCCCAAACCCTAACCTCGTTGATTTCATAATATCCTGGCAATTTTGAACTTTGGATCTTAAATTTTGAATTTGCTGGCAATTCCTTGCCTGTTCCGATATTCATTCCTTTATAAACCTGCCTGGAGTCGGCAGAAATAAGTTCACTGTTATACTTCTTGGCAAGGTGTAGGGCCAATTTCGTTTTCCCTGTTGAGGTAGGACCGCAAATTACCAGTAGTTTTTGCATGATTAACTTGACGCGCTGGTGTACTTGGTCAAAGCAGATTACAAAAAGCTTCTGCCATGTCAGGCAACAAAAAGTGTCTCCCTTAGGTCTTTTGGTAAAGCACGGGATTGTACCCGAAGAAATTTAGAGGCGTCAAGCACTTCAATGTAAACCGGCTCGCTGTTTTTGGTAAAATGTATAATGACGTCGCCTGATTGCTCCGCATAATCGATTTTCCTCTTAGATAACCAAATATTCAGAACATCATCTTCTTTTTCATAAACAAACTCTGGATATCCACTTTTAGTTTTTTTTGCTTTCATAGTATCTGCCTTTCCTTGCTGGATACAAAGTTACGATTATAATTTTATCATCTTCATATCTAAAAACAACTCTGAGGATGTGCAGCTTATCTAATGGGCGAGAAGCAATAATTTTTGGATAGTCAATTTCGAAATCAATATTCTCCGGTTCGAAAACAGTCTCTGCAACCAGATTTTTCGAAACTTTAGAGCCAACCCTCCTTAATCTCTCAAGTTTCCCTTCGGCGTGTTTCGTATAAACTATTTTCTTCATCAACTTGACGCGCTTGTGTATTTTGTCAAAGCAAACTGCCAAAACCTGTTTGCGGCAAATAAAGCTAACACACTTATCCCAAGTGTCGTAATAATTCCCACCGGGCTGACCAAACCCATCAGCGCCTTTGCGGGCAAAGTTACCATTAATCCAACCGGGATAAGGTATGTTATGACCGACTTAATCGGCTCACGATAGATGTCTACAGGCAATTTACCCAAATTAACCAAGTCGCGATATATAAAAACCAAGTGATCCACTTCCAGCGTAATTACCCCAAATCCGAGTACAAAGATGTGGAATGCAGCGGCAAGAGCAAGGCCGTTTACCAAAAGCAGTAAGTAGTACACAGCATTCAACACGGATGGGCCTAAAAGGCCGCCTACATAAATTACCGCCAGAACTAAAGGCGGAATTGTTATTAAATCGATTACATCAGCACCGCCCAACAAACTCCTAAATAACGGGCTTAGCGGTTTTACCAAAGTCAGGTCAAAATCTCCGGAAACCAAATGTGGTCTAAATCTATATACTTCGCGAAATAAAAACTGAGACGCGACATCAACAAGATTAAAGGTCAAGAAGAAAAATATCGACTGATTAAGAGTGTATCCCGCCAGGCCACCTGACCCTTTTAGCAAAAAAAACATAAATACCAAAAAGAATCCAAACCGCAGCAGTTTTCCCGTCAAAAATATTGATAGAGCAATCTTTACATAAAAAACCGCCAAAAATGAGTTTTTGCTCATCATCCACCAAACCGTCAAGTATCTTTTTATTCTTTTAGGCATCATCTGCCCTCCGATCTATAAACTTTTAGCCCCAGCTTCCAGACCTTACCTACCACAAAAACCAGTATGGCGACCCACAGTGACCCTAAAAGCACCCTTTCCACTGCCAAAGGCGTGGCAAATTTCCCCAAATAAATCTGTAACGGCGAAAACATTAAATATGGAAAGGGAGTAAGATATAAAACACTCTGGATATTCGCTGGCAACACGTCGAGAGGAAAAATACCGCCACCCAAAAAATCTACAAAAATAAAAAGCAGAAACGACGCCCCCCAAGCTTGTTCAGGATACCACAAAGGAAACAAACTAAAAAGAAACATCAGTAAAAAAAACAGCAAAATTGCTATAAAAATTGCCAATGCAAAAAGCAGTAACTGCACAAAGTGAGTCTGCAGATAAAACGGCGGTTTTAGTATCACCATCAAAACCGACGCCTCAAAAACTGCGAAAAGCAAATTAAGCGTTTTGCTTGAAAGATCTCTGGTCAACCAATATTTAAAATAGCTGATTGGCTTGATCAAATAATTGGAAAGGTCACCGCGGCTAACTTCGCCGGCGACGTCAACTGATCTTGCTGATAAAACAACGGATCTAACTATAATTAACCCAAAGACATAGGTCAAAATGGTTGAACGGTTATAACCAAAAACCGACGAGCGCGGGTCCGAAAAGATTGCATCCCAAAGAAAAAAAACCAAAAAAACCTGCATGACATTGCGCAGGCGCCACATGAGGAAATTCAATTTGTATACAAACTCCTGGGCGAAAGAAATTTTAAAAATCGCGATATACTTATCCATTCTTCCTTTTTCTTAGACCGGGTTTTTTGACCTCGCCGCTGAAAATTCTACGAATCACACTCTCTATCGGCTCTTCTTCGATAGTAAGATCCTCGACTGCAAAATTTTGAAGTATCTCAGACGCCGCCAGCGCCGCCGTGCTTCTGGGCACTACAATTTCTACTTTTGGGATCGCAATCTCCTTTACCTNCCCAATCTTCTCCAGTTTTTTGTAGTCGCCATCGTCAGACAGGACAAGCTTAATTATCTTATCTTTGGCATAAAGTGCTACAAGCTCACCAAGCCCCCCATCAAAAATAATTACTCCATCGGCAATTACTATTACTCTTTTTGCGAGATTAGCTATGTCGCTCATATTGTGCGACGTCAAAACAATGGTTGCCTGGTATTTCTTATTGTAACTTGCTATAAAGTCTCTCATTTTTTGACTGGCTACGACATCCAAACCAATCGTAGGTTCATCCAAAAACAATACTTTGGGTTTATGTATCAGAGCCGCAATCAGCTCCAACCTCATTCTTTGCCCTAATGAAAGTCTTCTGACCGGAATATTAAGAAATTTCTTGGCATCAAGAAGACTCACCAACTCGTTTAAGTTTTCAGCGTAGTCCTTTTTGGAAACCTCATAAATTACCCTGTTAAGTTCGAATGTTTCAACCGCAGGTAAATCCCACCACAGTTGGTTTTTTTGCCCCATCACAAGTGTAATTCCTTTTAAAAACTCACTCTTGCGCTCCCAAGGATCGTATCCCTCCACCCATACATGGCCACTGGTCGGATAAAGCAACCCCGAAAGAGTTTTGAGCGTAGTCGTTTTGCCGGCGCCATTAGGACCAATAAAACCAACAAGTTCACCTTTGTCAATACTAAACGAAACCTGTTTTAAGGCGTGAACGTTTTTTTTTCTGGGCTTAAGCAAACTCTTGATCGTTCCGGACAAGCCAGGTTCTCTTATTGTTACGTCAAAATCTTTGGTTAAGCGATTAACCCTGATCGAAGGACCCATTAGTCAAAGTATATCACCGGGCTATAGCTCTTTTGAATTTTTTACCCGGAGTGAATTTAGGAGATCTATGCGACTTAATCGTTACAAACTTTTCAGTATTTGGAATTTTAACCGTTTTAGACTTAACGGGAATCACCCGAAAAGTTCCAAAGCCGGATAATACAACCCTCTTCTCTCCTTTTGCCAAAACTCGCCCAATTTCAGATAGAAAAACGTCTAAACATTCCTCCGTCGCCCTTTTAGTAAGGTGCGATTTGCGGGCAACTAACTCGATTAACTCTCTTTTTGTCATAGATATTTACAGCCACAAGCATAATTTAAAGAATTTCCTTTGTCAAGTTTGAAGATTTATTTTGCCGCAGTTGTGGCCTGGGCCCTTGTTTCCCTAATTACAGTAACTTTGACCTGTCCGGCATACTCGGCTTCTTTCTCCAACCTTCTGGCTATGTCATTTGCAAGAACTGTCAATTTGTCTTCCTCCACTTCCTCGGGCCTGACAATAATTCTTACATCGCGCCCTGCCTGAAAGGCAATCGCTTGCTCCACACCAGAAAAGCTTCCAGATATTTCTTCTATTTTGGTCATTCTTTTGACATAGTTTTCATACGGCTCGTAGCGCGCACCCGGCCGGGAACCTGAAATCGCGTCAGCTATCCAAACAATCACAGATTCTGTCGACGAAAACGGCTTATCTTCATGGTGCTCGGAAACGGCTGCTACAACTTCTTTAGGAAAGCCGAAACGCTTTACGGTCGTAACCCCGGCGTCAACATGGTTACCTTCGACATCGGTAACCACCTTACCAATGTCGTGCAAGAGGCAACCAAGTCTAACGACCTCTGTGTTCGCACCGATCTCTGCAGCAATGGCTACCCCAATTTTTGTCTCCTCAATTGTATGAAGGCCCAGGTTTTGCCCATACGAAGTTCTAAATTTAAAACGGCCAATAAGTTTTATAACTTCGATCGGAAGATTAAATACCCCACATTCCTGAACAATTTTTTTGCCCTCCTCAAGAAGAATATCTTCCATTTGGGATTTTACCTGTCGCACCACTTCTTCAATTCTTGAAGGCTGAATCCTCGTATCCTTGAGTAAAATCTCAAGCGATCTTCTTGCGATTTCCCTTCTAATAGAATCAAAAGAAGAAAGCCTGATTACATTCCCTTCATCGAGTTCAATTTCCACACCAGTTTCCTTTTCAAAACTCCTGATATTCCTTCCCTCACGGCCGATTATCCTCCCTTTTGCTTCTTCGGAATCAACAGAAACTGTCGAGACAGTATATTCGGCGACATAGGTTGTCGCTCCATGTTTCATTGCGTCGGCTAAAATTTCTCTTGCCTTATCTCTGGCTTCAAGCTTTATCCTTTCCTCGCCTTGGCGGATTTTCTTGGCGATATCAACCGTTAAATTCTTTTGAATAACGTCCAAAAGCTCTTTTTTAGCTTCATCACGAGTCAGTGAAGCCACTTTCTCAAGTTTTGAGGTTAATTTCTCTTCTATCTCTTTAAGATCTTTTTCTTTCCTCTCGAGTCTATTCCGATCTTTTTTAATTTCTTCTAATATTAATTTAACATCGTCACTGGACATAAAAACTTCTTTCTATTAAAGGAAGTGTATCGGTTGAAACTAGATTTAACCGACTAGCTGAAGCAATTGTTGCGCTTTACTTTTCAGCATATTACTTCCTTATCGCCTATTTTATTCTTTAAGAAGTAATTCGTCAATTGCCTGCTTAATGACTTCATAATCAAACCCTTTTCGTTGTAAAAATCCAAAAAGTTTCCGATACATCTTTTCACGAGGTACTTTTCTCAGATGTTGTAATTTCCTACTCAGAATTAACATTGCATCACTCTTTTGATCATTTGAATCTTTGTTCCCCTCAAATACGTCGTTAATTATAGATTTGTCAACCCCTTTCCAGATCAACTCCATTTTAATCAGCTTGTCCCCAAAGTGCCTGAAATTTCGCCTCTGCTCAACCCACCATTGGGTAAATTTTTTGTCGTCTAAAAGTTCCAAATGTCTAAGCTTGGCCAAAAACTCATCCCGCATACTTTGATGAACCTTGTATTTGCCAAGCCAACTTTCAATCTCCTTTTGAGATCTCGGCCGCAATGTTGCAAATCTCAGAAGTTTATCTAAGGCTTTTTGCTGTTCTGACTTCTTGATTATCTCGAGAATTTTTTCTTCACTAACTTCCTGTCCGATTTTGATACCCAGCTTAACAAAATTCACAAGATCAATTCCGAACCCGAACCTTCCGTCTAGGTAGACATTTACATTTCTTTTATTTTTTTGAGGTTGTATTGAAGTTATCACACACATTGGCTATATAATAATACAGTATGCCTGAAGAATATACTGAACTTACTATTGAAGATCCGACCAGTAGCGCTTATGAGGAAGCAGTTAAAATAAACAGTTTGATTGATAAGAATATCATAAAACCTCGAGAAGTTGCAGATGCTACAGAAATACAACTTACCGAACTTGCTGGACGAGTAAGTCAATTAATTGCGATTAACATTACCAGCAACCCTGGTGACGATAGAAAAAAAGCTATGACCATCTTGGGTCTTGGAAATCCGAAGGATAAACCAGCGAGATTAAGGCTCTTGGCAGGAGGATTTGTTCTTTCGGCTTATTTGAAATCAACGGCCCATGATAATTTCGCTGGGCTAATATTAACTGGCAGTAGAGTTAGAATAAGAACCACTCCAAGTATAAATTCGGATCAAGATGTAACCTTCGTCGCTCAGCCCGGTGTTAATGTTCTTAATTTGGGCGATCATGACAAAATAGTTCATTTAGCCGAAAGGTTATTAGGAGCTCCTATAGATTGGAATCCTTTATACGAACACGATTATACTAATAATTCTCATGCACCAAATGACTACCCACATATCGATTCTGATTCAATTGTTATTATCCCAGACAGAAGGATTCGAAAAATTTTTATGAAGACATTTGCTGATCAATTAAGGGGGCCGCAAACCGATTTCTCCGGAAGTGCATTTGAACGATTTTAATAGTTATTTGACGACTTATTTGAAAGTCTAGCTTTTGGATTCCTCGAGTTTTTTACTACTCTTTTTCTTCATCTCCCAACTCTTTCGGAATTTTTTTACCCGAAGCAACTGTTTCACGGATTTTCTTTTCCAATTCCTCGGCAAATTTGGGATTATCCTTAATATGTTGTTTCGCTCCCTCTCTGCCTTGGGCCAGTGTCTTGCCTGCATAGTTATAAAATGAAGAGCTTTTGGACATTATTCCAAGCTCTATAGCTACATCCAATAACCCACCTGCTTTGGAAATACCCTCATCATTCATTATGTCAAACTCAGCAACCCGAAGCGGGGGGGCGACTTTATTTTTTACAACCCTGACCCTCGCTCGCACTCCAACCACATTATCCCCTTCTTTAATCGTATCGATTCTTCTAATGTCGATCCTGACTGAAGAGTAAAATTTCAAAGCCAATCCTCCGGGTGTAGTTTCGGGATTGCCAAACATTACACCGATCTTTTGCCGAAGCTGATTGGTAAAAATCAAAATAGTTTTGGACTTTGAGATAGCTCCTGTAAGCTTGCGCAAAGCTTGACTCATAAGCCTGGCCTGCATACCCATAACCGCGTCCCCCATCTCTCCTTCCAATTCAGCTCTCGGGACCAAAGCCGCTACCGAGTCGACCACAATTACGTCCACTGCTCCGGATCTTATCAGTGTTTCGGTGATTTCTAAGGCCTGTTCCCCTGAATCAGGTTGACTCATGAGCAAGTCATCCAGATTCACCCCTATTGTTTCGGCTCGGGCCGGGTCC